>Ga0157358_1000562_pt1 | contig 15535 bp, 9 predicted proteins | sample AttcapACBM2_FD_111484 | JGI IMG/M metagenome (GOLD analysis project Ga0157358, IMG submission 111484) | Fungus gardens microbial communities from leaf cutter ant in Botucatu, State of São Paulo, Brazil - Atta capiguara ACBM2 | ecosystem: Host-associated > Fungi > Mycelium > Unclassified ...
CATCTTTAGTATATTCTTTGATTTTAAGTATAGTGAATTTATTTACTATTATAGTGTACTTGGACACTAATATTTTTCTTTTTCTTTTATCTATTTTTCTTGATTTAATATTTCTTTTATTTTTATTTTTATTTTTCTTTTGATTTTAACAAGGAAGAGGCACATGACTGTGGTCACATGACACATGACATGATATGAGGTTATAAGCCTAAACTTTAGGGAGAAGGGACTAAAAAGATGATGTTAAGGTATATATATATAGTATGGTGTTCTTATAGAAAACATGAGGTTGAAATATAGATAGCACATGGATATTAGGGTAGAGTTATAATGTTAGCACAGACCATGAGAACTTTATATAAATAGTATAGGAATACAATAAGGACTTCTTGTTAAGTTCTCTTGTAATTCCTACTTAATATCCTACTAAGAGATTTACTCATCATGGTACTATTAGTCTTTGTGATTAGTGGTTGCTACAATATTTACCAGTGGTTGGAGCATACAAATTACTAACTACTCTATATAAAATTCTACTCATTTCTAATACTATTAGTACTATCTAAGTTTACAGATTCTAGCTATTGACAAATCTCAATATCTTTTAATGTATTCAGGTTTTCTATGAGCTCATTTTATTACTTAGTACTAGATATCTTCTTATTTTTATTTCATTTATTTTCTTATTTTGGAATCTAGAGTTAAAATTTAGCATGATATCATATATAACTGTTATAATTGTCACAAGTTGGTCATAGTTATATGATTATGTGATATATATTATATGAGATTAACATATTGACAACATGTTATAATATCATTTTTTAGAGCCTTCTATATTCTTTTATATATATAGCTTTTAAGGTAGATTAGTAATAGTCTTGTACAGACCACTAGCTAGCATATATAAAATAAGCACTCTGTACTAGGAACTCTATTAAGTTTTCTTTATATTAATCCAATATAAGATTGAGAGTTGGGAAGGAGTATAGAAATAATCTGCTGAGTAGACTGAAATACTTTATTCACTTGCCTGGCTTGATCTATTTGTTGTATAGTATCAAACTAGATAGAAGTTTATATTCTTTAGTTTAGAGCTGTGTCTAAAAATAAAAGAAGTTTGAAACAAACTCTGAACTATAGTCAAAAGTAATATAAAAGAGTCTTTTTACTAGTAGGATTGTAATCTGATTATAAAATGCCATTCAAAGTTTATAGTGGAATTTGATTATTATAGTATATGAGTTTGTATAGCTAGCTTCTGAGATTAGGGTTTGAAACTCATCTAAACAATCTTCTATCATGTAGCTTCCTTAGTAATATACAGTTTTTTCAAGTTAGTTGACCACTTTTATGGTAGTATAAATGTAAAAGAGTTTCTCAAATTCTGGCTATGTAGTAATAGTGAATGTTTCTATGCTGGACTCTTCTTAGAATAGGCTTTTGAACTACTTTACAGCTTAACCACTTCTAAAGAATAATAGAGCCTATGGAATCTTGTTTCTGATTGTAGATAAACTGGTCTATGAATAGCTAGATATATAGAAAGCATATGTTGAGAAAAGCTTGGCCTATTTAACAGTTACTACCAAACTCCATAAAAGGGATATGTTAGGTCTAGGACAACATAAAGAAATATCAAGTACAGAAGTGTTAATAGAAAATAGGATCTCAAAGATAATAGCAGAAAGAATACTCCTATAGATAGAGGCTATATTAAATACTAAATTTTGTAGGTTCCAGAGCTGGCTTATGAAACTAGTGAGAATATTGTTAGTATTATATTCTGAGGTGCACTGGCACTCAGCTACTTTTCTTAGATAGTACTGAAGAAGGCCTAAGACTTCATCAGTGTTAATAGAGTTTATAAAGTAATCATTCAGAGTAATTATTATCTGGAGAGTGAGAAATAGAAAGAAAGGTTAGGACATGAGGGTGGAAAATTCCAAGACTGCTAGATCTATTAATATCTCAAGATCCTGAGAAGTGGATTCTATTTTGCTCTTAGAATAACTGGTAAAGTCTATAGAGTTTGACAAAGTTTACAATCTCTAGAAAGATTTTTAATATATTATCTAAATTAATTATAAGTAGCACTTATCTCTAGAAATGTTTGAAGAGAACAGAGTGAGAACTTCTGAAGCTATTCTAAATACTAATTAAGTACATTTCAATCCAGCAGAACAGTGCTGATATAACCAAAGTGTTATGATCTCAAGATCTTAAAGTAGGTCAAGAAAAAGAACCTTATATAAGGTTTACATAAGAGAACTTGATAGAGAACTCTGTACAGGATTGTCCACCTTATATACTAAAACCCCATGGTTTGTACTGCTCTACTTCTAGCCTACTCTAAACAGCTATGTATTTCTCTTAAGGTCAGCATGTGTTATATATATTGTATGACATCATCCTTCCAATGTGATATGTGATCATGTGACTGTGACTGTGACAGCATCATGTGATATGTGTGACAGTATGATGTTACACTAACCCTAATCCTAAGTTCTCAAAATAAAGGAAAAGAAAATAGAGATAAAAAAGAAAAATAGTTAGTGTCTATTGTCTTTAACTCTGACATAAAGAATGATTGTGTCCAAATGGTCAAGAACTCCAATAAAATCATCTCAAAGGTCAGCTGAGAAGAAAAAGAGGTTCACAATAGTAATATATGTAATAAATAGTATTAGTACACAAAACAATGAAGCTTAATAGTAGGATTTAGTATGGTTAACTTGAAAATCTCTGCAAGATTCAGAAGCAGCTAACGAATAGAGAGTGAAAACTCCATGAGGTTTGATTATTAGTAATATTTGAGTGCTGGAATTTTGTAAGTAGGTTAGTTCACTTACAGAAAAAACAAAATTCTTGTATTATATAATAGGTTGTTAAAAATGATGTATTTTGTAGTAATTACAAAAAAGACAATAGAATTTGTGAAAATATTAAGAAAAATACAGGAAAAAGTGGAGACTGCACTAATAAAAATACAGAAGGAAATACAAAGACATACAGATAAAAGATAGAAGAAGAAGGAGGAAAAAATAGAAGAAGAATGACAAAGTAATGTTGAATACTGAGTTCTTAGTGTTCAAAGAGAGGCTAACAAGAAGGTTAACAGAACAATATATTGGCCTTAACATGATGGAAAAAGTGGTGTCAGCTAATGCAGTAAAGCTAAAACTACTAGCCTTAATAAGAATTCACCTAGTAGTAAATGTCAGCAGGATAATAAGATATAGAGAACAAGTCAAGTGGCAGAGAGTGAAAGAACTAAAGCTAGTGACAGTGAACAGAGAAAAAGAGTGGGAAGTGGAGAAAATCCCTAACAAGAGAATAGTGTGAGGATGTGTGAAGTACTTGGTTAGATAGAAGGGCTTTACAGAAGAGCACAATATCTAAGAAAAGAAAATGGACTTGAAAAATACAAAGAAGGGAGACTGAGTGCAGAAGTTAGAAGACAAGAAAAGATAGATAGAGTGGAATATAGAGATTCCAGAAGAAAAGAACTATTAGGAAAGTATATAGTAAATATATTGTATAAGTAGAATGATAGAAGATTTAAAGCAGAATATCTAAGAAAGTTGGAGAGAAACTTACAGAGGTGGAAGTCCATTTCTTTGGAAGAGAAATCTTGAAGGTGGGAGTGATGTCAGAAATCTTCAGAGTGAACTTGATCATTTTTTATTTTTCTAATCTTTTATTATTTATTTTCCAATTTCTCTTTTATATTTTAGTTTTCTTATCTCTTTCTTTGAACTTAGCTAAGAGGTGTGACATCACATATGTCACAGTCACATGCAGTCATATGACTTAGTAGAATATCATCAAACTGCTAGAAGAACTTAGTTATAGCTTTAGTATAAATTGGATATATACAAATTAACTTTTAAAGATATATAAAGTAATCTACTCTGTAATAGGAACTTTATTGAGTTCTCTTGTGTCACTCAATACATGAGTATGCTTTCATCTTAGTATTTAGGCCCAAGTTATAACACTTATCAATAGAGTAAGATTGTTGGCAAAGAGCTTAGAATGTGAGTAATATAAGATAAGTAATATAAATTGAAAAAACTAGTTTTTGACAGTATATCTACTGGCATTTATATAACTACAGAATATGTATATTACTAATATAAATAAATGACACTTGAACAACTCATTATAAATACTATATATCATTACTTAGTCATACTATAGTGATTATAGAATAAGTATAAATAAGCAAAATAGTTATTCAACACAGTCTATATACTGCTTATATATATTTTACATATGTTATTTTTTTATAGAATTAGATTACTAAATAAGATGTATTAACCTTAGTAAATATTCGATTATTAACTAGTTCTAAGTTATATTGATGATTAATCTAACTTACTTTGAATAATAGTCATCCTATTGATTTCTATCACTTTATATAGTTAAAGTAATCCCAAATGTGAAGCATCTTAAATTTAGCTATATCAAAGGGACATAATATCATTAAGACAGTGTTATCTTACCATTCAAGCATTTCAAACTATAAAAGAGATATAGGTTAATTATAGCAGAAAGAGGTTTGAGGTTTGAGGCTACTGCTATAGTTGGTCCACCTATATCCTCTACTGGAAAACACCATCAACATTATAGCTAGCTTGTTGGAATGCAAGATTAATTAAGTCTTAGAATTTACATGAGATTCACACATGATGTCTCTCATCCTGTGACATATCAAGAAAAGTCAAGTTTCTTCAAGCAAATTAGTTCGGCAGTCCTCTGCTTTCAAGATGTTTGATAATTTTACAGCAACTTTGCCATACTTGCCATGAAGTAGAGTCATCATCTTAAAGATCTAAAAGCAATATGAATATTGAACTGGATCACACAGTTGAATCTTATGTTGGCCTAGAATATTATTTCACTACTGTAATAATAAGTAGAAATATTCAATGATGCATATACTAAGTTATGCATAACCTATCTCCTGAGAGTATTGTACAACACCTCTGCAGTATAAAGTACCTCTAAAAACCTACCTTTTCTATTTCTGAAGTTCAATTAATACATTAATGCATTATATCTTAATGAAATTGAACAAGGGTGTAGTTATATTTAGATTTGTTATTTCTACCATCCAATAGCTCATTTAAATATTAATATCCAAGACTATTGGAATCAAGATCAATGAGATCATTAAAGAAAGCAGTAGATATGATAGACTATAACCTAGTTTGGAAAGAGATTATATTGATATACTAGGTATAAGATTGAATCAGATTTGAGCATAATAGTGTTCTTTTTTCCATGAAAATCAGAGATAGCTCACTTTCTCAGTAAATCTGATATGTGATTTCACCCTGTATCCATACAGTTCTAGCTATTACTAGTTGAGATTAAGATAACATTTGTAGTTTGTTACTGGACTAGTTGCATTAATATTAGAGATTAAATATTCTATTCTAGTATAGAAGCCTACCAGGTGTCTGAGTAAGTCTGAATAAATTTTTTTCCCAAAAAAACTGGCCTATATCTATTATAAAGTTATCAATATTTAAGCATAATTAGTATATTCTGAATTTTGATGAGAAATAAATCACGAACTATCAATCTCACTTATAGTGCTTTCAAAGATTGTCTGATGAATCTTCCATTATCTAAGGCATGTGACTACAAAGTAAACCTAGCTGTTAATTATTTAAAGAAAACCAACAGTTCAACTCATAACAAAATATTAATATCTTCCTTCATTTATCAAAGTCATAAACATTAAGACATACTTCTTTCTCTTTTATCACTATCTTATATGATAATATATGGTAACACCTAGAAAAGAATCAGTAAATATTTTGGAGAATATTAGACTTAACTTTTTCTATTTTATTTTTATTTTATTTTTATTTTTCATTTATTTAGAGTTAGGATTTAACATAAATGTCATGATTACAGCTGTCACAAACCTATCACAAAGTATTACATAAGTCATATGTTACTGTTACTATCACATGATCACATGGTCATAATGGAAGGATATAAAAGGTTCTAAGACAATGATGTTATATATCATGTTTTACTTAGGGTAGGCTAAAGTAGTAGAGTATGAACCATTAGCTATTAGTATATATAATATAGATATATTGTACCTAGAAGCTCCATTGAGTTCTTTTGTGATTAATCTAATCCAAGGTTTTACTTTTGATCATAATACTTGAGTCTTAAGTCATAACATGAATTCTTTTACTTTAAAAGCCTATAACAACCTATATGACTTTTTTAAAGAACATCTGTTAATTCTACTACTTTGTCCATGAATTATGTAGATTGAGTACAAGCTCAAGCTGACAATATGACTTGAGCTGAACAAGTTGAAAATAGAGAAAGCAAAAGTTCCTTTCTGTCTTATACAACTTTGAAATATCAGATACTACAAGTGTGGAGCCTGCAATTGAGCCTATATATATGCAGTAGAAATGAATTGTGAAGATGTATCTCAAGGTCTAGACCCTTCAGTGATTCCATAGTAGGCCAATCAACCTATGGACCTACAATTATAGAACAGTAATTTTTGCCCCATTTTTCTATTTAGAGTAGATGAGTACTTAAAAGATGTTCTCTTCTCAGGTTGGCAGCATTTATTAAATAATACTTATTAGAAAACAGAATGGTCAAGAACATAATGTAAATTGTGGAATTTGGGTTTGCAACTTGGAGATTTTTGTCTGCAATATATAAGTCTGAATAGAACAAACTTACTGCTAATAAGAAGAATATATATTTTAGACAATACATGTCTTTGTAGTTTAAAAAGATACCTATCAAGAATACTACCATTAATAAACTAGTAAAGGGAAAACAGGCTAATATCTTACAAATTCCTCTATCTATTCCCCTTAGACTGAGTAAAAGTATTTTAGCTAGATCTAAGTTCTTCAAAAAAAACCAGTCATCAAATTCAGCTTCTAACACCAACAAGTAATTATATACACAGGTCTTCAAAGATAATATCAAGGAGATTATCAAAATTAAAAATACTTTCCCTGAGATCTCATCTGATAAGATCATAGAAATACACAACATGATGAACAATACAAACCAGAAAAGTAAATTCAAGGTCAATATAATAACTAAAGGCCCATCAAGAAAACAAATCATTATTTCTATGGGTACAAATAATGTCAAGAGAGTCATCACACAAGTTAATGCACATATTACTAACATTAACAGAGCATTTAAAGAGGTGAAATCTAATATCTCTACTGACTATATCCATTCTGATAATAAAGAAGTCGTTATTATAACCAACAAGATAGCTGCCTCCTTGGATTTAAGCATGGTGTAGAAATATATGAAGGAACTAAATGATGTTGATTCAAACAATATCATGAGCCCAAGGCTTTCAAAGTCATACCTGAAGATTTTAGGTATCCTATATTTCATTGAAAATACTAATCTCTTTGTCTCATCAGACATTATTAAAAGAATGATTAAGAGTATTCATATTTTTGACAATGTAGTTTTGGTTTTCCACCCTTGTGTAATCAAAGCCTCTCCCAAATCTGACATAGCTGTGGTATGGGTTAACATTTGGAGTTCACAAACTGGAATAAAAGAAAAATGCTTTATTAATAGGTGCTTCAATGTAGAATATCATATTGTTACAATCAGAGAAATAAGCATGAATCTAGATGTTCCTTAGTGCAAGAATTGCTGGAAATGAGGTCATACCATATATGTATATCATATGTATGGATCAAAATATCAAAAATACAATAGTCTGCATAAACTCAAACACTACAGAAATATAGCATGGTATTGCAAAGCCAATTTTAAGACAAATTCTTCAAGGCTTGAAACAAAGAAAGGAGAATACTGTACTTATTATTTCAAATATGTTAACTACAAGAGCAATCATAACAACTATCTTTTTTGGAAATGCAGATTTAATTGGGACTAGCACAACAAGAGATTACAAGAGCTCTAAAAAATCAAAGTAAACCTGATTCACTCAGCTGTGGGTGGGATAAGACTATGACTTTAAAATTCCTAAAAAACTTTTCACAGAATATTCATAAAAACAGACTTCTTACTGATACTATATTAGAAATAACAAAAATTTCAACATTATTTTTATTCAAGAACCTCTCTAGATGATTATCCATAGTATTCCAAGCTCCATATCTGAAGAAGGAAAAGTGATTGTAGGAGCTTTCCATCATCTATCATGGACATTGTTCATAAGATTACTACATATTAAGAATAAGTGCCCAAGAATCACTTATATCAATATTAAGCTGATGATATTATGTTTCTCATTTGAAAAAGACATTTTTAACCATAAGAACATTAATTCCATTTTATTTTTTAATCAAGATATTATGTATTTCATTATTAATGTTTATTCAGATAACCAACAATCTGCCTTAAAGTATTTAAAAGATACCAAGGTGAACTTAAATAATGTTTTAATTATAACAGTAGATTTTAATATTAGAGACAATAATTAGGACCTCTCTTATTCATATCATTCAATATATGCAGATACTCTTAGAGAAATAGCTGACAGTTTTAATCTAGAATTATCATCACCTATGAATCAAGTACCTATCTAATACATAGATAATCCTTAGAAGTAAAATTTAGTTCTAGATCTAATATTTCTCCATGTAAATGCAAAAGAATTTAACAATCATATGATCTTACTGGATTTACAAAGCCCATCAAATTATGCTCTATTATCAATCTATATTATCATTGAGAAAGAATCTATATAGAAAAAGATGTAAGCTATTATTAAGAATAGTAAAGAAGAAAGAGAGTTTGTTAATGAGCCAAGGAACAGAATAAGTCATATTAGCACATCAAATATCAGCAATTAAGAAATACTTGAAGAATTAAATCAAGAATTTACTTCTACTACAGAGAAACTTTGGCGTAAGTATTCCAAAAATATCAATATCACTAAATGTTCTAAGACATAGTGGAACAAGAAGTGTAACAAAGATCTGACTGAATCAAATACAGGAAAATAGTTAAAAAACAGCTAATCAAATTTTCTTTGATAACAGAACCTAAGAAATCACATTAACCAATAAAATTCCAATGAATTGGGTCAAGAAATGAAAACTACCAGCTACAGAAGCCATCAGATACAATGGATATCTGTATAATGATTTAGATGAATTGTAGCAAGTTTTACATCAATCCTATAATACAGCTCAAGAAAGACTGATCAATATTCATCTTTTGGACAAAGTTTTATTACATCAATGAGTGGAATGGCCTCTATTTTCTGTTGCTGAGTTTGTTGATGCTATTAACAAATAAATACATTGTTAACATAGCAAACTCACACATCAATCTTGGATACTAGCCTTTACATTTCAAGAAGTCAATGTCAATTATCATTCTGAAGCCTAATAAGACATCATATAATAATCCCAAAATATTTTAACCTATCATTCTTCTTAATATGTTAGGAAAGCTCATTGAAAAGGTCATAAGTGATAGACTTTAAGTCCATTCTATTTCTTCAAACTTGAATCATCTGAATTAAATAGGAAATATCAAACAATAGTCAGTGATAAATGCTAGTATTTACCTCACATATCTCATACAAGCAAGATGGATCAAATATAAAGAGCTGAGAGTGTAGGCAAAAGTGTAGATCCCTAACCCACATCTACATCAGCTTTGAAAAAGAGAGAAATAAAACTGTTCCAAATGTATTAAGTCTGTCTGTTAATTGACAAGAAGCTCTCATTTTGTTAACAGATTCATTACTATGCTAACAAAGTATTGTCCATGATCAAGAGCATGAGAATGTTGGGCAATTTTACAAGAGGATTATCTCTGATACACAAATGACTACTCTGTAGAACATGTATCATTTCCATTGCTTTCTCAGCTCTAGTATTTCAAAGAAGCATTACTTTATCAACTACTCAAAGAATTAAAGAAAATGCAGAAAAAAGTAGCTTTATGGATCATAAGAGCATTTTACACTTCAATGACATGAAGAGTAGAGGCTATAGCTAACCTCATTCCTATCTATTTCTGTCTTGATAAGATCATTAGTTGACTTCATCTACATATTGCCAGTCTTCCCAAACAACATGCAATCAATTCTCTCTTGAACAGACATCATTCGAGGAATACCAAACCTTACTATATGGCCATATCTCAGTTTATGGCCAAGTAATGATTGAAAATCAAGAGTTTTATAGTGGACACCAACAACCACTTGAATGAAGTATTTCCTACTTTTAATAGTCTAAATAGAGAACTTTCATCTGGCTTATAAACACTTTTTCTGACTGTTTTTTTTTTCATTCAGTTAACAGAAAAGACACTGATATAAGCATCACATATTATATCAAACTTGATAACATTTACAAGAATTCTCTCATTATTTCAGATGCTAATATCAAAAATGACATTATTACCTTGGTCTTTCATATTTGCTGAGGTCAGGACATTATCATGAAAATCATTCATTATGTAATGAATGTAATGTCTACTGAAGCAGAACTCTTTGTTATTAGGTATGGGATTAATCAAGCAATTTAAATGTAAAATGCTGCATATATTATTGTCATCACTAATACCATTTCTGCTGTTAAATGAATCTTTGATATGTCTGATTATCCCTATTAACTACACTCTATTGCCATATCCAGTGATATTAGAGAATTCTTACAAAAGAACTTTAGCAACTTAGCAGCAACAGGTGGCCATCTTATTCATTAGTTGACAAAGAGTTAAAATACTATAAGATAGATTCTATTTTGCCTAGCAAATTATTATGGGAGTTTAGCAGAAAAGTAGAGTGCAATTCTATTATCTACAAATAGCAGATGTACTTTCAAGTATCTGACTACAAGAGAATAAATTTCCTTGACTTAAACAATGATAATAAGCAATCTATTTGTCTGACCTACTCTAAGGGAGGCACCTAGCTGAAAAATTTGAGCTTTTCTAACTTGCTGTGTACATGCATCACCAGACTAATTACCAATCATGCTCCTATTGGCAAATATAGACAATGATTCTTCCCTAACAAGCCTATTATATGCCCATGCAGCAATACTCCTATTGAAACAAGAATGCACATTTTACATGATTGTGCATGTTATACAAAGTTATAAATCCCTTAAAGATGTTATTATGTTTCTCAAGTTTAATCTAGATGCATTTTGCTTCCAAAGCAGTATTACATAGTTGTATTATAGTTGTCTACTACCTAGTATAGTCTTATGTCTTCTACATTTTTCTTCCTTATTCTTTTCTTTTCTTTCTTTATTTAAGTAATTATATTGTAGTTACCACAGTCTACTACCACATCCCATGTAATAAATTGTTGATCTTTTTTTAATAAAAAAGGAGTCATGAACAACAATTGGCAGACAATACAAGTTAATTATTTCACACCAGCTTTTCTAATATTCATAATCTATATTCCATTATAGTAGATGAATATTATTTCATTGAAGACATTTCCCTTCTATCTTTCAAGGTCCAATGAGCACCATGACAGGGATAGAACAGAAGTTATATATCTCATCTTACTTTGTATTGTAATATCCAAATCAAGAACTAACTGCTCTCATATAATATACTAGGTTACTAATTGTTCAGAGTTAGTATAGTGGTACTAAGTAATTTCTTGTATTCATTCATCTACTTTCCAATACTACTCAAGTCCATCTCTTTCAACACTTTACATATTTGTACCCAGCTGATTATACATATGTATTTATCTTAGTCTAAACATGACTTTTACAATTGTGAATACCTTAACATTCAATAACTGGGTGGGAATTAATCACTGTAAAGTTCACACCAGCACTCTTCATTGATATTTTGATGCTCTTCTTAATTAACTTAGAATGCTGTCTTCTCCTAACTCAAACTCAGAAGTTCAATGAATAGCAGACTTACAAAAAATTCACTGCCACTACTAAGTCACTTAAGTAGCAAATTTTTGTTAGAACTAGACTTGTGAGTTGTTTACATTAATATATACACTATGTGTTACAAAAATTACTTCATGCTTATCAATCTATAGTAATTGTCTTGTTCAAAGCCCTGAACTAAGCTAACCTGAATTTTTCTTGAAATAATGTTCTAGTTGACATTGAACACAGCTTTTGTCACCATTCCATTTCTCCAAGCAAGGTTAATAGTGATTTCTCCACAGATATAAGCCTTCTTAATAAAACTCTTAGACTACTGTAAAAGAAGTGCTAGAAAGAGAGTTACTATAAGAGTAGTAATCAGAGTCAGAATGTCAATTTTCTATAGTAACATATTTCCTATGTAGAAAACAATGTCAGCAATGAGATTTAGACAAGGAGGCAGACAGATGAACTATGATAGTAGCTGGATATACAAGATTAGTATCAATCTGAAAAATTGTGTTCAAATTGTTTGGGTTATGTAATAAATACAAGTTGCCACCAAAATTCCACTGAATGCAGTACTAGATTCCCAGTATTATGTACAAGTGAGCAGTTAGAGAATTATATAAGCAATACACAGTTAATTCATGATAAAACATGTTTATATCCCCAAGCTAAGCATATATAGCTGTTTCTCAAGCCTTCTTCTACTCAGAATCAGTACTAGGCCTAGTTCCATTTCTTCTGTACATGAAACTTATTATTGCCACTTGAATGATTTATGTTATTCTAGATCCATTAATTACAACTGGTCTTTGAAGAATAGGTTTATATCTAGCAATAGCATAACCAGAGTATAAACCAATGAGATGTAACAGGTGACAACGAGTATCTGATGGATTGTCTTGGTCAAACTTTCATTCTTGTAGCTGAACCCAAGAGCCAATGTGAATACTGGTATTTCTTATTGAGTCTAGCATATAAATCACTGATGTTACAATTAGTACCTTGAGGATGCAACATGGAGAAGGGATAAGGGTAAATAATAACATAATTGGCTGCACTGAAGTAATCTCAGTCAGCACCTCATATAGTAGGTGCTCTATTCTTGTATTCTTCTTATATATTATAACTCACTTTGCCTTATGGACTACAACCTGTTTCCTCATGTTCATTTATATATATTTGCCTAAGTGCAATCTGAGCTCTAAAGAGTAAAGGTCATAACATTTGGTAAAGTGTCAATGAGCTCACCTTGCAAGAGGGATGTAGTGGAAAGAATCCACAGACAAACTAGACAGAGTACCTATCGAATGAAACACATGTAATATTAACTATAAAGAGAAACCAAGATGAGTTCCAGAAGAACAAACAATATAGAGGCATTTTCAGAATGGCTAGGATCCTTGCAGATCACAGAAGAAGCCTCAAATGATTATGAACAAACAGATACAGAGATGTCAGTAGCACCAGTACCAGTAGAAATCAGCAAGAATGTACAAACAGAAATGCCGAAGAACATAGTACTGGACCTAGGATGGTTTGACAGTGACCAAACAAAATTCAAAGACTGGTGGAGAGGAATGAGATTGTTCCTCAAGAGTAACAGCATTATGAAGACTAACGACAGGATCACAGCAATCCTAGCTTGTCTTAGAGGAGGTGTAGCAGGAATATATACATAAAAGAGGCTCAATAAGCTGGATGAAGAAATAGAAACCCAAAACTGGAATGATTTTGTAAAAGAGATCAAGACAACCTTGTTATGAACTTAAGTCTTTTAGAGTTAGACAAAAGAACAAACTCTTGTATTGGAGTAAACACAAGAGAACTCAATAGAGAGCTTTTTACAAAATAGTCTACCTTATATACTCCTACAGATGGTCCATGCTAGGTACTGTGCATCCTACCCTAAATGACCATGTGTCAAGCATGAGGCCAACATGTAGTGTTCATGTTGTATGATATTATTTTATTCTAGAACCTTCTACTTCCTTCTCTTAAGTCCCATGATCAATATTGTGACCATACTATTAGATGTGACTGATGTGACAGTGTGACCAATCATGTCTACTCCTAACCCCAGAGTTCTAAAAATTGAAAAATTGAAAAATAAATTGAAAAGAAAATAAAAATGAGAATAAAAATAAAAATAAACTAAGTTCACTTTCTGCAATCTTGACAAATATTTAGTGACAAGACGAAGGTAGCAGATGCCTAATGGAGGATAGAGTCTTTCAAGTAAGGAAAACAGAATACTGCTGACTTCATAATTAAATTTGACCCACTGGTTATAAAGACAGATATGGATGAGCTACATGCTATTTTTTTACTAAAGAACAATATCTGACAAAACATAATCAAGACAATTTTTTGGGTTACCCACCCATAGCTACATCAGGGATACTCAAGGAGTGGAAGATGGTGATAATATTAGTGGGACAAGAATATGAGTCTACAGAAGGACAACAAGATTACAAGACAAGTACAGGAACAACATATGAAGGGCAAGGACAGCCCATGAACATTGGAAAGTCCAATAACAACTTTAAGGATAGAAAGCCAAAATGCTTCAACTGCAACAAGTATAGACATATAGCAAAGGAATGCTGGTCAAAGAAGAAAGAATGAGAAACAAGGAAATGTTTCAAATGTGACAAAGAAGGGCACATAGCCAAGGACTGTAAAGAAGCACAATCAATGAAGAAATGAAAGATTCAGGAGGAATCAGACGATAAAGATGACAACAAGAAGGAGCAAGGTTTTGACAACAATTTTAAGTAGGCATAGTACAAGAGATCTCCCATGTAAATTCCCAGAATAAATATATTATTCCAAATTGCTGAAACAGTGAAGGAAAAAGAGAATTAAACATGCAAGCAGATGTAAAGACAAAAAATGGCAAGAAGATTAAAATAAAAGCACTAGTGGACTCCAGATGTACATATACAGGAATAGACAAGCAATTGGTTAAGGACAAAAAGATTCAAACAAGACCAACAAACTTCTCATTCGAAGTATTTAATGCAGACAGAACAAAAAACAAAGAATTTACCAAGGTAGCACCCTTAGAAATCAAAATCAATAAATACACAGAGCAGCTAGAAGCTGCAGTAACAGATTTAAATGGCATGGATATGTTCCTAGGACATGACTGGCTGATCAAGCATAATCCAGAAGTCAATTAGAAGAACAGAACCATAAAATTCACGAGATGTCCAGGAAGTTGTAAGATGAAACATTAAGACATAGAATTTAAAACTAGGAGGACACAGGCAATGGAAAATATGGAATAGGACAATGGCAAAATAGAAAAAGAACCAGATAAAATGAATCCAGAAGATTTACTGGATTATATTTAACCCTTTATGCACCTATTCAACAAGAAAAAATTTGAGAAATTACTAGAAAGACATGAATGGGACCACAAGATCAATTTGATGGAAGAAGTACCTAGGGAGTTAAATGCAAAGGTCTTTATAATGACATTAAAAGCGAAAGAAGCTCTGAACCAGTAGATAGACAAACAACTCAAGGCAGGACTCATAGTAGAATCAAAATCACAATATGCAGCACCTTTTTTCTATATCCCAAAGAAAGATGGTTCATTACAATTGGTCCAAGACTACAGGAAACTTAACTAGATTACAATAAAG
>Ga0157358_1000563_pt1 | contig 15534 bp, 15 predicted proteins | sample AttcapACBM2_FD_111484 | JGI IMG/M metagenome (GOLD analysis project Ga0157358, IMG submission 111484) | Fungus gardens microbial communities from leaf cutter ant in Botucatu, State of São Paulo, Brazil - Atta capiguara ACBM2 | ecosystem: Host-associated > Fungi > Mycelium > Unclassified ...
TGTGAATCTGTTTAGCTGTTCATGAGATATTAGCAAACAAAGCTTTTACAGTTGCTGATGGCCTGATATCTCAGTTGTTTATTGTTGCTTTTGTATATTCCACATATGTGCAGATAGCCCTTATTCAGGGCTTTCCAGTGCAACTTGGTTTGTGAAAATTGGCCTACTGGTTGTAGAGATACAAGCTGAATGAAGTTTGTGACAAGTATGGATCTGATTAAGTTAAACAATTTCTTATTCCAATGTTACCTATACTTCTGTGCCAATCTGATATAATTCATCTCTGATATTGTAAAGATCAACTTTATAATGACATATCTCACTTGTATAATATAAAACTGGTTTGAAATATAACTTAACTAGGAAAAGCAAGAGATCTTCCATAGCTAGCTCCAAGACTAGAGTTGCTTCATTGACAAACTTCATCATCATTTCTCTGACTTGGTTGAAGAAGTAGCAATCCTACTAGATAATCTCTGAATAAAGTCTAGCAATAAAATTTCCACTTATAATGTGGAATTCATGAGGTACATCTCACAACTCAGATGTGATAATAGTGTTCTCTTTCACTGCTACTACCAGAGTTTTCTAAACAGGATTCAAAACCCTATTTCAACTCAGAAACAAGAAAAACCTTCTTTGTTTCAAACTATGTACTCATTGGTATTAACTATTGACAACTAGTACTGGAAATACAACTGAGAACATATTTGTGTCCAGACTGCTAAGAAAGATGCTATCAATGTCCATGCTCAAAAGCAACAATACTTTACTTCTAGAATTCCTTTTATTTCTACTACTATTACCTGACCTCAAAATCTGCTTGCAGTTCTGTTTGCAAACATTTCTTGACTATCCCCTTCAGCCCCTGCTCTATTATCAAGAAGTCCTAGTTCTCAGGAAGACCTCAAGCTTAAGCTTGGCAACAATAGTAAGTTGACAAGTAAAAAAAAGAAAAGATGTATGGATAACAATCTATGCCTCTACTGTAGTCTTAGTAGCTATAAGATTGGTGACTATAACAAGTATCAAACTCTTTTGTCTCTAGTAATGCAAAAGCTAAGAAAGCCAAGATTGTCATATATTAAGTCTACCATCTGTAAAATACATTTCCATGGTGATACTGCTTCTCAATATCTAATCTACAAGCCTATCTTCCTTGCAACACACTCTCATGGCAGTAATGCAATAATCTGGATATTCCATCTTCCATGATAGGAATACTCTTATCTGATTTGGTCTTCCATGGCAGAGTCATACTCCTGTCAGTGTTCTACCACTGAAACTTCTGCTCAGGGCAATAGAGGCTATATCAATAAAATTCCAAGCATCTCCTATAGTCAGTACTTGTATATAAGACTAGTAGTTACATTATAATTTGCTAGTCTGATAATCAATAAAGATAATTCTTATTAAACTCAATCTTCAGTGTTTAATGGTAACACACCAATCAGTACTCACTTCCATCTCAGACTTCTTTCTTCCATCTGAAGTTGTGACTACATGACAGACAGACAGTGTAACACATAAGCTAAAGCCAAGGTTATTCCACAAGTCTATATATCTCTGAGTCTATCTTGTAGACTTTCATCCCCAGTATGAACCACACCTGACAAAGATAGTCTTTTTTATATTGAACTTGTTTGTGTAACCACAAGTTCAATCTATCTCAATGTTTTTATTCTTTCTGATTTTCATTCACTTATCTTGTCTTTTTCCTTGTCTCTTGTATATAAGCCAGATCACATCTGACTAGTACTCTTTTGTATCCCCGTTGACTCTAGATTCACTTACTGCTTTACTAATTTCTCTTTTGTACATGTTTATAACCATCTGATCTCATTTTTTTTACTTGTTAAACTCTACTTGTTTGATAGATTATCAAACAACTTCATTTCATAAATAATATTATTGTCTATCTAGTGAAAGTATAATTTAGGACTTCTATGTTACTCTACTTGATTCTTCCCACTTTATGGTTCTTGGATATAACTGGCTTATCTAATACAATCTGTTAATTAACTAGACATCTGAATTTATCTCTTTTTGTCTACTTTTATAAGAAAATCTCACATCCATTTGTGTTGCAGCCAACTTCCTATTAGTATCTTAGTGTCAGAGTTGAAGACAGTGGATTCTATTTATTTTTATTTCATTTCTCATTTTTATTTTATTTTCAGACTTAGAGTTAGAGGTTAACATGATATCACACATGATTGTTACACATCTGTCACAAGTCACAGTCACATAATCATGTATTATAGAAGATCATAGAAGGTTCCAAAACAATGAGATTATACTATATGTCAATAGTATATAGTATACATGTTCTTTAGAGTAGGTTAGGTTTAGTGTAAAAATTAGCCAAGTGTATATAAAGTAGACATTTTGTAACTGGAACTCCATCGAGTTCTCTTGTGTTAATCCAATACAAGATTTCTTTCATACTCTAACTCTTGAGTTTGAATTATAACACTTAGCCATCTTTTGGTATTCTACTGCCTTCACTAGCTCAAGAAGTGTTTATACCTATCAAATCCTGGAACTTTTAGATCTTATTCTAAGCAATCTCATATTGTTATTATCAGTTACTTAGCTTTTATCCAAATATTATATCTTTTAGGCTCAACAAATTTTTATCTGTCTCTCTGTTTAACAGCTCTCATAGTAAGGTTAGCATAAGTTTTGAATAACCCAGTAGATCTATCTACCATCTCATTCAAGTATTATAAATTTCCAGATGTGTTGAACAAAGTAAAGGCTAAAGTTCTTGCTCTTCATTGCTTTTATAACCTCTAGATTAATTTTGAAGAAGGTACCCAACTACCAGTTGGCACTATCTATAGTCTGTCTTCTGCTGAACAGGAGGCTCTTAAGAAATTCATCAATGAGAACCTCAATACAAGATTTATCTAGCCCACTTCCTCTTCTCATAGAGTACTTATGCTTTTTGTTAAAAAGAAAGACAGATTGTTCTATCTCTGTGTCAACTTCTGCAGTCTTAACTGTACCATGAAAAAGAATTGATATCTACTTCCACTCACTTCTGGCTTTCTAGACTTCTCTTGCAAAGCTCATATCTATACTAAGATAGATCTTCATTACACTTATCACTTAGTTTGCATTACTAAAAGCAACAAATAGAAAACCATGTTTTGCACTTGTTATGGATCTTTTGAATAATCTGTCATATCCTTTAGTCTTACCAATCAGCACTTTATGAATGACATCTTTTTCAACCTTCTTGATATCTGTGTAATAATATATCTTAATGATATCCTGATCTATTTCAATAATATGACTAACCATATCAAGTATGCTAAAAAGCCCTTCACCACCTATAGAAAGCTAGACTTTTATGTAAAAGCTGAGAAATATGAATTTCATTCTGAGTTAGTAAAATACCTCAGGTATATTCTTTTCTCTTTTAAACTCACTATGGCTGATGACAAAATCAAAATTATCTAAGACTAGCCTGAACCAAAAAAGTCAAATATATTCAGTTCTTGACAAGTAAGATGGTTTGAGTATCTATCTTAGTTCCACCTTGTTATCTACTTCTATTCTAGTTAACTCAGAATCAAGCTTGCTACTCTTACTAGATAATGGAACATCTATATTATGACTTAGGTCTTAAAGTTTAAGACAAAAACACACTCTTGTATTAAGTAATATAAGAGAAATTAATAGAGTTCTTAGTACAAGCTAGTCTATCTTATATACTTCAGACTATAGTTTGTGCACACACTACAACTAACCTACTCTAATGTCCATGTGCTTTCCATAAGGCCAATATATTATTACCATGTTATATAATATTATCTATTTCAGAACCTTCTATAATCTTCTCTGTGTTATGTAATTGTGTGATCTGTGACTGTGATATATGTGACCACCCTATAACAGATGTCATGCTTTGTGACTTGTGTGATATCATATTACATCCTTTGCCTAAGTTTAAAATAAAGAAAAGTAAAAATGAAAACCAAAAAATAAAATAAATAGAAAATGAAAAATAAAATAAATAGAAAATGAAAAATAAAATAAAAGAAAAAAAATAGAATAAAGTCAAGTCCATTGTTTACAACTTCAACAGTCTACTCTAAAAAGGGAAATACTAGCTATACTTTTGTCAATCCTCATAACTTCTGTCTAGTTTTTACTCATGAATAAATAGCAGCATTTCTTAAAGCATCCATCTTAGTTTCTTCCTCTATCTATATAGCCACAATCCTTGATCTTGACAAACTCCACCTTGATATCTGGTCTATACTTGCAAAAAACACTTTTGCTGCAAAACACTTTGCAAATTTCAAAGATTTGCTGATTCCAAAGATCATCAGTTGACTGACCCTTCTAGTCTTCTTTTTCTTGATAACAGAATCTATATGCCATCCACTGATAACCTCCACACCTAAATACTCTAGTATCACTATGACTACATCCTTGCTGGTTACTTTGGACAAAATAAAATACTGGAACTTATCTATTATAAATATACTTAGCCCAACATCTACTTGGATATACAAGAATTCTGTAAATTCTGTGTTATTTGCATATGATTCAAGTTCTAATATCACAAGCCTTATGGATCTCTTAAGCAACTCTCCATTCTAGAATGACTATGAAACTCAATATTTATAGACTTTATTAAGAAACTTCTATTCTCTTCTAATTTTGATACTATTCTTGTCATAGTTGATTGACTTTCCAAATAGATTATTTTCATCCTGACATCCAATATTATTACTTCTACAGAGCTAGTTAGACTATTTGTTATCTATATATTCTTCAAACATAAAGTTCTGTCTCATGTTATTTCCAACTAAGAATCTAAGTTTATATCCAACTTCTTTTACTCTCAATATATGCCTCTACTTTATCTCAGGCTATTATCTGGAAGAAAGTAGGTAGACAGAAAGAACTAATCAAACTTTGGAATAATATCTCTAAGTATATTATATGTCAGATATATGAAGCCTGGTGTCAAGTTCACAAACGGTAGACTTAGTTTCTCTTTATTTCATTTTTCATTTTATTTTATTTTCTTATTTTTCTATTTTTAGAACATAGGGTTAGGGTTAGGTCACAAGACACAGAGAACGAAGTAGAAGAATCTAGAACAAATGATGTCATACAACATAGATACCACATGTTGATCTCATGTTCTATACATGGTCATTTAGGGTAGGGTGCATAGTAGTGAGCACAGACCATCAGTAGTAGTATAAAAGGTAGACTAGTTTGTAGAAGAGCTCTCTATCGAGTTCTCTTGTGTTACCCAATACAAGGTTACCTCTTAATCCAACTCTAAGGGTTTTGAGTTATAACATCTAGATACTAGTTTTTTCATTTAATATTTCATATTTATTTTCATTGATTTATTTTTCTTTTCTAAAAACTTAGGGTTAGGGTTAGAGTGACATTATGATCATACTATCACACATCAGTCATATCAGATGACATAATCACAGTAATAGTCACAAGTTACAAGGTTATAGAGAAGAACATAGAAGATTCTGGAAGGATAATGTCATACAATGTGTGCAATGCATGTTGACTCCAAGGTGAACACATTGTCATTTAGGGTAGGCTAGAGAAGTAGTAGCATGGACCATAGTAGTTTAGTATATAAGGTAGACAATCTTGTACAGAATTCTCTATTGAGTTCTCTTGTATTAACCCAATATAAGGTTCATTTGTTTGACCCACTCTAAGGTCTTGAGTTTGTAACATTATAACTACTAGCAGAACAACTAGTCTGAATTTCTTCCACTCATGGAATTTACTTTTAATAATATTCTCAGTGCTATTACTAGTATCTTTCCAATTTTCATGAATAAAGAGCATTATTCAAATATTACAGCTCACTCTGAATATAACATAGTTTTCTTCTGCATTTATAACTTTGCAGTTAATCTTGATAAACTCTAGAGTACTCTCAAGTCTACAATATCTGCTGCTCAGCAACATTACCAATAATCTGCTAATATATACTAACCAAAATGGTTAATAACACACTAAGTAGTCTTATATTACAAAGAGTCTCATAGAGATCACAAGAGAACTCAATCAGGAGTCTTCAATGTATTACTACCTTATTTATACTATGAATACATGATCTATGCTAATAATAAATAATTCTACCCTAATATCTATATGTCAGCCATGAAGTGAACATGTTATAGACATGCACCTTAATGTTACTCTTCTAGTTCTTTCTAGACCTATGATGTCATGTTATGTAACTTTTCATTATCTAAGAAATCAAATCAAAGAAAATAGATAAAAAGAAAAAAAATTATCTGAGAAATACTTAGGCTCCTATGAGATCATAGTATAATCTAGCACTCATTTGTTCACATTTTGTCTTCTAGAATCTATGCATTCTATTCATCCAGTCTTCTATGTTTTTATACTTAAAACAGCTATTCTTAGTATCTTCTCTAAATGATCTAATTCACCATCTATACCAGTTGCTATTAATAGTGAGGTCCAATATGAAATCTTATAGATTGTTGACTCAAAAATTGATTGTAGACAAGTATAAAAGCTTCTCTACAAGGTTATCTAGCTAGGCTATGAAGACATGGAAGACAAATCTGAGTAGTTATCTATGTCATAGACTAACTTTCAAGACATCTGAGACATCTGCTTTCTGACTTCCAAGTAGAACTCTAAATATACTTTTACATCCATGATGTCAAGATCACAAGAAGTGAACTTAGCTTTTCTCATTTTCTTTTCTCATTTTTATTTTATTTTCGAACTAGGGTTAGAGTTAGAGTGATGAGATCATGCTATCACACAGCAGGTTATATCAGATGACACAGTCACAAGTCACATGATACATAGAAGAATGTAGAACATTCTGGAAGAGATGATGTCATATAATGTGTGATACATATGTTGATCTTAAGGCATATACATGGTCATTTAGGGTAGGCTAGAAATAGCTTACACAGACCATTAGATATTAGTATATAAGGTAGACAGTCTTGTACAGAGGTTTCTATCAAGTTCTCTTGTGTTAACCCAATACAAGGTTCTTTTACTTGACTAACTCTAAGGTCTTGTGATTGTAACACATGATTATTTGTACATAGATTAGCCTCTCATGTTTTACTTCCTGGTAACTCATTACCTGGACCCTTAGTCATTCTAAATTCTAGAAACTGTCTTTATAATGTGTTATATGTGGTTTATACCTTATTATTCAAGATTTGGTAGGACATCTTGGAAGTCTAGATAAGTGACTTATACATTATCTGAGAATGCAAAAAATGAATTGAAATGACCTTTGGCTTCAGCTTGTGTACTGCACTTCTACTAGCCATACTATTTTAGAATGGGACTTAAAAACTTAGTGGGTGGAAAACCACTAGAAGGTGGTGAGGTGTATTGTCATTAATACCAGAGAATTGGATGTTAAATTTAGTTGATTTTCAGGATAACTAATATAGTGTAAACTACCAGATTATATACTAGGTATACTATCTAGAGTAGTTATTTGGAACAGAGACTGTTAAGCAAGTTATCTTGATTTCTAGTGATCCTTAGATATTAGGAGGTGGAGTTCTATGGAGTTGGCAAGGGTCCAGCAAGAACATCTGAGGTGAATTGGAGATGTGTAATCTGTACCAGAAGAGGTTATATGTAAGGGGATTAGTTTTATATTGAGGAGTTGTAAGTGCCCAAGAACTCCAAATGATATTTGGGTAAAGTATTCTACTGTTACACCACTACCATATATACTATAATAGAATAGTTCAAGCACATAGTCTGTACACTTGACTGATCAGTATTTACAACTTTAATTAACTAAATAACTATAGTATTACTATAGTATATTAGACAACAGAGATCAGAATAAGATAGAGGTAGTTATTAGTCTATCAGGAGCTAGTCTAGATAATGACTAGCCTAGGAGTGTAATTAAGTCTCTGTAGAATGGATCTGAACTTACAGTATTGCTAATATCCCCTAGCATTATCTATAGGTTAGAACTGATGTGATTGGAAAATAGGATGTGATATATTATCTTCTTAGTTATCTTCTATACTACTACTACCTTAGCCACAGTTCCAACTATAGACTCAGTATATAAGACCCAGCAGATACTCTGTAGTTTTTAGTCTGGAAATTAACTAAGAGTTTCCCAACTAAGACTTTGACTAGGAATTCCCTAATTCTCACTAAACCATAATCTTCCAAAATTATGACCATGTAACAAGTAATGGGCACAATACATAAGTTGAGGATAAGGTCATCTTTTGTTATTATATTGTCTATTCACAGATAAGCTTCCAAGCTTGATCTACACTTCAGATACTTATTCAAGCTTACAGATTTCTACATCTGTTTCCTAAATAAGTTTCCATACTTGATTCAACCTCTTCTTATTATGACTGATCACAGATATTTGCTTGAAGTGAGTTCCATCCTATCCTATTTTCCATTTATTATCTTAACAACCTGCTACTGAACTTGTTAAGATCTGAAGTCCAAGGATTTAAATGAAAGAATAACTTTAGATTGGGTTAATCATAAGAGAATTCAATGGAGTTCTAAGTACAAACTAGTCTATCTTATATACTACAGATAGTGGTATGTACACATACTACAACTACTCTACTCTAAAGTATATACTTTCCATAAGACCAACATGTTGTTGTTATGTTATATGATATTATTTGTTCCAGAACTTTTTATGATCCTTTCTGTATCATATGATTGTGAGACAGAGACAGTGACAATAACATCATGCCAAAACCCTATTCCTAAGTCAACATAAATTAAATTAAAAAGAAAATAAAAAATAAGAAAAATAAAATAGAGTTTATAGTTTATAATTCTAATATTACTCTCCCTTTAAGATTTCTCCTTCAGGGAAACTAACTTCCATCTTTGCTAGTTCCTCTCTAACTTCTTTAAATACTTATCCTCAAATTTTTTATTGTTCTACCAAAACAATATTCTCATAGTATACTTCACTAGCAACTCACTCCTCCTAAACTCCTCCATATTCAGATTCAATTTCACTTTCCACACTTTATCTAGCCCCTCTTGTTGTTTAACTTCCACCTCTATTCTCTCCTTAAATTCATTTACTAACTCTTTTGCATTTTCTAAATCCTCCTTCTTCTCTCATATATCTTTTTATCTTCCATTATTCTACTCTATCCACTTCTATTGGTTTCAGTTCCTCCACTCTTTGCCCTTTTACTAGTTTCCTATATCTTACTATTCTACTAATGTTCACTACTAGATAGATCCTCATAGAGGTCAATAGCTTTAACTTCACCACATTCTTTGACACTATTTCTTCTACCACATAAGGTTCCACATATCTTTCCATCAACTCTTTTACTGGCCTTTCTTTGAATACTAAGTTCTTCATACTCAGTATTATTTTATTTTCTTTTTTCCACTCTTTGACTTCTCTTTGTCTTCTATCTGCTTATTTCTTCATCTCTTCTTGTGCCTTTCTTAATGCTGCTCTTGCTTCTTCTTGTACTCTCCTCATTCTCTCTGCAAACTCTATTGCTTTCTCTATCTTTCCTTTCCTCCTAATGTCTACTCCCATTCTCAACTCTCTTCCATAATTTGCCATGAATGGTAATACTTTTGTTGCTACATAAACCTTGTTATTTACTACAAATTCTATCATTGCTAACTATTCTGGCTAATCTCTCTTCCTATATTCTGTAAAGAACCTCAAGTATTGTTCCAACTCTTAGTTCATTTGTTTTATCTGCCTATCTGTTTGTGGGTGGAACACCTTGTCTTTATACCCAGCATCTTATTTAGCTCTTTTATTAATTCTGCCACAAACTGTGGTTCTCTATTACTGATTACACTTTCTGGTAACCTATGAAGCTTCTACACATTATCTCTAAATAATCTTGCTAGACTTTCTGCTGATGTTTCTTCTATTATTGCCACAAAATGTGCCATTTTAGACAACCAATTATATACTACCAATATTACATTCTTTCCTGCTACTAATGGTAACTTAGTGATAAAGTTCACTGTTAAATGCATTTATGCCTTCTCTAGTACTTTGTTCACCATTAACTTTCCCACTGGTGCCTTTGTTCTATTTTTCATCCTCTAACATAGATCACATTTATCTACATATTTTCCAACATCCCTTATAACTCTGGCTACCAACTCTGTTATCTTTTATCTCCCTCTATGTCCTACTACTAGTACATCATTATACAACCAGATGATCTCTATTCTTAACTCCTCATTCTTTGACACATACACATTTTTTTCTTTCAATACTAGATCACTTTTAATTTTCCATTCATCACCTCTCAAGTTTTATATCTCTACCTTCTTCATCTCTTCTACTACTTTTACTATCTTTTTATCTTTTTATCTTGCTCTTTTTATCTTTTCCACTAGTACTGCTTCTGGTCCTTCTACCACTACTTTTGTCATTTCTCATATCTACTCATCTTTTATTAACTTCTGATTTTCATTATTATTTTCCATTCCCATCTTTTCTAGTCTGGCCTTCTACTTAGACTACCTGCCTTTTCTATTTTTATTCCTGGAATATGTTTTAAAGTGAAATTGAATCTTGACAGGTATAATACCCAATGGGCTTGTCATTGATTTAACTTCTGTGCCTTCATGAATTATTTCAAATTCTTGTGATTTGTTCAGACCTCAAACTTGAACTTAGTACCTTTTAGTAAATATCTTCAATTTTCTAGTCCTCCAATCACCATCAACATCTCCTTATCATGTATCTCATAATTCCTCTCTGTTTTATTGAGAGATTTTGAAAGATATGCTACCAGTTTCCACTTTCTATCTCTACACTCTATTGACAACACTTCTCTTGTTACATAATCTAATGCATCTATCTCTATTCTCATCTTTCTATCTAAATCTGATGCCATCAACATTGGTTTTGTTGTGAATTTTTTCTTCAACATCTTGAATGACTTTTCCTGTCTGATTCTCTACTTCCATTTCTATTCCTTCCTTGTCAACTTGTGCAATGGCCTTGTTATCTTTGCAAACCCTTCTACAAATCTTTTATAGTAATTTGCCAGTCCTAAGAACTTTTGTACCTCTTTAACCATCTTCAGAACTGGCCAATCCAACACTACTTTTACTTTTTCCTCTTTTATCTTTATTCCTTCTGGTCTGATCACAACTCTCAAGAAATCTACCTTTCTCACTTTCCATTTATACTTCTCTGGCTTCATATACAAGTTGTTTTCTTCTAATCTCTTTAATATTTCCTCTACTAACTCATCATGTTCTTCCTTGCTTTCTATTCTCACCATTATATCATCTATGAAACTCCCTATCTTTTCCATATTAATCAAATCTCTCAGTAATTCATTCATTATAGCCTGGAATATGGTTGGTGAATTTGTTAATCTGAAAAACATGACTGTTGGCTCAAATAATCCTTCTGGTGTTGTAAAGGCTGCTTTTCACTTATTCCCCTCCTTTATTCTGACATTGTTATATTTCCATCTTAAATTCATTACTCATTGAGGTCCAATAATCTTCTACTATCTTCTTCTTTCCATCCTTCTTTCCCACAAAGAATACCAATGCAGTTTGTGGTGATTTTGACAGTCAAATATATTCCTTTCTTGTTTGCTCCTAAATAAACACTCTCACTTTCTCACTTTCTTCTCTAAACAAGAGGTAAACCTTCTCTTTTCTTGGTACAAATCACTCTTTCAAATCTATTGCATGATCCCACATCTTCCTTGTTGGTATCCTCTCACTTGTCTTCTTTCCAAGCACCTTAATTCACCTATGAAACTGCTCTGGTACTAACTTTTTCACTTCTTTTTTTGATTTTGCTACCTTTTTTTCTTCATTTCAAATTTCTATTCTTTTGCTACTTTCTTTACATCCATCATCTTGCTTCTCTTTTTCTTTTTATTTTCTTCCTTCTTTTTCTCTTTCTCTTCTCTTTTCTCTCCTTTTTCTTATTTCTTCTCTTTTTTCTTTTGTTTCTGCTATCCTGATTTTCCCTACTTCAGTCTTTACTGTCTTCCACATTCTTCCAAATATCTTGTTATCTTTACTTCTCCTGTCTTCCAATCAATCTCAGGTTTATGACAAGCTAGCCATGACATCTCTGAGATTACACTTTACTTCTGTCTACTGATTACATCTATCTCTATCCTCTCTTTGTACTCCTAATAATAAATATTGACCTCCACCATATTTTCTATTAGTTCCTCTTTGTTAAATGTTCCATCCACATTTCTAATATAAATAGACTTTTTTATATCTTTAATTTAAACCCTTGTTTCTGTGCAAACTCTGAACTTATCACCAATCTGGTAGCTCTGCTATCTAACAATGCTTCTACTGTTATTTCTTCCTGTATATCTATTCTCTCTAGTTTTATTTTTATCATTACTTCTCTCAGTGTCTCTTCTTCCTTTATCTTTCTTATATCCACTGATTTTCTTTTTTCCTTTTCTTCTTTCTTTGCCTTTTCCTCTCTCAAAATAGTCTTTTTATCTTTCTCAGGTTTCTTTCAGTCTAGAATATCAGCTTGCATTACACAATTAGCTAGTATATGAAATCTATTATAAGAATCTAGTCAAGAACTACTGGATTTTCCTTCTCTTTTAAATTGTTCATATTGTTTGAATTGTTCCTATACTCTATCCTTCTCCCTTAGCCTATTATTCTCTAATTCATACAACTCTATACAAGATGTCCAAAACCTCTACAACTGTAACAATTCTTCTCCCTATCTATATCCATTATATAAGGGTTTTTCTCATTCCTCCTTCTCTACCTCCTTGCTATTGCAGAAGATTTCTGACCACCACTGCATTTGTTCTTTTTACCTCTTTTATTGGAGTAAGCTTTACTGGTGCCTATTGTATCTTCTGTCTCCTTGGTCATACCTGGGATAGAAGTGGTCTTGGCCTAAACCTTTCTTGATTATTCACCATTCTTCTCTGTCTTTGTTCTTGATTCCTGTTTTCCTTCCTCCCCCTCAATCTTTCTTCTTTCCTACTCTCCCTCCAATACCTGTCTAAATTAGTAGCACATTCATCTACTAATACTTTTTCTTGATATCTACTTCCTCTTACTGCTCTTTTGAATTCTTGGATAAATTCCTTCATTGTCCTTCCTCCCTACTCAACCTTTTTGAGTTCAGCCACTTTGACTAACTTGTCACAAACTTCACTTAGCTTATATCTCCACAACCAGTAGACTGATTTATATAAACTAAGTTGTGCTGGAAAGCCCCAAATGAGGGCTATCCACACACATGCAGGATGTACAAAAGCAACAACAAACAACTAAGATATCAGGCCATCAGTAACTGTAAAAGTTTCATTAGCTGATATCTCATGAACAGCTGGATGGATTCACTCAATTGAACTTGCATTGGAAAGTACTTGTCAAACAGTTTCTGATGATATATAGTATATCTCAAAGTGATAGGTATTGATAGATATACAATCATATCAATGTAGTGACATAATTAGTTATCTTCTAAAATTAGCCTGTCATCTACTATGACAGATGATAGCCCCCATCAGGTATGAGTTTTGATTATATGATGAAAACAGCTTGTACACAGACAATTACTCTTTTGTATATATACCTCTATATCTAAGGATTAGACCTTAGATTTAACAATATCATTTATCATCAGTTTTCATCATCTATCTCTTATTATCATTAATATCTGTATTGATCTTTATCATCATTTTTATCATTATTGAACTTCTGAATTACTCCTAAACCTCTGAGAGTGCACCAAGGCTTAGATATCACAAACAAGTGAGTAGTTCATTTTGTGATATGACTCTTTGTTCTCTCTACCAAACTCCTTTTTCAATTCTAACAAAAACTCCCCTGCTGATTCAAATTTTACTTCCCCCAATTTTAGATCTTCTAATATATCTTCCTTCCACATATCTACTGACCCTTCCTGTACATATGATAATACTTACTGAATTTAATCTTCTACTGTTGTTCCTCTCATCTTCATCCTCAAATATAATCTATATGCTATGATAAAACCCCTAACCTTTCCTGCTTCTCCATTGAATACTGATGGCTTGGCCACCTCTATATTGGACCTTGTATTAGGTCTCTCTATTGTTTCTCCTCCTCTTCCTGTTGCTGTTAGCAGGGCCTGAATTTATGTCTACATCATTGCCAACTGTTCCTACTGATGCCTTATGATTTGCTATTAACTTATGTTGTTGTTGTTGTTGTTGTGATGAGGGAGGAGAGTCAATTGGTAATGGTGATGATAGTGGTGTTGTTGGAGGTAAAGATGTGTAGAGTAGTAATGGAGAAGAGCCAGTACTAACCTTACTCTCAGATTCATATTCTGAACTTGAAACAATTTCAGTAAGTGCTAGTAGGTCTTTTTCTTGTCCTACCTTGTACTTTTTACTGACTATTTAAGCTACCAACTACTGTCTTAAGGAAAAGATAAACAATTTTGGTCTAAGAAGACCATTCTACTCTAAACAAGGTCTTAAGAATACTTGTCATTCTCCTGTGTGTACTGGTTACAAGGGGACTAACAGCATAGAGTTGATAATTGAAAACAATAACAAGCACATTATACAAGATTATTACACCTACTAAGCACCAGTGAGCTTTGATACAAAACAAGTGGTTAAGCTTTCTTTACCTGACTAGTATACTCCTTATGCTTAAAGTCTGGCAATTCTTCTTGACTAAAGGACTGAGTTGTCTCTCAGTTGAGAATGATAAAGGATAAGAGACAAAGAGGGCCCTGTGTTGGGCAGTTATATACTATAGATCATGGTCTATATGTACACTACAACTATCCTACCTAAAGTACATATACTTTCCATAAGGCCAATATGTTGTTATCATGCTATATAATATTATTTGTTTCAGAACCCTTTCTGTATCATATGATTGTGAGACAGTGACAGTGACAGTGACATCATGCCAAAACCCTAACCCTAAGTCAAAATTAAAATGGAAAATAAATTAAAAATAAGAAAAATAAAATAGAGTCTATAGTATGATAGAACTCATCTATGCTTCAGAACTGATATTTAACTTCTATGTCACATATATTACAACTTAGGCTCAAAGAGTTAAAGTGAAAGATGAATTTTGTATTAAGTTAACACAAGAGAACTTGATAGAGTTCCAAGTACAAAGTGTCTACCTTATATATACTAGACTACTAGTTCATGCTACACTAACCTTAACCTTGTCAGGTCCTGTTTACACTGGGATGGAAGTCTGCAGAATGGACTCAGAGATGAGTGGACTTGTGGAATGACCTTGGCTTCAGCTTATGTGCTGTGCTGTCTGTCTGCTGCATGGTCACAACTTTAGATAAAGGAAAGAAAGTCTGAGTGAGAGTGAGTACTGATTGGTGTGTCACTATTAAACACTGGAGATTGAGTTCAATAAGAGTTTATCTTTGTCGATTATCAGACTAGCGAATTACAGTGTAACTACTAGTCTTATATATGAATGGAAAGTATAGGAGATGCTTGGGGTTTCATTGGTAAA
>Ga0157358_1000564_pt1 | contig 15534 bp, 17 predicted proteins | sample AttcapACBM2_FD_111484 | JGI IMG/M metagenome (GOLD analysis project Ga0157358, IMG submission 111484) | Fungus gardens microbial communities from leaf cutter ant in Botucatu, State of São Paulo, Brazil - Atta capiguara ACBM2 | ecosystem: Host-associated > Fungi > Mycelium > Unclassified ...
GCCATGCAGATTAAGCCAAGCAGAAGCTGTACCCACTTGCTGTGTTTCGCTATTACCACTGGTTCGCTAATTGAGGTCATGGCTCTCTCCGGAAGTACGTTCTGTAATGCAGCCAGATTCCACCCGCTCTGTATGCCACTCTTATGGCGTCGCAGATATCCGGGCGGTTAACGGCTGATACCAAATCTTTAAGATCATCATCCCTGGGGAACGACGTGACTGGAGAAGTTTGCAGGAAGTGTGCCAATCTAAAAATTCTTCAAAATCAGGGGTTAAAAGGGAGGGCAAAGTGATAAGTGTGATGCAGTGCAAAATATGAGTGCGCTGAGTTGGTGCGCAGGAATGGGATGGGCGCGGGTAGTGACTGATTTAAAGAGGGTGTGCTGAAGAGGTTACAGGAAGAATGAAGGAGACGAAAAGCTGGCAGGGTGGCGGGATTTCAGGGGGGAGAGGGGCAGCTGGCAGAGTCTGGATAACTATCGCAAACTATTATTTTCGTCTGATTCAGTTTTCTTACTTGTACCAATTATTTTTTCATCAGGAAATGTACCCCTGAAAGCGTCATTTCTCTGACGAAATCTGACGCACAGTCATCAGGAATCCATGAGCGCTGGTTTCCCAAAGTTCAGGCGAAAAATCAAACTCGTATCGTTTCCTGAACTCCTCTTCGACACCATCACCATAAGTGCAGATAAAATCATCAACTTCTTCGACGAGATCTTTGAGCATCCAGTCTGGCGCTGACCTTTTGAATAGTCGAATGATGCCCTCAATCGTATCCTCGCCATCATTGATGATGTCGGCGTCTTGGTTGAAATAACCGAAAATAAGCTGGTCAAGAAAGTGGAAGTTTTGCATTTTGTACCTATAGATCCGGGAACGCGGTGAGAATGTAATAAGGTTTGCCGTTATATTGCTGAAACTCGATAACAATTCTCACATTTGTCATGACGATTCGCTGGTTATTCCCGCGCCTGAAACCGTAGCCAATCGCTTTACCAGATGCATAGCGAATAGTAAGCCTGGCTCCCTGCCTGCCTCCGCCAAGAACGGATTTTATAACGCCCCGATTAGCAAAGAGCGCTCTCGATATGGCTTCTTCTGCAACATGCACATTGCTAAAGGTGGTGGAATACTGCAAACGTTTATTCGCTTCAAAGCGGGCTAATAGCTCTGTATCGCTTTTGCCAACATGTGTGGAAAGCGTGTGTCCGCCGGGTTTAAAACCCGTCATTGACTCATGCTCACTGAGTTTAATGCGGCCAGCCTTTACTGCTGCTACCCGGCTTGCGCCGATGCCAAGTGCAAATCCTATTGGAACAGCAATATCGACAGTCAGCCCGATTTTCATCGCCGTATCGTCATCTGCTCCAAAGGATCTAGCAATTGCTGTTGCTGCCTCGTAAGTTGCCGTGCGGGTGTCTCTACCCACAATAAGCTGGTTTGCAGCAGCGTGAATGCTATCAAGACTATGTGCGCCAACAACTACACATCCTGCTTTTGTTAAACCAGTTGGTTCAGGTGCGATACAAAGAGCGGTGGCGCCAGCCAGCTCAAGTGAACCCATGACAAGTCCCAGCCCTCCGATAAGGCGGTTACTCATCGTTTCCGCTTCTGTCACTGTTTTGTCAGAGAGCGCGGCAGCAAGCTGAACAGGGGACATCGCGATCTTTATGCCATCATCCATAATGCAACCTCATGTGTTTAGAAGACAAACAGGATTATTCTAAACTTTTTTCTGACATGACCAATCATTTCAGAGCCAGAAATGATCATAGTGAAAAGGATTTGCACTGATCATTTTAGATTTAAGTATTCTAAATCATTCTGTTAGGTGTTGAAGGGATAAGGGCTGCGTGTACATTGTTGTACATATGGAGTAATCACTTCTGGCTGGAACTAAAAAAAAGCGGCCTGAACCGGTTTGGTTGCTGCGGGGGGTAATGACTGCATGTGGGTGGTCAGTCGGACTCGCTGTTTTCATTCAGAAGCAGGGCGGTGAAGTCCACGCTGCTTACTTTGCGCAACTACTGGTCGCGGCGGTGTGAGGTGAACGTGCCGATGTCACCACTGCAAAAGCTAAATCTGTCAGCATCAGGAATGAATAATCGTCGCGATTATTGACTGGGTGTACGTAGGCCGCAGACACAAAAAAGCCCGCAGGGCTTACGCCGTGCGGGCTCTTAGGGCTTCAACGGATGACTCTGGTAATCATCAATTGCTGGCGGAGTCTGAATGAGAGATGTAAATTATTGAAATTTATGTTTTTTAATCAATTCAAGTTTTCCGCATATACCTAAGCGTATACCAATTCAGTGATGTAGTAGGTTTAAACTTAAAATCTAGCCATCTTAATTCATCAGCGAAATAGCTGCTTTTATATACTCTTCATGAGGTTTGAACCTCGACATATGCCGCACGCACACAATTGGAACCTGTTGGCCGTGGAAGTTAGCATAAAAGGCGTAAGTGGTGTAATACCCTTTAGGGTGGGAATACTTCAATGTACTTATGTTGCCAAAGTGTTTGAGCAATAAGCTGGCAGCGGACAATGAAGATAGGCCATTGCTATAAGCGATGATTACTTCTGGATTGCAAAGGGGCAGCGTTACATTCTCAAAGAATCGCATAGAATTTATCGTAATCTCTTCTAAAGATTGATTTTTCGCAAGCGCTTCTACTTTCAGTGATGCTGCATTCTTTGAACACATCATGAGAGCATTGGTGTAAAGGACATCTTGCCAATCATAGCCAAGCCCCGTTGGGATCTGTTGCAACCGCTTAGCAAGATGAGTTATCCCCCACGCCCCTTCGATCCCGTTTTGAACATTAGATATGTAGGGTGATTCGAAATCCTTTTCGATGGACTGCGCATTGGTGGTATGGGCATCAACAAGTGAGCCATTGAATCCCATCATGATAACGCGTTTTCTTTGTGGTGAAGAGGCTAAAAGTTGAAACGAACTATCGTAAGGTCTTCCCGGTAGATCACTCAAACCGAAGTTTGCCAACCCGTCTAAGATAAATTTTTTTGTGGCTTCCATCTGAGTTATTCCATTTTAAACCATGCATTCATAATACGGAAAAATAAGTTTTTTTGGTTTAATCCTTCACACTATTCACTTTTCATTTTTTATCCATATTAAACAATGCATTGCGTGGTTATCGGTGTGTGTATGATGAATGATATTATCCATCATTGGTGACGTATGGCGGAAAAAAGTCGGTTTTTGCCGGTTCTGGTTAGTCATATCGCGGTGGGATCGTCGCACTTCGGCAGCCAGTCGTTGCTGATTGGTTTCTTTGAGTTGTACCTAGAATTCGTGCGTAGTTTCTGGCAATGATGGTAGTATTATTTCTCAACCTATTCCCCCCATTGCAGTATGAGTTGAATACCTTTAAAGTCTTTGCGTGACATGAAATCATGAGATTTGACTTATTGAACGATTTCGCTGATGAATTTTTCTGTTTACTTAATGTAAAATGATTTTTTTGTTTTAACTCTGTATTTTTTAATAAATGACGTTTTCGATTGGTCACTTTGGAAGGAAGCTAAATGGAAGTATTAACGGAGACAGGAAAAAGGGTGGAGCGGTTGCTTTACTCAAGTGTAATAATAATCATTGCGAGTTTTTTATTTTATTATTTATCCGAGGCAATATCCTCTGATAAAAATAGTTTGAAAAAAACATTATTGTTGAACTTTATAGAGGTAATTAATAGAAATCAAAAAAGTCTGGAATTAGCTAAAGATTTGCAAGAGTCATACGACAGGTTTCAGAAAGAGAATAAAAATAAAACTGAAAAACAACTAAGAGAAGAAAAAGAAAAAGAACGCATTGAGATTGTCAAGCTAAATAAGGCCCGATTGAAATTAGGCATGGCTGAGATTAATGTTGATAAAAGAATTGATGAAAAGCCTTCACCATACACAGAACTTAACATTAACAACATAAATTCAGTTCGTAATAAGCTTAATTTAACGGAACATGTATCTATAGAAGGTGCAAAGGATGTTTATAATGAAGCTTACAGGCTTATGGTCCGAAAAATTTTTTACAATGATAATGATCTTCAAAAGGAGTTCATCAAAAAAGAACAGTCTGCAATTAAAGATTTAATTGATAGTGCCAAAATTAAAATTAATGAGCTTGATAAAGGTAGCGTAAAAGTATTCGATGTTGATACTCCATTACAAATACCATTTTCATTGGGTGACCTTAAATCAAATCTATCACTTTATAATATAGAGACTGTAGGGATGATATTCATGCCTGTGTTGTTAGTGATTTGGCTTGGGTCAATATCAATGACAAGAGCAAGAGAGATATACTATATAAAGAAAAGTAAAAGGATATCTGAGACTTATCCGCACATTCTAAATCTATACTATTTTATTGATCGTGATCTTCTGGAAAAACAAAGTGATATTGATGAGTTCGATCAATTGATATCGGGTGATCGTGATGTGATAAAATCAAAAAGATCTTCGTCTTATATTTATTTTATCGTGAGGGTAATTATGCTTGTTGCTTTTACTGCAACAATACTCACACCATTCTATGTTGGAGCATATAAAGTCTCAGGTAGTTTGAGTGTCATCAATGTCATCGGTTTGTGCATTTGTTTTTTCATTAATGTTATTCAAGCGATTTCATTTGTGGTGTATGAGGTGAATCTGTCTAAAACAATATTTACTGTAAAAGGAGATGTGTATGAAATTAAATAAGATTATTTTTATAGTAACTGCACTTCTTTGCTTAACAAATAATGCACATGCGTATAAGGTTTTTAGTTCCTATGGAAGCTGCAAAACGTGGAACGATTTTGTTGAAAAGGATGAAAGCAATGTTTATGGTGATTATGGCCACGTTCTTTCAGCTTGGCTAGCAGGGTTTGTTTCAGCATTAAATATGGCAACAGGTGAAGAGAACTTTAAAGATTTAGACTTGGCAACGATAGAGGAGTATGTCAAGAGCTATTGTGTGAGAAACCCGAAAAAAGATGCATACGATGCAGTGTTAGAGGTTAGAAAAAAAATAAATTAATATTTAAATACATCTGCGTGGAAGTTCTTTTTTGGATTCTCGGAGGTTTTTTTGTTGCGCGTAGTGCATTGATTAGTTGATTAAGTTGTGATTTTTTTGATTGCTAAGTAATTAAAGCATGGAAGCCACATTTTGAAGGAGTTATTCAGTTGACACTAAGTTATATGTTAAACCCGAAATGGATTTCAATTTTCTATCTAATTTAATTTTAGTGCGAAAAGAGCAATCGTCTTAAACAAATATTGAGCATTAGCGTTAAAACCGGCTTTCGCCGGTTCTGGTTAGTCATACTGCTGCAGGGGCGTCGCACTTTGGCAGCCAGTCGGTGCTACTCTCTTCCGTCAGGTCAAGATTCGTCTGCATACCCAGCTTTGTACGCCGCTTCATGTAGTGCTGTCCGTACTCCCGCATAATGCTTTCTAGCGACAGGCCGAACATCTTCATGCTGAGCGGATTCTTGTAGCCATTGGCCTCCATATAGGCCAGATAGGCATGATAAAGGTAACGCTTGGGCTGAAGCGGCCTGATACTGGCGTTACCCATATAGAGTGCGTTTGGCTCCGGCGTCGTGAACAGGTAGCCGCAGAAGTCCACCATCGGATCCGCATCGCGCTTGATGCGCATGGCCTCGTCGGAGTTCTGCTGCGACTGAAGCAGCGATCGGGCCTGCTGCGGCTGGCTGAACTGCTGCATCAGCTGGCGCACAATGACCGCCAGCTCACCGCTGATTTTCTCCTTCAGCTGCGGGTCGCGCTCGCCTGCCGGGATAATTTCCGGGAAGTGCAGAATTACCCGGCGGCGCGACACGCCCCCGCTGCGGTCGGTGAAGCGCATCGGGTTGTTGTTCACAGCCAGAATCACCGCCGGAATGTGGGTTGAGTAGGCATCGCGGTACTTAGGGTCAACGGACACCGCATCGCCGCCAGTGATGGCCTTGATGCCCGCGCCGTCGCCGCTCCACTTTTCCTGGTCGGTCAGGATAATCAGCGAATACCCAATCACAGCCGCGCGTTCGCGGGACGATTCCAGCGTTTCAATGGTGGCTGAGGTGGTGTTGTCCGTTCCGGCCAGCATTGTGGCGATTTCAGCCATGATGCTTTTACCACTGCAACCGGCTCCGGTGACCTCCAGAAACAGCTGTCAGTCGTAGCGGTTCGCCAGCACCATAAACAGCGCGGCCAGAATGATGTCCCGTTTGGCCGGGTCGCGTCCGGCGGCGCGGTCGATCCACTGCCAGAAGTGCGGCGCGTGGTCCGCCAGCGTTTCACCCTGAACGTGCTTCATGTAGTCCACCTCGCTGACCGTGCGCAGCCAGAAGTCTTTACTGTGCGGGCTGAAGCCGCCGGTGCGGGTATCCAGCACGCCGTTACGGAAGCCAATCAGGCGGCGCGCTGGTTCGGCCTGCTGCGGCAGCATCAGCTTCAGCGTTTCCACCACGCCCGAAATCTTGCCCGCCGAAAACGGCGCGCGTAGGCGCTGGAACAGCTTCGCTACGTCCCGCTCAAACTGCTTACCGGAAATTACCTTCCATGCGCCGGAACGGTAACGTGACAGAATTTCCCCGCTGGCGTCCACGGCCAGCGCGCTGCGGTAGTGCTCCGCCACGCGTTCCGCCTTTTCACTGGCGCTCATGGCCGAAAATTCCGCCTCACTCATCACGTCGAACGGACTGGCGGCGGGCGGCGTTGCGGCTTCAGCCAGCGCCCGTATCGTGCATGGGAACGGGCAAATTTTTCTGAGCTACAGACTCAGAAACTCACCGAAGCCCGGCCCGTGCCGGGCTTTTTTACGTCCGTTGCGTGAGTGCATGTCTATGCTGCATGAAAACGCATGAGTCTCCGGCATCCCGGAACGGCAGCAAAGGCCAGCAGCGGCGCGGCTCAGAGCAAATCATGCAGGTGCATGAAACCGCTGCAAAAAGCGGGCAGGCGTGGCGGGGCTACGAGCGCGCGCTTTGAGCATGTAGGGTGATGTAGCAATACTTTTATTCGAAAAAACACACCATGAGTTGATTTCATTAATGATCTGATTATATTGTTCATTATGACGTCAAGGCTTAAAGCTGATGTGACAGCCTCCTTTTGTGAAATTTTAAATTAACTGTTTTGCATGGTTCTATTTCTGATTAAGGAATAATATGAGCAGTGAAGATGCTTTATATATTCATAATGGACGCAAGAAAGAAGAAGATATTTCTTTTAAAAGAAACATGAATTATGAGAGGTTAGAAAATCGTGTCTTGGTAAGACCTGTTGGGATGAGAAAGAATTTCGAGCATGTGGCGTTTAATTACACTATATTTGAGCATGCCTACTTCAGGCAGTGTAATTTTGTCAATTGTTCTTTTGTAGGTTGTAAGTTTTTGAGTTCAAACTTTAGTGGTTCAAAATTCTCAGATTGTGATTTCAAATACGCTATTTTTGAGCGTACTTTAATTGACGTTGATTCATTAATTAGAAGCCTACCCCAAGAGGATAATTTAAAAGCTGCGTTTTTAAGAAGTCTCAGAGTGAATTATCAACAGCAAGGTGATGTTAAATCAGTCAATTATGTAGTTTCTGAAGAATTAAAAGCTCATGGAAATTTTTTAAAAAATGCTGCATTTTCCGGACAGGAATATTATCGGCTAAAATATAAAGGCGTGAATAGAGTGAGAAAGGTACAGGAATATTTAACCTTTTCAGCTCTTTCTCTAATATGGGGGAATGGGGAAAGTATAATAAGGTTGTTTCTTTCCTTGATCATTTTTCTGTTGTTTATGTCTGTGTTTTTATTATCTCTGAGCGCTACAGAGTTTTCCCTAAATGGGTATTGGTCTTGTGTGAAAATGTCTCCACAAGTATTTTTTGGCGTAAAAAAAATAGATAATGTTCATGACGGTGCCTATACTTTTATTACAATTTTAAGATTAGTTTATTTTGGTTTGTTTATGTCGGTTTTAGTGAAAAGATTAAGCAGGAGATGATATGCATATCTATGCGTTTGGATCATTATGTAGGGGGGAGGTTTCGAAAGACTCTGACGTGGATATTTTAGCATTAGTTGATGGACGCGATGAACGTTTTGGTAGTCATGAATATTCTGTATATTCGTATGGGAGAATTATTGAGATGTGGGCAGAAGGGAATCCTTTTGCTTGGCATTTATTTCTCGAAAGTAAACTAATCTTTAGTGCCGATGGTGATGACTTCTTGAGGGAAATAGGGAAGCCCCATGAGTACGTTAATTTTACAAATGATTATTTAAAGTTCAAAACTCTACTCGGGGAATCATTAAAAATTTTAAAGTCAGGAACTAAATCTTATATCTTCGAAATGTCTAATATATTCCTTGCGATAAGGAATATTTCAATATGCTATTCTCTTGCTTGTAGTGAAAAGCCAATCTTTTCGAGAGCTGCGGCACAAATGCTTACCGATAAAAGTATTAAACTGCCTGTTCATGTTTATAAAATTTTAGAAAGGTCAAGGATTTTGAGTACAAGGGGTATGGGCGAACATATTAAATATGATGAAGCATTGGAAGTAATCAAATACGCTGATGAGATAATTAACTGGACTTTACTCCTAGAGGTTAATGTTAAATGAATGAATTTTTGAATAGAATTGATGCACAAAGGAACATTTTAAAAATAGTAAACAGTTTTGAATGGCCTAGTGAACCATTGAATAGTATGACTTCGAAAAGCATTAATCGGTGGGCGGAGAAGAATAGTATTAAAAGCGATGATGAACTAGTCGTTTTGCTAGTTAAAGCGGCTGATAAACTTTTTTTCTTGGCAAATAAAAGTCAAGAGCAAATAACTGATGACTACAAAAAAATATCATCAGAAGTATCCACGATAACTTTAAAAATTCAGAAGCTAATACCTTTAGCATGAAGCTATCAATGTCAAGGAAGTTATCTTGACATTGATACAAAGCTTCCCCATCAAGCCATTAAATCTACTCTTTTTTTAATGCAGCTAGATCTATTATAGGCTCTACGGACTTCATTTTTATCGCTGTGAGCTAATACTGCCTCAATGACATCTGAATTGGAACCAGCTTCATTTAAAGCTCTGCTGGCAATCGAACGCAGACCGTGTGCAACAAGTTTTCCGCCATATCCGATTGGTTTTAAAGCTGCATTAGCAGTCTGACTATTCATAGATTGTTTTGGATCATTCCTGCTCGGGAATACATGTTCACGATGAGAACTTATAGAATTCATTATTTCAAGAATACCTAAAGCTTGAGCCGATAAAGGAATAATGTGCTCTCTTTTTGCCTTCATCCGTTCTGCTGGAATCGTCCAAAGCCTTTCATGGAGGTTTATCTCAGACCACTTCGTTCCCGAAGCCTTAGCAGGGCGCACTAGAGTTAGGAGCTGCCATTCTATTAAGCATTGTGTTGTTAAAGACAAATTCGAGACAATCAAAGATCGCATTAGATTTGGCAGTTCTTCTGGTCGTAACGTCGGCATGTTTTGTTTCTTAGGCCTTTCAAAAGCCATGCCAATACATGATGCTGGATTTGCATCAATCAAACCGGTGTTAACCACATAAATCATTATCTCGTTAACACGTTGAACCAATCTGCGGACCGTTTCTAATGCGCCACGAGCTTTAACAGGCTCAAGGGCCTCTACTAATGTTCTAGCCTTAATTTGTTGAACGGGAATTCTACCAACGGTAGGAAACACGTCTTTCTCTAATGAGCGCCAAATATCTTTGGCGTAATCAGGTGTGACGCTTTTGCTTTTGAGCTGGAACTAATTAGCAGCCACTGTCGAGAAAACGCTGTACTGAGCAATCTGTTGCTGCTTCACTGCAGCCTCTGCCTGTACTTGCGGATCGATCTCATTGGCTAACAGGGCAAGAAAATCCGCTCTCAAGCTACGGGCATTGGCAAGTGTAAGGGCAGGGAAGGCACCTAATCCGATCATTGTTCGTTGCTCCGTAGCGGGACGTTGATAGCGGAAGCGCCAAAGTTTTTTGCCACTGATTTTGATGACTAAGAAAAGCCCATCGCCATCATGTAGTGTCATATCCTTATCATCTGCTTTAGCGCGTAGCACTTCTGTGTCGGTTAATGGGCGAGTCATCCGCGCCATGACATTTCCGACCATAATTGGTACACGTTTTTGGCCCACATTATAGCGTGTACCTAAACGTGTACCAATTATCTCTGGATTCAGGCGGATCGTCTCGGAAGATTACAGATACAAAAAAGCCCGCAGGGCTTGCGCCGTGCGGGCTTTCAGGACTTCAACGAACGATTCTGGTATCGCCGCGAAAGAATTTTGGTGGAGCTGGCGGGAGTTGAACCCGCGTCCGAAATTACTACACCGTCGGCACTACATGCTTAGTCAGTTTTTACATTCGCCGGTCAGCTGCGAACAGACACGCCACTGACAGACTAGCCTGATTGGATTTAACGCTTCAACCCCAGGCAGGGCATCCACGCGATCTCTTTTGGGTTTGACCTCTCTTGATCCCCGTCTTAAGAGCGGAAGCTAGGGAGAGAGGGCTCAGAGCAGGTTATTAAGCTGCTAAAGCGTAGTTTTCGTCGTTTGCGACTATTTTTTTGCGGCTTTTTACGAGGCAAACCGCCCCTCGGCATGCTCCTAAGGCTTCACAATCCCGTCGAATCCAGAATCAGCCCCAGAACTTCAAATATTAGCAATTAAACAGCATAAAATCCAGTGCTTAGCGCGCTGAATTCTTCATGATACGGGCTTTGTCTAATTTCCATTCACGATCTTTGATGTCGTCGCGCTTGTCGTGCTCTTTCTTACCGCGTGCCACACCAATCTTCAGTTTGCACCAGGCGTTCTTCCAGTAAAGCGACAGCGCCACGAGGGTGTAACCTTCGCGGTTAACGCGTCCATACAGGGAGTCGAGTTCGCGTTGCTTCAGCAGGAGCTTACGGTTACGGGTCGGGTCACAGACCACATGGCTGGACGCAACCGCTAAGGGTTGAAAGGTTGAACCGAACAGGAACGCTTCGCCATCGCGCAGCAGAATATAGCTGTCGCTGATGTTGGCTTTACCAGCACGAAGTGATTTGACTTCCCATCCCTGTAACGATAATCCCGCTTCATACTCCTCTTCGATGAAGTATTCGTGGCGGGCGCGTTTGTTCATGGCAACAGTGGCCGAACCGGGTTTGTGTGCTTTTTTCTTTGTCATAATGAGGCGTATTTTACATCACTTAGTCGGTTATCGCATCCCCAGTCCAGCGGGGCAGCAGGAAACGGGATATTCTAGCACACCCTTTACCAGGGACATTTTTGTTTGATCGCTGAAAATGCTATTATTCAGCGGTTTCTTGATGAACAGGAACCATTATGGCTCAGATTAGTCGTTCGGCACTGGTCCCGTTTAGTGCCGGGCAGATGTACAAACTTGTAAATGATGTGGATGCCTATCCGCAATTCCTGCCGGGTTGCACCGGAAGCCGCGTGCTGGATGCGTCAGAGAATCAGATGACGGCGTCTGTGGATGTCTCGAAAGCGGGTATCAGCAAAACCTTTACCACCCGTAACACCCTGACGGATAACCAGAGCATCCATATGCAGCTGGTTGACGGCCCGTTCCGTAAGCTGACCGGCGGATGGAAGTTCGTCTCGCTGGGCGATGACGCCTGCAAAGTCGAATTAAGCCTGGAGTTTGAATTCACCAATATGCTGGTAGAGATGGCCTTTGGACGCATCTTCAAAGAGCTTGCCAACAGCATGGTGCAGGCTTTCACCCAGCGTGCCAAAGAGGTCTACAGTGCCTGACATCGCCGTTGAGGTGGTCTATGCGTTGCCTGAAAAGCAGTATCAGCTCTATGTCAAAGTGGAGCAGGGCAGCACGGTAGAACAGGCCATCGTAAAATCAGGGTTACTGGAGCTGCGTCGCGAAATTGACCTCGCCAGCAACAAGGTCGGCGTCTACAGTCGGCCGGTGAAGCTGGATGATGAGGTGAATGAGGGCGATCGTATCGAAGTTTATCGCCCGCTGATTGCCGATCCTAAAGAGCTTCGTCGCCAGCGTGCAGAGCGGGCTGCGGTGAGCAAAAAATAAGTTCTGTCTGGCTTTGCAGATAACGGACATAAAAAAAGGCGCTCGGTGCGCCTTTTTGCTGCTTTTTTCAGACTCTCTGCCGTGTGATTAATCGCTGTTCTGAGAGAGATTCGGCTTATTGTCGATGTTGGTCAGCACACCGTTGCCATCAAAGGTCAGGGTCAGCGTCTGCTGTTTGACGCGCTCATGGCCGGGTTCCTGACGGAAGATGTAATACCAGACGTTGCTGCCAAACGGGTCTTTCATCATCGGCGTGCCGAGTGTGTAAGCCACCTGCTGCTGTGTCATACCGGTATGGATCTTGGCCACATCGTTGGCAACCAGATAGTTGCCCTGGTTGATATCAGGACGGTAGACCACGCGCTCTAAAGTGGAACATCCGGCGGTCATCATCAACATTACCACTGCCGCGGCAGTCAGCGTTTTACAGCGCATCTATACATTCCTTTTCCGGGGCCAAACGCCTCAACAGGCGATTTTATTGCCATCAAAATCTGAACTCTGCCTGCGGCAGGCTTTATTACTCTGGCGACATAAGTGCCGATGATAATAAACCTTTTCGCTGTTGGAAACCTCTGCAGAGCAAGCATATGACCCCGTCAGGTTAAAAAAGTGCGCTGCTATGCGGCTAAAAGTTCTTTTGCATTCGCCAGGGTGTTGCGGGTGACCTCGCTGCCGCCCAGCAGACGAGCCAGTTCCTGCAGGCGCGCCCGCTTGTCCAGCGGCTGCATGTGGGTTTCAGTCATTGCGCCGTCGGTCTCTTTGCTCACAAAGAAGTGCTGATGACCGCAACCGGCGACCTGCGGCAGGTGCGTGACACACATAACCTGCGTCGATTCACCCAGCTGACGCAGCAGTTTACCTACGACAGCGGCGGTCGGGCCGCTGATGCCGACATCAACCTCATCGAAAATCATTGCCGGCGTTTCCATTTTCTTCGCGGTGATCACCTGAATCGCCAGTGCGATACGTGACAGCTCACCGCCTGAAGCCACTTTACCCAGCGGCTGCAACGGCTGACCAGGGTTAGTGGTGACCTGGAAGTCGACGCGGCTCGCGCCGTCAGCCGTCAGCTGATCCGGGTTAAAGGTCAGGGCGATTTTAAACTGGCCGTGCGGCATTGAGAGCAGATGCATGCTCTGGGTTATCAGCTGCTGCAGCTCATCTGCAAAGTGGCTGCGCTGCTGATGGAGCTCTTCGGCGCTCTTAAGGGCCGCCTGATAGTGTTCACCGACCAGCGATTGCAGGCTCTCCTGATCGCTTTCGTGCTGTGACAGCAGCTCCGCTTCATCCAGCAGCTGCCGATGCAGTTCAGGCAGCGCTTCTGGCGTGACGTGATGCTTACGCGCCAGGGCAATCTGGCGCGAAATCCGTTTTTCCAGTTCGTACAGGCGATTAGGGTCCAGATCGAGACTGTCACAGTAGTGACGCAGCTCATCGCTCGCTTCGCTCAGCTGGATAGCCGCCTCTTCCAGCAGGTTATGCACGCCGTTCAGCTTCTCATCCAGCGAGGTCAGCTCAGAAATCAGCTCTCGGGCACTGTAGAGCAGGCTGTTAAGATTGGTGTCATCACTGTCGGAGAGCATCTGCAGCGCCTGCTGGCTGGTTGACAGCAGCTGGCCGCTGTTCGCCAGACGCTTGTACTCTTCGTCGATCTGCTCATATTCACCCGGCTGCGGGGCAAAGTCGTTCAGCTCTTTAAGCTGATACTGCAACAGTTCACGGCGCGCTTCGCGCTCCTGCGCCTGCTGCTGATGCAGCGCCAGGGTGCGGCAGCTCTGATGCCAGGTCTGATAGCTGGCACGCATGCGCTGCAGCAGATCATCATGACCGGCATAGGCATCCAGCAGATGTTTCTGGTGATCGGGTTTGAGCAGAAGCTGATGGGCATGCTGACCGTGGATCTGAATCAGCAGCTGACCAAGGTCGCGCAGCTGAGAGAGCGGGACCGCAGTGCCGTTGATAAAGCCGCGCGAACGGCCATCGGCGCTGATTACCCGGCGCAGCAGACACTCATTGCCATCATCCAGCTGATTATCCAGCAGCCAGCGCTGGGCTGAAGGGGAGGCCTTAAGCTGGAAGCGGGCACACAGGTCAGCCCGGCTGGCTCCCTGACGCACCATGTCGGCGTCAGCACGACCGCCAAGACATAATCCCAGCGCATCAATCGCGATGGACTTACCGGCACCGGTTTCACCCGTGATGGCTGTCATGCCGCGGTGGAAATCAATGTCGAGCTCACGAACGATAGCGAAATTACTGATGGTCAGTTGGGCCAGCATAGGTTCACCTGTACGAATAAACACATATGGTTTTCCATACAGTATAAACTGGTTTTTTATCCAGTAAAGAGGCTGCACCCCTTTTCAGAACAATTTTTTTGACCAGCCCAGTTTAGAGCTCAGCGTGTTGAAATAGCTGTAGTTTTTAGGGTGAATCAGGTTGAGGTGATGATTGCTGCGCCGGATCAGAACATCTTCACCTTCCTGTATCGGCAGGGCGATCTGACTGTCGCAGCTGATTTCCAGGTCGCTGCGGCGGGACGAAAAGCGCAGGCGGATGGTGCTGCTGCTGTTGATGACCAGCGGCCGCGCCGAGAGCGTATGCGGGAACATCGGCACCAGCACGATCGCTTCCAGCGACGGTGTCAGAATCGGGCCCCCTGCAGAGAGCGAGTAGGCGGTCGAGCCGGTAGGGGTGGAGATAATCAGTCCGTCAGAGCGCTGCGAAAAGGCGAACACCTCATCGATGTAAACCTCAAATTCGATCATGTGCGCAACTTTACCGGGATGGAGTACCACCTCGTTGATGGCGGTGCCGATGCGCGGCGAACAGGCCGATTTGCACACCTGCGCTTCCAGCAGAAAGCGGCTCTCGACAAAATAGTTGCCCTGCAGCACCTCATCCAGCTGCTGCTGCGCATTGTCGGGGTCGAGGTCGGTAAGAAAGCCCAGGTTACCGCGGTTAATGCCAATCACCTTGATGTCGTAACGGGCCAGCACCCGTGCAGCCCCCAGCATGTTGCCATCACCGCCTACCACCACCGCTAAATCGGCCTGCTGACCAATCTCCGCCAGCGTGCCGGTCTGCACATCGTGAAGCGACAGCTCCTGCGCAATCTGTTGCTCGACGATCACTTGATAACCTTTGGCTGTCAGCCAGCGCCAGAGCATCTCATGCGTGGTTAGCGCGGTGGGATGGCGTGGATGACCCACAATACCAATGCAGTTAAAGTGTTTGTTCATCTGGTCGGTGTTCCTTATAAGCCAAAACGGCAAGGCAATGTGACAGGTTCCCTTGAAACCGCTATTTCAATCCCCATAATAAGCCAACCAGCGAAATGAATGTGCAAAACGCGGAGAAATTCATGAGTAGTAAAGAACAGAACACCCCAAACGAGCAAGTCTCAGACGAAATTCAGCAGGATCAGCAGCA
>Ga0157358_1000565_pt1 | contig 15533 bp, 14 predicted proteins | sample AttcapACBM2_FD_111484 | JGI IMG/M metagenome (GOLD analysis project Ga0157358, IMG submission 111484) | Fungus gardens microbial communities from leaf cutter ant in Botucatu, State of São Paulo, Brazil - Atta capiguara ACBM2 | ecosystem: Host-associated > Fungi > Mycelium > Unclassified ...
ATGAGTGGCTCTCACGGCGATGTGGACTTTGCTGCCGCGTCGGCTGAACTGGCTAAAGCGATCGCCAAACTGCGCGTGATCGAGTTGACCAAAAAAGCGATGTAATTCAGGTTTAAGCAGAAAGGCCAGACAGGAAACTGCCTGGCCTTTTTTTATTGTCGAAGGGGCGGCACAGGGCGCGCTGTAGGAAATTCCGATCGGATAAAACGCTATATTTAATGTTGTAATTAAACTGAGCGTTAAACGTTCAGCTACGCCAGAAAAAAAAGCAAAGCGTGCACAACGCCATAACGGTGGCGATGATAGTAAGCGCTGAACAGATAAGGCATTCCGTCTTGCTGCTGCCAGCGTCCGCCATCACAGGTTCCTGCACCGCTTTCTTTTTCTCCGGAATATAGATATAGCCTTTGCCCGGTATCGTTTTAATACAGTTTCTGAGATTCACCGCGGCTAAATCGCGGCGTATTTTATAAACCAGCTGAGTCAGGTTGGCGTCATCGATAGTCGCAGCCCGGCTTTCCCAGATTGCCGTAATCAAATGGCTTTTTGTCAGCTCTTTTTCCGGGTTGCGAAGGAAATAGCTCAGCAATCGTTTCTCTTTTTCGCTGATGGTTAATGTAATGTTGCCATTGATCAGATGATTTCTCTCCTCTGAGAGATAAATATTGTTACCAAGATAAATTTCTTCGTTCATGACTGTGACCTGTTAAGTGGGGAAACCAGTAATAGATTTAAAAAAACAGCGATGGTAAAAGGCTTTGTATAGCCTCTGCAAATCCTTATTAATGTTTGCTTTAATATTCTTTTTATTTTTTAGCAGATATCGCTCTGCTTAACTGCTTCGCTCTGTTGGTGGCAGGAATATACCAGCAGAAAAGATAAAGACGGGTTGTAATTATTAGCACAGGCATTGCAGAAAGTGCATGCCAGAAGGCGATAATCCGCGCCGGTAAAGGGCCTGTAGCGGTTTTGCCGCGCGCAATGTTAAGCGAGGTTCTAATTATTGTTTATCCGTCATTGATAAAAGAGAACAGAGTCTTGTTATTCGAAGGTCGTTTATCCGGTCTGGGGTTATTTATCCTGCCTGTCCCCAGACTCACGCACGCAGCCTGGCCGATAGCTGGCTTATTAATGTTATTTCGGGGCGGGCAGGAGTGAGGTGATAATTATTCTTTATTTGTAACTGGTATGCTTTTCCGTATCGGGTAAAAGTTTGTCGGCCAGCTTAATCGATGGCGCTGAGTACACTAACTTTTATCATATAAGGATTTGCAATGAGCAAGTTGATTCAACAAGACATTCTTACAGAACAGTCTTATGCCGCAGATGGATTTAACCCGGTAACGAACACTTCAGAATTTAGTTACACTTCAGGTCGCGTAGCAAAACGTGTATACAACAAATATAACACCGCCAATAAACCTAAAATCTTTGGCTATTACACTGACTGGGCGCATTACGATCAGCGTCAGGTTGATAATAATGGCAACATTCTTAAAGCCAATCGCGGCCGTGGGATTGATATCACTAAGTTAGACCCAACCGCCTACGATAAAATCATTTTTGGTTTTACCGGTATCGTCGGTGATAAAGGCGCTAATAAAGAAAAAATCGATCAGGCTGCGGCCTGGACCGGCAAGAAAACCAACGAAATGACCATCCTGGATCCGTGGGCCGATTGCCAGTCTTATATCAACTGCGGCTTCAGCGGCTGGAAAGCATTTGGTTTTGGCCCGGGCACCACCTATCCGTCCGATGGCGAAGGCGACTGTTTCTATCAGGATCACCCTAACCTGCAGGGCGTGCTGGGCGCGATGCGTAAATTGCAGATTGATGCAAAAGCTCAGGGACACGATCTGGCGCTTTCCTTCAGCCTCGGCGGCTGGACGATGAGCGAAGCCTTCCACGAGCTGGCGAAAAGCCAGAGCGCGATTGATACGCTGGTAGCCAGCATTATCTGGTTCTTCGACCGCTTCCCGATGTTTTCTGAAATCGATATCGACTGGGAATATCCAAATGCTGCAGGCGCGGGTAACCCACACGGCCCGGAAGATGGTGAGAACTACGTGGCGCTGATCTCCAGCCTGCGTAAGGCGCTTGATGCTAACAGCATGAAACACGTGAAAATCAGTATCGCGTCTTCCGCTAACGTGGATGTGTTGCAGCATTCTAATATCAAAGGCCTGCTGGAAGTGGGTTTGTACGGCATCAACCTGATGACCTATGACTTCTTCGGTACGCCGTGGGCGGACGGCCTGGCCCATCACGCCAACCTGTATAAAACCAAAAACAGCACCTACAGTCTGGAAGAAGCGGTTGAGTATCTGCTGAACCTGGGTGTGGATCCTGAAGCCATCAACATCGGTTATGCAGGCTATTCACGTAGCGCCAAGGGCGGCAACATTGAATCCTTCTCTCCGCTGAAGGGTTCTTACGATGGTAGCGGTACTACCGTGGGGACTTTTGAGTCCGGCTGTGTTGAATACTATGACATTATCAACAACTACCTGGATCTGGAAAACCAGTCTGGCCGTAACGGTTACAACGTGTATACCGATGACGAAGCCTGCGCAGATTATCTGTACAGCCCGACGTCTAAAGTTTTCCACTCTATCGATACGCCACGTACCGTACGTGAAAAAGCGCGTTATGTGATCGAAAAAGGCCTGGGCGGTCTGTTCACCTGGACTATCGATAACGATAACGGCCTGCTGGTTAACGCCGGTCGTGAAGGTATGGGCTGCCCGATTGTGCAGCAGAATATCGATATGTCCCCTTTCTACTTCAAAGGGATCAATATCAACGGTGAAAACCCGATTGACCCTGTAGACCCTGTAGACCCGGTAGACCCAATCGATCCAGTTGACCCAATTGACCCGGTTGACCCAATCGATCCCGTTGACCCGGAAGATAACACCGCGCCAACTGCTGTTATCACTATGAAAGCGCTGGGCGGCAGCACGCTGGTCTTCTCTGCGGATAAATCCGTTAAAGCCGCCAGCTACAAATGGTCAGGCAGCGGTAACGTGCAGATCGTTTCTCCGCAGGCCAGCGAAACGAAAGTTGCGCTGCCGGCTGTTACCTCTGAAAAGGTGGTAGAGCTGCTGCTGACCGTCACCGCGGCCAATAGCAAAACCGATATGGCCTCTTACAAAGTGGTTATCGTGCCTGCATCCGAAGTTACTCCGGATGAGCCAGTGGTGCCGGATGTGCCTGCTGAATATCCCCTGTGGAGTGCAACCGCAGTCTACGTGGAAGGCAGTAAAGTGACGCATAAAGGCGTTAACTTTATCGGTAAATTCTGGTCACAGGGCTCTGAACCTGGTCTGGAAGAAACTACCGGCCAGTTCGGTAAACCATGGGATTAACTTCGTTAATTTGAAATAAATAATGCTCCTTCGGGAGCATTATTTCCCGTCTGCCAGAGTGAAAAAAATGAATATTTCAGAGAGGGGCATTGATTTTATCAAGGCTCAGGAAAAACTTCGTTTAACCGCAGAGAAGAATGACGCGGGCATCTGGACGCTGGGCTATGGCCATGCGGAAAGCGTCCGTGAAGGCGACAGCGTTACGCCTGAACAGGCGGAGGTGCTGCTTGTCAGCGACCTGAACAAATGCGCCGAACTCTTGCGGCAGAAAGTTGAAGTGCCCGTCACGCAGGATCAGTTTGACGCGCTCTGCTCCATTCTGCACAGCGTCGGCGCCGGGCAGCAGGGCGTAAAAGCTGGCCTGATCGAGCTAAAAAGCGGTCAGCCTTCCACGCTGCTGATGTTTTTAAACCAGGGCTGCTATGCCGCCGCCGCCGAACAGTTCGGCTCGTGGATTTACGCCGGAAATGGCGTGGTTAAAACGTTAATTACCCGCAGGGAACGCGAAAAAAATCTTTTTCTTCGCCATAAATAGCCATGGTCTTTGCGGATCGCTATTTATCTTTCTGAGGTATTACCGTGTTATATAATGATGAAACTATGTTGCTGATGAAGTTTTTAAGTGAACATCATCTTTTGGATGCCATGATAGTTGCCAGCGCCGGAGGAGTGGTTAATTACTTTATCCACGGCGAGCTGATAAAAGAAAATAAAGGGAAACTGAGCTTTTTCCTGAAACACATATTTATTTCAATGTTTACTGGCTTTGTGGTTGGCTTACTCTGTATTGATTTCAACATGACTACGTCCCAAACGCTTCTTTTCTCTGCTATCGCCGGCACCAGCGGCAGCGAAGTCGTGGTTGTGCTGCAGCAAAAAATCTCTGAATGGTTAAAGAGCAAAACCGTTTGATCGACAGCGGTGGAAAGTCATAGACGACTCTATTTTGGTGGTATCATGCTCCGGCTGAGGGACGCATACCGGCTTTTCCCGGCGTGGTGCCCTTGTTCGGCCCGGCGGAAAGTATTTTTGAAGGGTAAAAGAAGTAGTGTTTTTCCCGCAATCCAGCTTTACTTTTCGCCAGGAAAGCGATTTCAACATCAAGCAGGATGTCTATGTCAAACAGCGCGCTGAGCGTGGTGATCCTTGCCGCAGGCAAGGGAACCCGTATGTACTCCGATCTTCCCAAAGTTCTTCATCTTTTGGCCGGTAAGCCAATGGTACAACACGTCATTGACGCCGCGCAGGGCGTGGGCGCTGACAAAGTCCATCTGGTTTACGGACACGGCGGCGAACGCTTACAGTCTACCTTGCAGGATCCCTCGCTGAACTGGGTATTGCAGGCCGAGCAGCTGGGCACCGGTCACGCTATGCAGCAGGCCGCGCCCTGGTTTGCCGATGACGAAGATATCCTGATGCTGTACGGCGACGTGCCGTTGATTTCTACCGAAACGCTACAGCGACTGCGCCAGGCAAAACCGCAGGGCGGCATCGCGCTGCTAACGGTCATCCTTGATAATCCCACCGGCTATGGTCGCATCCTCCGTGAGCAGGGCCAGGTCGTGGGCATCGTAGAGCAGAAAGACGCCACGCCGGAACAGCTGGCGATCCGCGAAATCAATACCGGTATTCTGCTGGCCAACGGCGGCGACCTGAAGCGCTGGCTGAGCAAGCTCACCAATGACAACGCTCAGGGCGAATATTACATCACGGATATTATCGCGCTGGCTCATCAGGAAGGCCGGGTGACGGAAACGACGCAGCCTTTGCACAGTTCGGAAACCGACGGCGTTAACAACCGGCTACAGCTGGCGACGCTGGAACGCGTCTGGCAGGCACAGCAGGCGGAAAAACTGCTGCTGGCGGGCGTGATGCTGAAAGATCCGGCGCGTTTCGACCTGCGGGGCGAGCTTAAACATGGCCGCGACGTAGAAATAGACACCAACGTGATTATCGAAGGTAAGGTGCAGCTCGGTAACCGCGTGAAAATCGGCAGCGGCTGCGTGCTGAAAAACTGCGTGATTGGCGACGACTGCGAAATCAGTCCTTACAGCATGCTGGAAAACGCCGAGCTGGCGGCAGACTGTACCGTCGGCCCGTTCGCCCGGCTTCGTCCCGGCAGCTCGCTTGCCGCTGGCGCACACGTCGGCAACTTTGTCGAAATGAAAAAGGCGACGCTGGGCAAAGGCTCTAAAGCTGGTCACCTGAGCTACCTGGGCGATGCTTCGATCGGCGCTAACGTCAATATCGGCGCGGGCACCATCACCTGTAATTACGATGGCGTGAACAAATCGCTGACGATCATCGGCGACGATGTCTTTGTCGGCTCCGATACCCAGCTGGTGGCGCCGGTATCGGTAGCGGCGGGCACGACCATCGCCGCAGGCACCACGGTGATGAAAGATATCTCCGCGCCAGGTTTGGCCTACAATCGTAAAGAACAGAATCTGAAAACCGACTGGCAGCGTCCGGCGAAGAAAAAATAATTTTACGGGCGGCGAAGATCGCCCGATTGCAGTAAGGGGTGCATGGCACCCATATAACTCTAATCCCCACTCTCTACAAGGCTCGGGGAACCGGAACATACCGGAACAAACAGGCAGAAGACAAAGTTAATGGCAAACGCCATGACGTCAGGAAAACTACTATGTGTGGAATTGTTGGTGCAGTAGCGCAACGTGATATCGCAGAAATCCTGTTAGAAGGGTTACGCCGCCTGGAATATCGGGGCTATGACTCCGCGGGTCTGGCCGTCGTTACCGCCGAAGGGCAGATCACGCGCCTTCGTCGTTTAGGCAAGGTGCAAAAACTGGCGGAAGCGGCGGAAACCACGCCGCTGGCTGGCGGCACCGGTATCGCGCACACGCGCTGGGCAACCCACGGCGAGCCGTCGGAGGCCAATGCGCATCCTCATATCTCAGAACATATCGTTATCGTGCATAACGGCATTATCGAAAACCACGAGCCGCTGCGTGAGCGGTTAAAAGAGCTGGGCTATCGCTTTGCGTCCGAAACGGATACGGAAGTGGTCGCGCATCTGGTGCACTGGGAGCAGAAGCAGAGCGGCGGCACGCTGCGTGAAGTGGTACAGCGCGTGATCCCGCAGCTGCGCGGCGCTTACGGCATGGTCATTATGGACAGCCGCGATCCGTCCGTGCTGGTGGCCGCCCGTTCCGGCAGCCCGCTGGTGATTGGCCGTGGCGTGGGTGAAAACTTTATCGCTTCCGATCAGCTGGCGCTGCTGCCGGTGACGCGTCGCTTTATGTACCTGGAAGAAGGCGATATCGCAGAGGTTAGCCGTCGCGACGTGGTTATCTTCGATCGCCTGGGCGAGCGCGTGGAGCGTGCCGAAATCGAATCCAACGTGCAGTACGACGCGGGCGACAAAGGCCTGTATCGTCACTATATGCAGAAAGAGATTTACGAACAGCCGATGGCGATCAAAAACACCCTGACCGGGCGTTTCAGCCATGGCGAAGTGGATCTCTCCGAGCTGGGGCCAAACGCCAACGCGCTGCTGGCGCAGGTTGAGCATATTCAAATCGTGGCCTGCGGCACCTCGTACAACTCCGGCATGGTGTCCCGCTACTGGTTTGAAGCGCTGGCTAACGTGCCGTGCGACGTGGAGATCGCCTCTGAATTCCGCTATCGCAAATCGGCGGTGCGCAAAAACAGCCTGATGATCACGCTGTCGCAGTCCGGTGAAACGGCGGACACGCTGGCGGCGCTGCGCCTGTCGAAAGAGCTGGGCTATCTCGGCTCGCTGGCGATCTGCAACGTGGCCGGCTCTTCGCTGGTACGCGAATCCGATCTGGCGCTGATGACCAAAGCCGGGACGGAAATCGGCGTGGCCTCGACCAAAGCCTTCACCACGCAGCTGACCGTGCTGCTGATGCTGGTGGCAAAAATCGGCCGCCTGAAGGGTATGGACGCGCAGATCGAGCACGATATCGTGCACGGTTTGCAGGCGCTGCCGAGCCGTATCGAACAGATGCTGTCGCAGGATAAGCAGATTGAAGCGCTGGCGGAAGAGTTCTCCGATAAGCATCACGCGCTGTTCCTGGGCCGTGGCGATCAGTATCCAATAGCGATGGAAGGCGCGCTGAAGCTGAAGGAGATCTCCTATATCCACGCTGAAGCCTATGCGGCGGGTGAGCTGAAGCACGGGCCGCTGGCGCTGATCGATGCCGATATGCCGGTGATTGTGGTGGCGCCAAACAACGAGCTGCTGGAAAAACTGAAGTCGAACATCGAAGAGGTGCGCGCGCGCGGCGGCCTGCTGTACGTGTTCGCCGATCGGGATGCGGGCTTTGCCAACAGCGAAGGGATGCGTATTATCCCGCTGCCGCACGTGGAAGAGATTATCGCGCCAATCTTCTACACCGTGCCGCTACAGCTGCTCTCTTACCACGTCGCGCTGATTAAAGGCACCGATGTTGACCAGCCGCGCAATCTGGCGAAATCGGTCACGGTAGAGTAACCGACTACCGCGCCGATCCTGCAGAGGATCGGCGCGTTTTTAAAGCTATTTCACTTTGTTGTTAACCTCATCCAGCGTCCTTTTCAGATCGCTGATTTGATCCTTAAGGCTCTGCACGGTGGCTTGCGTTTCCCTGTTTGCCCGGTCTTTTTCCTCTACGCTTTTTTTCAGCTCCTGGAGCTGTTTATCCAGTTTCTTCGTTTCTTCCTGCTGCTCAAGCTTTTCAAGCCTCTCCTGCTGCTGCGTTACCTTCTCCTGCAACGTCTTGTTAGCGTCAATAAGAGCTTTTATGTCACCAATCTGAAAAGAGCGGGAAAAACCTTTACTGTAATCGGAATAGGCAACCAGGTTATCTCTGTCTGACAGGTAACCATCGCCTGATAATAATGGTGGTTGCTCATTTGCCTGCGCCAGCCCAGCTGTGGCGGCCAGCAGCAGGCTGCCAATAATCACTTTTGCTGTGTATTTCATAAAAATTTCCCTTAATAACGTATTTCATTCCATAAACGAGAGCGAAAATTAATCGTCCTCCATCGCGTTTTCGGCTTTGATATTAGCCCACTCAGGGCCACTAAATATTGGATAAAAAATGAATTTTATGCAGAGAAAAGTCAGCGCAACGACTGAACGGCGCTTCCGGAAGATATACGACGTCGATTCGGAAGCCGGGTCACGCAACTGCCGCGCGCGTTGCTGGCGTAGCGAAGTAACAACAGGGCGATTGCAAAGGCGATCCACTCTTTTCTGGGATGTCTGTATAAAAGATGTTCGTCACAAAACTGTCATATTGTGTACATTTTACTGTCATCAAACTGTCCTATTTTGCCTCCAGCAGCAATCATTAATCATACTAAAACAGTATAAAGACTGACTTTATCCCCTGGAGGGAATATGACACTGATGCAAAAAAACCTGGCTCGTTTGGTGGCTGTTACGCTGTCGCTGAGCGCGGTTTCCGCTTTTGCCGCCGACAACCTGACGGGCGCGGGCGGGACTTTCCCGGCGCCGGTCTATAACAAATGGGCGGCCGAGTACAACAAAGCAACAGGCGCGCAGATTAACTACCAGGGGATCGGTTCTTCCGGCGGCGTAAAACAGATTATTGCTAAGACCGTCGACTTCGGCGCCTCCGACGCGCCGATGAAAGAAGAAGATTTGCAGAAAAACGGCCTGTTCCAGTTTCCAACCGTGATTGGCGGCGTGGTGCTGGCGGTGAACATTCCCGGCGTAAAATCCGGCGAACTGACGCTGGATGGCAAAACCGTTGGCGATATCTACCTCGGTAACGTAAAGAAATGGAACGACCCGGCCATCACTAAGCTGAACCCTGGCGTCAAGCTGCCGGATGCCAATATCAACGTGGTGCGCCGCGCTGACGGTTCCGGTACATCCTTTGTATTCACCAGCTATCTGGCGAAGGTGAACAGCGACTGGAACAGCAAAGTTGGCAAAGGCAACACCGTTAACTGGCCAACCGGCCTGGGCGGCAAAGGCAACGACGGCGTAGCCGCTTTCGTGCAGCGTCTGCCTGGCTCGATTGGCTATGTGGAATACGCCTACGCCAAACAAAACAACCTGGCCTATACCAAGCTGCTGGATGCCGACGGCAAAGCCGTTGCGCCAGGCGAACAGAGCTTCAGCGACGCGGCGAAAGGCGCGGACTGGAGCAAATCCTTCGCGCAGGATCTGACCTACCAGAAAGGCGATAACGCCTGGCCAATCACCTCCACCACTTTTATTTTGATGCACAAAGATCAGGCCAACGCGGAGAAGGGCGCAGCCGTACTGAAGTTCTTTGACTGGGCCTATAAAAACGGCGCCCAGGTCACCACCAGCCTGGACTATGCCGCGCTGCCGGACTCCGTCGTAGAGCAGATCCGCGCCGCATGGAAAACCAATATTAAAGACAGCTCGGGCAAAGCGCTGTACTAAGCTGACTAAACGGCTATAAGTTTCGGGCGGCCGCTGTGCCGCCCAAAAACGTTCACTATCGGGAATTTTATGGCTACATCCAGGCCGACATTCAAGGCTCCCGGCAAGCAGGGTGACCTCATTTTTGGCGCGCTGGTCAAGCTGGCCGCGCTGATTGTCTTACTGCTGCTCGGCGGCATTATTGTCTCGCTCATCATCTCTTCCTGGCCCAGCATTCAGAAATTTGGCCTCTCCTTTCTGTGGACCAAAACCTGGGATGCGCCTAATGAACAGTTCGGCGCGCTGGTGCCGATTTACGGCACGCTGGTGACCTCTGCTATCGCGCTGGTTATCGCCGTGCCGGTCAGCTTTGGCATCGCGCTGTTTCTCACCGAACTGGCACCAAACTGGCTGCGTCGCCCTTTAGGCGTGGCGATCGAGCTGCTGGCCGCCATCCCCAGCATCGTTTACGGCATGTGGGGGCTGTTTATCTTCGCTCCGCTGTTTGCCACTTATTTTCAGACGCCGCTGGGCGAGCTGATGGCCAACGTGCCTATTGTCGGCTCGCTGTTCTCCGGCCCGGCTTTTGGCATCGGCATTCTGGCTGCCGGGATTATCCTGGCGATCATGATCATTCCTTATATCGCCTCGGTGATGCGTGACGTTTTCGAGCAGACCCCGGTGATGATGAAAGAGTCCGCTTACGGCATCGGCTGCACCACCTGGGAAGTGATCTGGCGCATCGTGCTGCCGTTTACCAAAAACGGCGTGATCGGCGGCATTATGCTGGGGCTGGGGCGCGCGCTGGGCGAAACCATGGCGGTGACCTTTATTATCGGTAATACCTACCAGCTGGACAGCGCTTCGCTGTTTATGCCGGGCAACAGCATCACCTCCGCGCTGGCAAACGAATTCGCCGAAGCGGAATCGGGCGTGCATACCGCCGCGTTGATGGAGCTGGGGCTGATCCTGTTTGTGATTACCTTTATCGTGCTGGCCTGTTCAAAGCTGATGATTATCCGCCTGGCGAAAAGTGAAGGAGCGCGCTCATGAGCATGATAGCCATGCAGTCCCGCGCGGAGCTGGAAGCCTCCCGCCGTAAAATGCAGGCGTGGCGGCGGATGAAAAACCGCATCGCGTTGACCCTTTCCCTGCTGACGATGGCGTTTGGCCTGTTCTGGCTGATTTGGATCCTTTGGGCGACTATCGCGCGCGGCGTGGACGGCATGACGCTGGCGCTGTTTACGGAAAACACGCCGCCGCCCAATACGGCAGGCGGCGGTCTGGCTAACGCCATTATGGGCAGCGGCCTGCTGATTTTCTGGTCGACCATCGTGGGGACGCCGCTGGGCATCATGGCCGGTATCTATCTGGCGGAATATGGCCGTAAAGGCTGGCTGGCGGAAACGATCCGCTTTATCAACGATATTCTGCTTTCCGCTCCCTCCATCGTGGTCGGCCTGTTCGTCTACACGCTGGTGGTAGCGCAGATGCAGCACTTTTCTGGCCTGGCGGGCGCGGTGGCGCTGGCACTGTTGCAGATCCCCGTGGTTATTCGCACCACGGAAAATATGCTGAAGCTGGTGCCGGACAGCCTGCGCGAAGCGGCATACGCGCTGGGTACGCCGAAATGGAAAATGATTTCGGCCATTACGCTGAAGGCTTCGATATCGGGCATTCTTACCGGCATCCTGCTGGCGATAGCGCGTATCGCCGGGGAAACGGCACCGCTGCTGTTTACCTCGCTCTCCAACCAGTTCTGGAGCACCGATATGCTGCAGCCGCTGGCTAACCTGCCGGTGACGATTTTTAAATTCGCCATGAGCCCGTTTGCCGAATGGCAAAGTTTGGCCTGGGCAGGCGTGCTGCTGATTACCGTCTGCGTGCTGATTTTAAATATTCTGGCGCGCGTGATTTTTGCCAAAAGCAAACACTGATCTAACGCGCGGCTGCGGCGGCGCGTATAAGCGAGAAAAAGAATGGCTGACAACACTTCCGGCAATATGATCCAGGTTCGTGATTTGAACTTTTACTATGGAAAATTTCATGCGCTGAAGAATATCAATCTGGATATTGCTAAAAACCAGGTCACCGCTTTTATCGGCCCGTCGGGCTGCGGTAAATCGACGCTGCTGCGCACGTTTAACAAGATGTTTTCGCTCTATCCGGAACAGCGCGCGGAAGGCGAGATCCTGCTGGATGGCGAAAACATCCTGACCGCCAGCCAGGATATCGCCCTGCTGCGCGCGCGCGTCGGCATGGTGTTCCAGAAACCAACGCCGTTCCCGATGTCGATTTACGATAACATCGCTTTCGGCGTGCGCCTGTTCGAAAAACTTTCCCGTGCCGAAATGGATGAGCGCGTACAATGGGCGCTGACCAAAGCAGCGCTGTGGACGGAAACCAAAGACAAGCTGCAGCAGAGCGGCTACAGCCTTTCCGGCGGCCAGCAGCAGCGCCTTTGCATCGCTCGCGGCATTGCTATTCGGCCGGAGGTGCTGCTGCTGGACGAGCCGTGCTCCGCGCTGGATCCTATTTCCACTGGCCGTATCGAAGAGCTGATCACCGAGCTGAAGCAGGATTACACCGTGGTAATCGTCACGCATAACATGCAGCAGGCCGCGCGCTGTTCCGACCATACGGCCTTTATGTATCTGGGCGAGCTGATTGAGTTCAGCGATACGGATACGCTGTTTACCAAACCGCACCAAAAACAAACCGAAGACTATATCACTGGCCGCTATGGTTAAGTTGACTGGAGAAACGCATGGATAATCTCAATCTGAATAAACATATCTCCGGGCAGTTCAACGCCGAGCTGGAGCACATCCGCACCCAGGTGATGACGATGGGCGGCATGGTGGAAAAACAGCTGACGGACGCCATCGTCGCGATGCACAACCAGGATGCCGAGCTGGCGCAGCGGGTGATCGATGGCGACCAGAAGGTCAACATGATGGAGGTGTCGATTGACGAGGCGTGCGTGCGCATTATCGCCAAGCGCCAGCCGACCGCCAGCGACCTGCGTCTGGTGATGGCGATCATCAAAACCATTTCCGAGCTGGAGCGCATTGGCGACGTGGCGGAAAAAATCAGCCGCACGGCGCTGGAAAAATTTGGCCAGCAGCACCAGTCGCTGCTGGTAAATCTGGAATCGCTGGGCTATCACACCATTCAGATGCTGCACGACGTGCTGGATGCTTTTGCGCGCATGGATCTCAATGCGGCTATTGAAATCTATCGGGAAGATAAAAAGGTCGACCAGGAATATGAGGGCATCGTGCGTCAGCTGATGACCTATATGATGGAAGATCCGCGCACCATTCCCAGCGTGCTGACCGCGCTGTTCTGCGCGCGCGCTATCGAGCGTATTGGCGATCGCTGCCAGAATATCTGTGAAATCATCTTCTATTTCGTGAAAGGTCAGGATTTCCGTCACGTTGGCGGCGACAAGCTGGACGAGCTGCTCACCGGCGAAAGCGACGACAAGCCGGTTTGACCATCGCGCTTCCGGCCTGACGCTTTAAGTTGGTCTGGCGGCGCTCGTAATTTATACTTGCCGCACTTCACACCGGCAAGGAACTCCCGTGATGCAACAAAAAAAAGGCGTAACGCCAGGCAAAGCGATGCTGGCGGCGATCAGCGGCTACGCAATGGACGGCTTCGATCTGCTGATCCTCGGGTTTATGCTGCCCGCCATCAGCCTTTCTCTGGCGCTCGATCCCTCGCAGGCAGGCTCGCTGGTCACCTGGACGTTGATTGGCGCGGTGATCGGCGGCGTCGTGTTCGGCCATCTCAGCGACAAGCTGGGCCGGATCCGCGTGCTGACCTTTACCATCCTGATGTTTTCCGTGTTTACCGGGCTTTGCGCCTTTGCGCAGGGCTACTGGGATCTGCTGGCGTACCGCACGCTGGCGGGCGTGGGGCTGGGCGGCGAGTTTGGCATCGGCATGGCGCTGATTGCCGAAGCCTGGCCCGCCAACAAGCGTAACCGTGCTTCCGCCTGGGTCGGCATCGGCTGGCAGCTTGGCGTGCTGCTGGCCGCTTTTATTACCCCGCTGCTGTTAACCTACATCGGCTGGCGCGGCATGTTCCTGGTCGGGCTGCTGCCTGCCGCCGCATCGTTTTTTATCCGGCGCGGCCTGGGCGAGCCGGAAGGCTTTACGCGGCATGTGGATGTCCATCAGGGCTTATCGTTCGCCGCCAGGCTGAAGCTGCTGTGTAAAGATGCCGCCACGACTAAGGCCAGCCTGGGGATTTTTATCCTGTGCTCGGTACAGAACTTTGGCTACTACGGCTTGATGATTTGGATGCCGGCTTACCTTTCCAGCCGCTTTGGCTTCTCGCTGACCAAATCGGGGCTGTGGACGGCGGTCACGGTCGTGGGCATGACGTTGGGTATCTGGCTGTTCGGCATGCTGGCCGATCGCTTTGCCCGCTGGAAGATTTTCCTGCTTTATCAGGCTGGTGCGGTCGTGATGGTGGTGGCATACGCCCAGCTACGCGATCCGATGATGATGCTGTTTGCGGGCGCCGTGATGGGGATGTTCGTCAACGGCATGATCGGCGGCTACGGCGCGCTGATCTCAGACACCTATCCCGTGCAGGTCAGAGCTACGGCGCAAAACGTCTTATTTAACCTGGGCCGCGGCGTCGGCGGTTTTGGCCCGCTGGTTATCGGACTGCTGGCGATGCAGTTCTCCTTTACGGCAGCGATTACGCTGCTGGCGCTGATTTACCTGCTGGATATCTTCGCCACGCTGTTTTTACTGCCGAAAAAGCAGGGCAGCGAAGATACGCTGGGCGCGATCGGCTAAACGGTGTCCGCGCCGCCTGGCGCGGAGTGCCTGCTCAGCGCGTCAGTTGCCAGCCTTTTTGCCGCCACAGCTCCGGCAGCTGCGCCATATCGTCAAAAGGCGTCACCAGCGGATGATCCAGCGGCCTGTTGTGGGCGTCCGCGCAGTAATAGAACACCGGGATACCCGCCGCGATGCCTGCTTTGGCGCCCGCTTCGGAATCATCCACCAGGATGCACTGCGCCAGCGGGATCGCCATCTGTTCCGCCGCGTATGCCATCAGCGCGGGATCGGGCTTCCAGCGTGAAATCGTATAGCCGCTGTACAACCGGTCATCAAAATAGTCGAGCATCCCGGTTAATCCCAGCGAATGCTGCATTTTCGGCACGGTGCCGTTCGATACCACGCACATCGGCACGCTAATCTGCGCCAGCAGGGCTTTCGCGCCCGCAATCGGCTGTAGCTGTTGCTCAAAAAGGCGCGCCACTTCCTGACGGTAAGCCGGCTCCAGCTCCGTGACATCGGCGCTGAGATGATGTTCAGCGGTCACGTCGGCAATAATGTCATAGAGCTTTACGCCCTTATATTTTTCAAACATCTCCTGCAGCGACAGCTCAACGCCGTAGCGCGCAAACGTATTGACATAGGCCTGGGTACAAAGCAGCTCGCTGTCCACCAGCGTGCCGTCGCAATCAAAAAAGATACAGCTAACAGACATCGGTTCATCCTTAACGAAGGGGCGTGCTTTTACTTTACGCGTGGAAAGGTAAAACGCGACCGGAAAAGATGAATTTTACGTTAACGGCGCTGAAGTCAGGGCTAACAAGGCGCAATCGGTTGCGAAAAAACTCTGGCGCCGTCTGGCAAATTAAAATTTATCGTTTAGGATAGCCGACGATAACTTTTCTCCGTTTTGGAATCTTATATGAACAACTCAGGTCTACTGCAGCGGATCTTCAAACTACAGGAACACGGCAC
>Ga0157358_1000567_pt1 | contig 15465 bp, 10 predicted proteins | sample AttcapACBM2_FD_111484 | JGI IMG/M metagenome (GOLD analysis project Ga0157358, IMG submission 111484) | Fungus gardens microbial communities from leaf cutter ant in Botucatu, State of São Paulo, Brazil - Atta capiguara ACBM2 | ecosystem: Host-associated > Fungi > Mycelium > Unclassified ...
AAAGAGACGCCGGTACAGGTTAAAATCAGCAGCCCGCGTATCCAGACCGGTGGCTTACGGTCGCCCTGTGGCGCACTATACAGACGGCGATTTTTCACCAGCCGCTTCATCAACAGCAACAGCAGGCCCGCGCAAACAAAGCCGACTACCGGCGAAAGCAGCAGCGCATAACCTACTTTCAGCGCCTGATCCCAATCCACACCGCTGGTGCCGGTACGGCCGTGGATCAGCGCATTTGCCACACCAACGCCGATAATAGAGCCGATAAGCGTATGGGAGGAGGAGGCGGGCAGGCCAAACCACCACGTCCCCAGGTTCCAGAGGATGGCGGAGAAAAGCAGCGCGTAAACCATCGCAAAGCCGCCACCGCTGCTCGCCTGTAAAATTAACTCTACCGGCAGAAGCGAGATAATACCGAAAGCCACCACGCCGCTGGAAAGCAGGACGCCCAAAAAGTTAAAAAATCCTGACCAGATTACTGCCACAGTTGGCGTAAGGGAATGGGTATAGATCACCGTTGCTACGGCGTTAGCCGTATCGTGAAAGCCGTTAACGAACTCAAAGCCCAGGGCAATCAGCAACGCCATCCCGAGCAGCAGATAAGGAACGTAGCTGGTGCTGGCGCTGCCTGCGTCGGTGACATCGTGAAAAAGATTCACGCCAGCAAAGGCGATACCCAAAAGCAGCAGCAGGATAAACAGCAGGATCGAAAGCCGACTGTTTTTTTGAAACACGGGGCGACTGCTGGCCGCCGGATAGTGCGGAATTGCGCTGTTGTCGCTCATAAATCCTCTCAGCCGTCAGCGAAAAAGAGACACCTGTCTGAAGGTGTACGCAGAGTTGATGACAGTAAGATGACCGAAACGGGGCCGCGAAAAGCGTATTAACACGTCACCTGAGGTTAATCGCCTTATTTATCAGATATATCCCGCTGATTAACGGGCAAGTCATCAACTAAAGTATAGCCAACCCCGTCTGCTGTTTCAGAGGATTGTCCCCCTGCTTATGTCTTTTGCCTTATCCCGCCCGGGACTGACCGGCCTGCTATTACTGTCTGTGTTAACAACGGGGACGGCCCGTGCCGATACGGTCTGGATGAAAAATGGAGACCGCCTTAGCGGCACTCTACGCTCGCTAAGTGATAAAAAACTGGTGATGGATAGCCCTTATGGCGGGACGCTCTCGCTTGACTGGGGGGCGGTCAGTACGCTCTCCAGCGACAAGCCGATAGATCTGCGCAGCGGCAAAACCGTCCTTAAAGCGCAGCTGAAGGACGCCGAACCCGGTTATATCGTGGTGCGAAAGGGCACTGAAGAGCAGCGCGTACAGGTTGCCAGGTTTGAAGAGTTTATGAAGCCGAAAGCCAAAACCGACTCACTGACCTGGACCGGTAATATAGACGTGGGCGTTAGCCTGAAAAAAGCGTCAACCCGTACTCAGGACTCCCATTTTTCCTACAACAATAAAATTAACGTCGGCAAATGGCGTAACGATTTCGGCGGCACTTTTACGCGCGAGAAAGAAGACGACAGCATGAACACGGAAAACTACAGTTTGCGCTACGCGCTGGACTATAAGTTCCAGGAACGCCTGTTCTGGCAGGGCAGGGCCAGCTACAAGCGTGACTGGGTGGAGGATCTTTCAGAACAGGCTTTGCTGGGCACCGGCCCTGGCTACCAGTTCTGGGATAACGAGCTGGGGTCTTTCTCGCTGGCGTTGCTGGGAGGCGCATTTACCTACGGCTACAGCGACGGAAGTGAAGACAGTCATTTGGGCGCGTCGCTGCGCTGGGACTACCAGCGCTTTCTTGAGGGCAGAAAGATTGCTTTGTTCAGCCGCGGCGACACCGGACACTCGCTGGATGGCAACATCTTTTCGCTGGATGCGGAGGTCGGCCTGCGCTACCAGTTGACCAGCTGGTCATCGCTGAATGTCAGCTACGGCCATAACCTGGTCAGCGGCACGCGCGATACGCTAAACGAGCGTAACTTTACGACTGGCCTGGGCCTGAAGTGGTAGCGGGCTTCACCGGCAGAAGCGTGCCGTGTAGCCCGCTTTATCCACTCTTTTACTCAGACTACCAGCAGCTTACCAGCGGCCTTTTTACGTTTATAAATCGCCATGGTGAGCAGCAGCGGAATAACAATGGCGACAACCATTGCCATGCCAAACACGCCCCAATATTGCGTTTTGACCGATAAAATCGCCGGCAGGCCGCCGACGCCAATCCCGTTAGCCATGACGCCAGACAGCCCGCAAATCAGACCGGCACAGGCCGATCCCACCATGCCGCACAACATGGGAAAACGGTATTTCATGTTGATCCCGTACATAGCCGGCTCGGTCACGCCCAGATAAGCGGAAATAGCCGCCGGCACGGAAATTTCCCGCTCGTTCACTTTCTTACTCATAAAGATGATGCCCAACACCGCCGAGCCCTGCGCCATATTCGACAGGGCGATAATAGGCCAGACGGGCGTGCCACCAAGGTTCTGGATAAGCTGTAAATCTACTGCCAGCGTAGTTTGATGTACGCCGGTAATGACAAGCGGCGCATAGAGAAATCCAAACAGCGCAGCGCCAACGGGTGCAAAGGGCCCGGTCATCAGGTGACTTACGCCCCAGGCAATCCCGTTCCCTATAATGCGACCAAACGGCCCAATAAGGGTATGCGCCAGGAAGACCGCAATCAGCAGCGACACAACCGGCACCACGACCAGCGTTAAATAATCGGGCACGATACGTTTTAGCTTAAGCTCGACCCAGGCCAGCGTCAGGCCCGCCAGAATAGAGGGAATAACCTGAGACTGATAACCGACCTTATCGATAGTGAACCAGCCAAAATTCCACGACTCGGGCACCTGTTGGCCCAGCAGATAAGCATTCATCAGCTGCGGTGAAACCAGGGTGATCCCCAGCACAATGCCCAGAATCGGCGTGCCGCCCATTTTTTTTACTACCGACCAGCACAGGCCTACCGGGATATAAAAGAAAATCGCCTCGCCGATTAGCCACAGAAAATCGTAAATGCTTTTCCAGACGACCGAGGCTGCGGTAAGCGGGGCGTCGTGATAAAGCGGTAAATCGCCAATCAGATTGCGAAAGCCTAATATTAATCCTCCGCTGATTAACGCCGGCAGCAGCGGGAAAAAGATTTCGGCAAAGTGCGAAATCAGGCTTTCGTGCCATTTCATATTCTGTCGGGCTACCCGCTTGGCGCTTTCTTTATCCGTGCCGCTAAGCTGCGTCTGCTTGAGCAGCACCTGATACCAGTCATCCACGTCCGTACCAATAACGACCTGAAACTGTCCGGCATTGGTAAAACAGCCCTTTACCATCGGCAGCGTTTCAATCTCTTTGGGCCTGGCTTTCGCCGGATCGTTAAGCACAAATCTGAGCCGGGTAATACAATGGCTTACCGTGGCTATATTGCTTTTTCCGCCAACCATCTCGATCAGCTTATCAATATCCTGAGCATTGCTTTTTTTCGCCATTTTTTGCCTTCCAGAGGGGACAGAGAAGTCTGACGGTGAGTGTTATTTTAATGAAATGACGCCACGTTTTTAAAACGTAATGAAAACATAGCTGCTTAAAAAATAACCCCAGGCGCCAATGTTCTGATTATTGAAAACGATCACAGAATAGAGGCGGAAATTTCACGGAATTGTCGATGAGAAATGAAAAAAATAGCCGATAAAAAAGGGCCATAGCGGCCGGTTTTCAGGGGGGATGGGCTTGTTTATGTCCCGGTTAACGTAAAAATAAGGCATTAAATTAAGTCTGGCTTTATTTGCCTGTGCAGCATGAAGTAAAACACGGCAGCCTCTTTTAATCCGTTATCCGGTTCAGGCGATCTTCCTTCAGAAATTGCCGCAGCCAATAACAGGTAAAAAAAACGGGCCATCAGGCCCGTCTTTGCTGGTCAGTGAAAACCAGGCATTCGGTTACGACTGTGCTGGCGTAACGGTTTTACCTGTCACTTTAGAGGTTTTATCGTAAACCGGGCCAGGCTGCGCCGGAACGATAAAGCTGCTGCCGGTTGCCGCAGGAGCCTGCTGCGTATCGGTGGCCTGGCCTTCTGCAGGTGCGGGTTGACCATTATCGTTCGCGGCAGGAGCCTGCTGCGTGCCGGTGGCCTGACCTTCTACAGGTGCAGGCTGGCCGTCAACCGTTGCGGCAGGAGCAGCCTCCCCCGCGTTAGCGCCCTGCGGCGTAACCGGCGTGGCCGGTTTTTCGGTCGGCTGCGCGCCTTCGTTTTCCTGGACCGGGATCGGAGCGGCATAGCCGTTACCGGCTGCCCCGTTAACCTTGGTCGGCATCCCGGTACGATCTTTTAGTGCGGCTTCAAGGCTGGCGCTGTCCACGCTGGCATCGCTAACCACTTTATTCACGGCCGCAGTCAGCGTCAGCGGCACCGGCTCGCGAGAGTTAAATTGCTCTTCAGTCTGCGACAGCGGGTTATGCACCTCGATATAACGGGTGCCGTCCGGCTCCACGCTCGCTTTCACCGGCTGATCGATAAACTGCACGCGCGTACCGACTGGAATATTGTCGAACAGCCATTTGATATCGTCGGCACGCAGACGCACGCAGCCATGGCTGACGCGCAGGCCGATACCAAAGTTAGCGTTGGTGCCGTGAATAGCGTACAGCCGACCGATATAGAGTGCGTACAGACCCATTGGGTTGTCCGGGCCGGCCGGGAAGATCGGCGGCAGCGGCGAACCGGCCGCCGCGGCATCTTCATGCATCTTTTTCGTCGGCGTCCAGGTTGGGCCATCCTTCTTGCTTTGTACCGTAGTCGTCCAGTTTACCGGCGTATCTTTACCCAGCTCACCCACGCCAACCGGCAGCACAACCACCGTTTTCCCACCTTTCGGATAATAATAAAGCCGCATTTCGGCGCTGTTGATCACAATACCTTCGCGCGGGGCGTCGGGCAGGATCAGCTGCTGAGGCACGATCAGTTTTGAACCCGCTTTGGGCAGATAAACATCCACACCAGGATTGGCTTCGAGCATATTGCTCAGGCCCATCTGATACTGTGCGGCAAACGCTTCCAGCGGCAGTTTGCTCTCCTGAGGCACGGTAATTTCAATGTTTTCGCCAAGAAGACGGCTGTTGGCGGCGGGCAGAGGATAAACCACGGCAGAAGCAGACTGGCTGTAAGCGGTGGCGGCCAGCAGTAAAGTGGCTAACGCGCGGATGCTTTTTTTCATATTCTTCAAGGTATTGCGCCATGTAATCTGTGGATAAAGGAGCCTGTGCAGGTCGGCTGTGACCGGCTGCACATTATATGGTCATTACTCAGCAGGAATAAACCTGCATTTGCTGTAAAAAGCCAGCTTTACGTAAATTTAGCCACAGAGCGTTTTCTGCGGCCGTCCGCGTCAGGGCTGCCATAGCGGATCGTCACCGTTCAGTTTACGGTTCAGGAAAAAAGCCGCGCTGATCAGGGCCAGGTGGCTGAGCGCCTGCGGCGTATTGCCTAAAGCATAGCCCTGGTGATCGAACTCTTCGGCATAAAGCCCGAGCGGATTGGCATAGCTTAGCAGTTTTTCAAATTCAAAATGGGCTTCGTAAACCCGGCCGGCACGTGCAAGGCACTCCACGTACCAGAACGAGCAGGCGGTAAAGGATCCCTCCGTGCCTTCCAGTCCGTCAGCTGGCGTTTCGGTTCGGTTATAGCGTTTGACCAGTCCGTCGTTAACCAACCTGTCTTTAATGACGTCCAGCGTGGCCAGCCAGTCGGGGTCGGTGGCGCCCACGAACCTGACCAGCGGCATCAACAGCATGGAAGCGTCAACGAAATCGCCGTGGCGCGTCGCGACAAAATGCCCTTTTTCTTCATTCCAGAAGTGAGTCCAGATATCTTCCCGGATAGCGTCGCGCGTGCGCAGCCAGCGCTCATACGGAAACGACAGCGAACGCTTTTGGCCCAGTCGTATCGCCCGATCCATCGCCACCCAACACATCAGGCGCGAATGCAGAAAATGCTCCGGTTCGCCGCGCATTTCCCAGATACCGGCATCGGGCTTGTTCCAGTTTTCGCTGACGTGATCGATCATTTTACTGACGTGCAGCCAGCCGCGATGTGAGATTGCCTCACCGTATTTGTTAGCCAGATAAACCGCGTCCATCAGTTCGCCATAGATATCCAGCTGGGTCTGATTCCAGGCGTCGTTGCCGATGCGTACCGGTGTCGAGTTGGCATAGCCTGACAGGTTAAGCAGTTCGCTTTCGTGCAGCTCGGTACCGCTGTCGATGCGGTACATCACCTGAAGCTTTTCGACATCGTGGTGGCTGTTTTCCACGCAGCGTCCCACCCAATGCGTAAAATGACGAGCCTCATCAACGTAGCCCAGCCGCATCAGCGCATACATGCTGAAAGAGGCGTCGCGCAGCCACGAGGCACGATAGTCCCAGTTGCGTTCGCCGCCCAGCTCTTCCGGCAGGCCGAACGTAGCCGCGGCGGCAATAGAGCCATGCTTCCAGGAGGTCAGCAGTTTCAGGGTCAGGGCTGAACGGGTGACCATTTCCTGCCAGCGGCCGCGGTAGGTGCTTTTCGCACTCCATTCACGCCAGTAGCGCAGCGTATCCTGAAAGCAGAGGGTTGTTTTTTCCTCATCTACCTTTTCGTCATCCGCGCCACCCAATACAAACTCACGGTGCTCGCCAGCCTGTAAGGTAAATGTGGCTGTCGCTGTATTGCGCGCCAGCTGGAAGTCGGCTTTCCCGCTCAGCCGCAGCGTAGGCTGATTTTCCGCACTGAACAGGACGTCGCCCTGATCCAGGCTGGCAATAGTATCGGCACGTGCATAATCATGAACGGGCGCGCAGCGCAGCGTAAATGTCGCTTCGCCATGGATAACTTTAACCCGTCGGATCAGGCGAGGCTCCCGATCTTCCTGCTGGCAGAGCGGCATATAGTCGGTGATCTCCGCCACGCCTTTACGATCCAGCCAGCGCGTTTGCAGAATAGTGGTGTCGGGCAGATAAAGCTGCTGGTGGCGTGCCTCCGGCCAGTCAGGCTCAATGCTGAACAGGCCCGCTTCATCGCCGTCTAGCAGGGCGGTAAAGACGGAAGGACTGTCCAGATTCGGCCAGCAAAAGTAGTCGATTGCGCCATCGTTGGCGACTAAAGCACAGGTGCGTAAATCGCCAATAACGCCATGATCTTCAATCTTTCTTTTTATCTTACTCATACCCTTTCCTCGGGAGGCCGATTGTTTTTTAACTATAGTCAGGGGCAGGCCGGGCAGATGTCAGGAAGCGCAAGCAAGTGTAAACGCCACTGAATTACCCTCATCTATACTTAGCTGTTTGACCACGAGCGAGGAAAACCCATGAGTAAAGCAGAGCATAAAGTTGCCGTTGTAACCGCATCCGATTCCGGGATAGGCAAGGCCAGCGCGATTATGCTGGCAGAGCAGGGGTACGATATCGGCATTACCTGGCGCTCGGATGAAAAAGGCGCACAGGATACGGCGAAGCAGGTACGCGAACGGGGCAGAAGAGCGGAGATCCAGCACCTTGACCTGGCCGATCCACAGGAAGGAGGCCGCGCGCTGGAGGCGTTGATCGGCAAATTCGGCCGTATTGACGCGCTGGTTAATAACGCCGGCACCAACGAGAAATCCCCTTTTCTGGAAACCTCTTTCGAATCGTGGCGGAAAGTTTTTACCGTGGATGTGGACGGGGCTTTTATTTGTGGGCAGATTGCCGCGCGCCATATGGTCGCGCATGGCGAAGGTGGCAGGATTGTTAACATCACTTCGGTACATGAGCACACGCCGCTACCGGATTGCACGGCCTACACGGCGGCCAAACATGCGCTGGGCGGCCTGACCAAATCGATGGCGCTGAGCCTGATGCCGCATCAGATCCTGGTCAATTCGGTCGCGCCCGGCGCTATCGCCACGCCAATGAACAACATGAGCGATAATGACGCTCACAACGTGTCGATCCCTGAAATCCCGGCAGGCAGGCCAGGCGATCCGCGCGAAATAGCCAGCATGGTGGCCTGGCTCTGTTCCGAATGGGCAAGCTACACCACAGGCCAGTCTTTTGTGATAGACGGCGGCTTCACGCTGGCAAACCCACAGTTTTTTATGCAGAAGTAGTCGTCAGCCAGGGCGAAGCGCCGACTTCGCCTTTTTTATTTGCCGGGGTTACTCTTCATCCGGCTGACGTGTGGCACGGCGCTTAAACCAAATTCTTACCCCCCAGACCAGCGCCACAATCAGCACGATCCAGAAAATTTGCTTGAGGTGACGATCCAGCGTGTGCAGCCACGGTGCGATAACCTGACCACCAATATAGCCCAGCGAAACGAAAATCAGTGCCCACAGCACGGCACCAATCACGTTCAGCAGCATAAATTTTTGCGGTTTAAGCTGGCTGGAACCGATGATAATCGGGCCAACAATCCTCAGGCCGTACATAAAGCGTACGCCAATCACAAACAGCACCGGCCGCTTACGGATTAGCGAGTTGGCTTTCTTAATCTGCTTCTGGTGTTTTTTAAACTTTTTAAGGATGGTCGCACCGTAATAACGGCCAAGGAAAAACAGCGCGGTATCGCCAAGAATGCCGCCTGCCATCGCCACCAGCACCACCAGGCCATAATGCAGCAGGCCTTCATGCGCCGCCACGCCACCCAACAGCGTGAAGGTTTCCCCTTCGGCAATACAGCCTAAAAACAGCGCCACGTAACCGTACTGTTCGATCAGGTGATTAATATCCATTTGCGTTTGCTCCTGCGGTTAATGCGCTCAAAGCTTTTAGTCTAAACGCTGAGGGCCAAAGCGGAACAAAAGTTGCCGGAAAATGCACTTTTTTTCGTAACAAACAGAATCGCTTAGCATCGGGTGGTGGCGTTTAAAAAATAAACAGTTTGCGATCGCTTATACTTTACCTGACCCGCCATTCCGCTGCGGCTTCTCAAAGATTAAGGGGTGAAGATATGAACCACGTATGGGGACTTCTTGCGCATCCTGACCGTGAAATGCGCGATATTCGGCAAGAGAATGAAACCGTTTCGCATCACTATACGCACCATGTTTTATTAATGGCGCTGATTCCGGTGATCTGTGCCTTTATCGGGACGACCCGCTTAGGCTGGGATTTTGGCGCGCAGCGTACCATTCAGCTGACGCTGGTTACCGCTTTTATGCTCGCCATTGTTTTTTACGGCCTGATTTTAGGCGGTGTCGCGGTGATGGGGAGGGTGATTCATTGGATGGCACGCAACTATCCTCAGCGCCCCAGCCTGCAACGTTGTACCGTCTTTGCCGGCTATGTTGCTACGCCGCTCTTTATCAGCGGTCTGGTCGCGCTTTATCCACTGGTCTGGTTATGCCTTTTTGTCGGAACGCTGGCACTGGCCTATACCGGCTATCTCTTGTACCTCGGCATTCCTATGTTTTTGAATATCGACCGGGAAGAAAGCCTGCGCTTTTCTGGCTCCACGCTGGCTATTGGCGTGCTGGTCTTTGAGGTGCTGCTGGCGCTGACCGTCGTGCTGTGGGGGTATGGCTACCGCCTGTTTTAACCGTGACCGCCGTCAAATCATCGACGGCGGATTCGTTACGCCCGGATACGAATATCCCTTAGGAAAAAGATTCTCCCTCAGCGTATGATGACGCCGCCAGCCCCGTGTGGCGTGCATTGCGCGGCGGCGGCGTATGGCATCGCCATACCTGAACCACTACCCGATTAAGTTTTCAATAATGCCTGCAAAAATTCGCTTGTCTCTCTTGAGTTTGGCTTTGCTTTTTACCGGACAGGTTCTTGCGCACCAGGCCGCTGTCAGCCCGAACGAGGTGTCGATCTCGCAGCCGCAGATTGCTTCCGGCAGCGCGATGATTGTCGACCTCAGCACCAATAAAGTGCTCTACGCCAACCATCCTGATTTGGTGCGGCCGATGGCTTCTATCACCAAACTGATGACGGTGATGGTCACGCTCGACGCGCATCTGCCTATGAACGAGATACTTAACGTCGATATCAGCCACACGCCGGAAATGCGCGGCGTCTTCTCCCGCGTACGTTTAAACAGTGAAATCAGCCGTAAGGATATGATGCTGTTGGCGCTGATGTCTTCGGAAAACCGCGCGGCCGCCAGCCTGGCGCATCATTATCCGGGCGGCTATGACGCTTTTATTCGGGCGATGAACGCGAAAGCGCGCGAACTGGGTATGACCCATACGCGCTACGTGGAACCTACCGGCCTGTCGATTCAGAACGTGTCGACCGCGCGCGATCTGACTAAGCTGCTGATTGCCAGCAAGCGCTATCCGTTGCTTGGGCAACTGAGCACGACGCATGAAGAGATGGCTACTTTTGCTAATCCACCCTATACGCTGCCGTTCCGCAACACTAACCATCTGGTTTACCGACCGGACTGGAATATTCAGCTGACCAAAACCGGCTTTACTAACGAGGCGGGCCACTGCCTGGTGATGCGTACCGTGATCAAACAGCGTCCGGTCGCGCTGGTGGTGCTGGACGCCTTCGGAAAATATACCCACTTTGCCGACGCCAACCGCCTGCGCAGCTGGCTGGAAACGGGGAAAGTCTCGCCGGTTCCCGCCGCGGCGCTAAGTTATAAAAAGCAGCGGGCGGCGGAAATGGTCAGCAATGGCGGTAGCGGCGACGTTACTGAATAGTTAAGCATCTGCTGGTTTTCGGGCAGGCAACCCCCTAAAATAACCCGTGTTTGCCTGCCCGATTGTCTGATACCTGGAACTTTTCATGTCTACCATAGTGACTTATTTACGCGCTTGCCTGTTCGCACTTATCGCTTTTGCTCCCACGCTCGTGTATGCCGCTGACGATGATGCCAGCCAGCAAACCGCCGAGGCGCCTGCCAAACTGAACGCCGCTGTTGAGCTGCCGAAAATGCAGAAGGTGCTGGATAAAATTAAACAGCAGGTTTCCGGCGAAACCAACGACAGCAAGCTGAGCGCGCTCAACGATATGTCGCTGGAACTGTCCGGCGATGCCGAAACGCTGGTGCAGGCTATTACGCCGCAGCGAACCCAGCTTCAGGCACAGTTGGACGTACTTGGCCCGCCGCCCAAACCGGAAAGCGGCGTAAAAGAGACAGCGGAAGTCACCAGCAAGCGTAAGAATTTGCAGAATCTGAAGGGGAAAGTTGACGATCAGATTAGCCAGGCGGAAGCGATTAAAAGCAGCGCGACCAATCTGTCTGCACAGATTGTCAGTCTGCGCCGCGATGCGTTAAAGACCCAGCTTGCCCTGAACGCAGGCAGTATTTTCGGGCCGCGTTTCTGGTCGCCGCTCTACAATAGTCAAAGTAACGACAATGAGAAAGTGAGCGACTTTCTCAACGAGCTGGGCGAGACGGCAGTGCTGGCCTGGCAGCCGGGCTTTCGGCTGGGCACCGTTGTCTGGATAGTGTTAGCGGGCCTGATAGCGACGTTCGGACGCCGTTACATGGAAGAGTTTCTGGCGTGGGTGGGCATCCACCGTCTGCCGGAAGGGCGCCTGCGCCGCAGTTTTCTTGCCGCCGCGATTGCGTTGACCACGCTTGGCGCGGTCGTGCTGGCCTTTAATTTTCTCGACCTTGCCTTTACCCGCCATCCGGACGTGTCGGACGACGTGCGCGATTTTGCCGATAAGCTGGTTGGCCTGAGCATTTTCTGCGGCCTGATTGCGGGCCTGGGCCGGGCGTTTCTCTCCACGCGGCGACCGTCCTGGCGACTGCCGACGATTTCCAACGAGGTAGCACTGGCGTTAAAACCCTTTCCGCCACTGATGGCAGGGCTGGTGTTCGTCTTTCAGACGCTGGAAAACCTCAACAGCAGCGCCAATACCAGCGTCGCCACCACGGTGATGGCCAACGGTATTACCGCGTTGCTGATCGGCGCGGCGGCACTCTCTATCAGTTTCCGGACCAACCGCGTGCGCCGCAAGCTGGTGCTGGAAGGCGCGCAGCCGGAAGCGAAATCAACGCTTGTAGGCCTAATCCAGATGGCGATTACGCTGACCGGCGTGGCGATTATGGCGACGCTGGTGATCGGCTACGTCACGCTGGCGCGCTTCTTAAGCTATGAGCTGATTTGGGCGGGGATCGTCTGCGGCTCGTTTTATATTCTCAGCCACCTGGTGGCAGATGCCTGTGAATCGTTGTTTTCGACCAGTAACGCTACCGGCAAAGGTATTCAGCGCTCGCTGAACATCGACGAGCGTCATCTCTCTCAGGTCGCCGCGCTACTGGGCGCGCTGGGCAAAACCGTGCTGGTGCTGATTGCCGCTATAGCCTTGCTGAACGGCACGTTTAGCAGCGCCACGCCAATTGAGCTGGTGCAAAAAGCCATTGAATTTTGGGGCGGCAAAGGGCTGGAATCGCTGAATATCGTGCCGGCGCACGTGCTGAACGCGCTACTGTGCCTGATTGTCGGCATCTATGTGCTGCGTTCGGCTCGCCGCTGGCTGGATCAGGATTTCCTGCCGAAAACTACCATGGACACCGGGATGCGGGTGTCGCTGATTACGCTGTTCAGCAATCTGGGCTACGTGTTGGTGATCCTGCTGGCGCTGTCGGTAATGGGGCTTCAGTGGAACAAGCTGGCCTGGATCGTCAGTGCCCTGTCAGTGGGTATCGGTTTTGGCCTGCAGGAGATCGTCAAAAACTTTATCTCTGGTCTGATCCTGCTAACCGAACGGCCGGTCAAGGTGGGCGATCTGGTCAGCATCAGCGGTATTGAGGGAGATATCCGCCGCATTAATGTGCGCGCCACTGAGATCCAGTTGGGCGATAAATCCACGGTGATCGTACCGAACTCGCAGTTTATCTCACAGAACGTGCGTAACGCGACCATGGGCAACGCGCAGGGCGTGGCGACTATTACGCTGACGTTCCCACTGGACATCGATCCGGTGAAGGTGCGCCAGCTGCTGCTGGACGTTTATGTTGATAACGAACGTATTTTGGACACGCCAGAGCCTTCCGTGGCGTTTAAAGATCTCACCCCCGCCGGTATCGTGCTGGCGGTAACCGGCAACGTGGCCAGTCCGCGCCAGGTTTCCGGTGCAAAAAGCGATCTGTTGTTTGATATTCTGACGCGACTGCGCAAAGAGGGCATCGTGCTTTCCACGCCGCAGACGATGATCGTCGAGCAGCGCAACGGGCAGAAGGTCGTTGTGCAGGACGGCGAAGCCTAAGTACCCGGCGGCATGGTCGTTGGCCATGCCGCTGTTTTCTCAGCTTTCCACTTTTTTTGTACAGCCACACTCCGTCCAGTTTTTCGCTTTGGTGGTTTTACCAATCCCAGGGTTAAAACTGTTGGTCGGATCGAGCTGCTGATAAAATGCCTTCAGCTGCGGTTTGGCCTGGTAAAGGTGGCCTACGTTGTGCTCTGCAGGATATTCCGCGCCACGCTCGCTGAGGATCTGCAACATCTTCTCCTTTAGCGCGTGTGCGTCAACGCCCTTTTTCACGATGTAATCCTGATGGAAGACGTGGCAGAAAAAGTGGCCATAATAGAGGCGATGCACCAGCGCGTCGTCAAATTCCGGCGGCAGCTTCTCAAACCACTCACTGTCGTTACGGCGTAGTGCAATATCCAGTGCCAGAATATCTTCAACTTCCTGCTGATGGACGGCGTGATAACGCACCGCCGCGCCTGCAGCGGCAAAACGATGCAGAAAGGCTTTGCTGCCTTCTTCTGGCGTGCATTCAAAATAGTCGCCATCCGCCTGCTGAAAATAATTTTTCAGGTACTGACGCGCCTCCTCAACGCCTGGCCCGGCCATCTTCAACATCAGATGATGCTCGAAGCGCTGACGATAAGCTTTCAGCCTGGCAGGCAGATGGGAAGGCAGCAGGCCGCTGAGTTTTTGCATAATGCGGTCGGTGAGGTTGGGCTTAATAAACGAGAAGCGCTTTAACAGCGCGTCGGTATGACCTTTAAGCGCGAAAAATAGCGGCATTTTATCGGTGCCGAGTTTATCGATCATCACAAACGTATCTTTGCCATAAGTTTCAGCAATATCAAACATATCGCGGTGCAGATATTCACCCGCCACCGGCAGTTCACTAAAGTTTTGCAGGATATGGCGGCGCAGCTCGTCCAGCACGGCTGGCTGATTAGTGCCGATATAAAAAACCTGCTGAGCTTTCTCGCTGGCAAAGGTATCCAGCCGAACGGCGAACACGGCCAGCTTGCCCGCGCAGCCGGAAGCCTCAAACAGCCGCCGCGCGTCTGCGTTAAAGCGGGATGGCGTGTCCGCCTCGACTTCGCGCACTCGTTTGGCGTAATCATGATCTGAGGCGTATCGCCTGTCATATTTCACATCTTCAGGCCGCCAGGTTTCATCATCAAGACGGCTGAGGATTTGCTCTGGCGTGCTGCCCAGTTCAATCCCAAGATGGTTCACCAGCATCAGCCTGCCGCTGGCATCTTTTTGCGCGTAGAGTGCCATTTCACTGTAGGCCGGGCCACGCTTGATCAGCGCGCCGCCCGAATTATTACAGATGCCGCCCAGCACTGACGCGCCAATACAGGAAGAGCCAATAACCGAATGCGGCTCGCGTCCCAGCGGCTTCAGAATCTTTTCCAGCTGGTAGAGCGTGCTGCCGGGAAAAGCCAGTACCTGTTTGCCTTCATCCAGTAGCTGAATTTTATCCATGCGGCGCGTGCTGACGATCACGATATCGCGGTCGTAATCGTTGCCGTCAGGCGTCGACCCTTCGGTCAGGCCAGTATTGGCCGCCTGCATTAACACAATGGCGTCTGCGGCCACGCAGGCCTGTAAGATGCGCCACTGTTCCAGCAGCGAGCCGGGAAACACCACGGCCAGCGCTTCGCCTTCGCCGGAGCGGAAGCCTTTGCGATAGCGTTCCGTTTTTTGCGGATCGGTCAGTACGTGGTTTCGGCCGACAATGCGGCCCAGGTCAGAAACCAGCCTGCTGCCGGTCGATGAGGGGGTGTTCATAGTCTGATGTCCTTTTTTATCATCCGTCCTGACTTTAGCACTGTTAAACTAAAGTGGACTTCTCCGGCTTGAAAACTACCTGCTATCCTCAACTTATGGCACACTCGCTGCACGATTTTCTGTCGTTTACCTGAGAGAAACCACCCTGATGAAATGGATTTATTCTGTTAGCTTCGCCGTTGCGCTGGCGCTGCAGCCAGCCCTTGCCGACGATAACCACGGGCAGCATCCGCTCACGCCCGACGCGCGCGACGCCTTTGTCAGCAATCTGCTGCAGAAAATGACGCTGAATGAAAAAATCGGTCAGCTCCGGTTAATCAGCGTCGGCCCGGATAATCCGAAAGAAGTTATCCGGGAAATGATCAAACAAGAGCAGGTTGGGGCGATTTTTAACACCGTTACGCGGCAGGACATCCGTGCAATGCAGGATCAGGCGATGCAGCTTAGCCGCCTGAAAATCCCGCTGTTTTTTGCCTATGACGTGGTGCATGGGCAGCGCAC
>Ga0157358_1000568_pt1 | contig 15453 bp, 15 predicted proteins | sample AttcapACBM2_FD_111484 | JGI IMG/M metagenome (GOLD analysis project Ga0157358, IMG submission 111484) | Fungus gardens microbial communities from leaf cutter ant in Botucatu, State of São Paulo, Brazil - Atta capiguara ACBM2 | ecosystem: Host-associated > Fungi > Mycelium > Unclassified ...
GTGGGCATCCTGGCGCTGGCGGAAAGTGAAGTCAGCGAAGCGGAAATGCAAAGCTTCCTGAAAAAAGAAGATGAAGCGGGCTTTCGCGCCTGTCCGGACGTGCTAATGGGCTATTTCCTGAACGGATTGATTTTCCAACGCCGTGGCAAAAGCGAAGAGGCGCCAGCCCCTTCTATCGAACGCAAGATGACGAATAATATTATTATTAAAAAACTGCGCATCGCTTTCGATTTAAAAACGACGGATATTATCGACGTCCTTAAAACGGTTGACTTTGCTGTAGGCCAGTCTGAAATTGGCGCTATTTTCCGTAAGCCGGGTCATAAAAACTATCGTGAATGCGGCGATCAGATTTTAAGGAATTTCCTGAAAGGGATGACGATGAAGCTGCGACCAATGCCTGTTAAGTCGTAGTCAGATTAAATTTTTCGGCATGGCTTATACGCCATGCCGGACATCAAGATTGCGCAGATTTAGCAACAGGTATTATAAATCTCATAGGGACAAGGATAGTAAATATGAGCAATACCCTTAACGCACTGCCTCGACTTCTACGTTACTCTGTCGGCATGCCGGGTAAAGCCCGGAATGAACCAAACGACGTTAGGATAGTCCAGTACCTTTTTAACAAAATTAAAGCCATCGTACAGTATGAAATCGATGAAGATGGTTTCATGTCTTTCGACATGGTCAGAATGATAAGTCAGTTTCAAACTTTACATTTAAAGTTTCATCATCCTGATGGAGTTATCGATCCTGAAGGAAAAAGCTTCAGAGGGTTAATCGCCGCAGCGGTAAAGGCGCCGCCTCTGGCTGTAAATCCTTTTAATTTTATTCATAGCTCGCCATCGGTCCGCGTTAACGCCTTACACTCTATGGTAGACCGCTATTTAATCAACGTCAGACATAAAATTGCCAATGAGGCGATTAATCAACAAAGTATTATGCTATCTGGCATAACAGGCAAAACTGATCTGTCCGAACAAGATTATCAACATGCTTATGAAAGACTCAACCGGACGATAGATATTAATATTATAAAATCCTTCTCTATCGTGGAGTCAGGCGGGCGCAGCGGTTTCAACGAAATGAATTTGCCCCTTATTGCTTTCGAAGGACATTGGTTTCGCAAGCTTACTAACAAGAAATATGATGCCACCCATCCATCGATTTCTTACCAATATAAGAAAAAAGCACAGCTTGAGTGGCAAAGAAATAACAGGGACCAGCGTTCGTCCTGGAATATTTTAGCAACTGCCTATGCGCTTGACGCCAATGCGGCTATAAAAGCCACCTCATGGGGAATGTTCCAGACTATGGGTTTTAATTATCAAATGTGCGGTTATAAGAGCGTTGAGAAATTTTTGTGTGATATGAAGGCCAGCGCAGCAAATCATCTTGAAGCCTTCCTTATTTTCTGTCAAAAAAACGTAGCGCTTAATCAGGCAATGGCTAATAAGGACTTTTATGGGATGGCATACCACTACAACGGCAGCGATTTTGGTAATTATGACCAGCAAATGAAAGGTTTATACGAAAAATTAATCAGAGGTCATGCATGAAATTAAATCTGTCATTCCTGAGCGCCGTCGCTCTTTTCCTGACCCTTAATGTTTGCGCGGAGAACCATCCGCTGACGTCGGGCGTTTATGAACAAATGAAGCTGGCCGTATCCTCATCCGGAGAGGTGACCGGGTATTACTTTGATTCGATGGGCGACGGCGTTAGTCAAAGCTGTACTTTTACTTTACACGGCAAAGCGCAATCCGCAGACAATGCGATAATCAGCGCGCATTCCGCACAGGATTATCCTGGCACATTAAGTGGAACCGCATCTGGCATTATGCTGTCGCTGCACGATGGCCAGCAGCAACCGGGCTGCATGAATTTGCTGCCGCCTGATATTGCTACAGGTATTGAATTCGAGCGCAGTCTGAAAACGGAGTGGCAAACCCTGGCGCAGGTTGCAACAGAGAAAGCGTATCTGCATCGCTTCCCTGCCGCTGACAGCAAGGCAAAAGGCTGGCTGGTTAAAAACGACGTAGTCGGTATTATTACCACTAAGCCAGGCTGGTCGCAGGTGCAGTTTGTTAACAATGACGGCAAAAGCACGATCGCCTGGGTGGAGAACCCGCAATTAAAAATGCTGCCAGCTGCGGCGACGCATTGAACTCTATATAGCTTCCAACCTGAAAGCTATATACATCCTGAATTTTTTGAAAGGGATGACGATGAAGCTGCGGCCGCCTCCGGCTAAAATCGCTTAATTATCAGTGCAGCCTTCGGGCTGCCTCTTATTAAATGAACTTCAAAAATAATAAAAAAATTTACGGCGACTTTTCATCTCCCGCCTACATTCTTGACAATCAATATCCTCATTCATATTATCCGAAACAATATTTATATTCCGTAAATACATTAAAGGTAAACATGAAAAAGGAACCGTCATAAAAGAGCTTAATTGCGAAAAAATCGCAGCCGTTAGCGGCGCGGGTAAAATACAGGACACCACTACCGATATTTTCGGCACGCTATTTTCTAATATCTATAAACTGATCCCCTTATCAGAATTGGGCTATACCACTGAGCAGGTGACTGTGGCGGGCGCGGGCGTAGGCAACCGCCTCGGCGGCGTGATTGAAAAAAGCGTCAGCCGCTTTGTCAGCCAGCTCACCGCCGCGTTGAATACATTAGCCAGTTAAGGCACGTTTAGCAGGGCGAAATGTGCCCTGCCTTTATCGTCGCGTTATTTCCGGATCACCCAGTGCCGGTGCACCCACAGCGACGCAAAAATCACCGCCGCGCCGACGATAAAGCTCGGCCAGTGCGGCTGCTGCTGCCAGATAGCCAGGTTAACCAGTAAGCCCGCCGGCACGTGCATGTTATTCATAATACCCAGCGTGCCGGCATCAACCTGCGTCGCACCATAGTTCCACATAAAGTAGCCTAACCCGGAGGCCACTACCCCAAGCCAGATCAGAATGCTCCATTGCAGCGTCGTGGTCGGCAGCTTTTGTGGATTCCCCCACAGGCACCAGGCGATAATGGCGACCAGCGCCGCGCCCATATAGAACCAGGAAAAAGCAACGTGCTGCGGCATCGGCCGCGTTTCCTGCAGGCGCTTGTAGCCCACCATCCCCACGGCAAAACAAATATTGGCCAGCTGTACCAGCAGCAGGCCAAACCAGAAGTGGTCGCTGACTTTGTCATAACGAATGATCGCCGCACCGGCCACGGCCAGCAGCGCACTCAGCGCATAGCCGGGACGAATACCGCGTCCACTCATCAGATCATAAATCAGGGTGATATAGAGCGGCGTCATAACCGTAAACAGCAGCAGCTCAGAAACGCTAAGGTAGAGATAAGCCTCAAAGCTGAACAGATACATGATGCCCAGCTGGAGCGCGCCTACGGCCATATAAAGCAGCAGCGTGGACGGGCGGTAACCGCGCCAGCGTAGAAAAGGCAGGAAAACCACGGCGGCCAGCAGCAGGCGGACCAACACGGAAAAGACGCTGTCTACCTGACCAGCCAGATATTCGCCAATAAGGCTGAAGGAAAAGGCCCACAGGACAGTGGTTATTATCAATAAGATCACGATAAAAACTCAATAGTAAAAAGTGGGCACAGTGTAGCGAAATCGCCCTGACGACGGGAAAATATCTGGTTTACATCTGCTCATTAAGTGCGCAATCCGCTATGGGCGGCCAAATTAAGTGAAACGGCTCACACTCTTTTCAACCGTTACCAAAAGCATTAAGAGAAGCGTGCCGCATAAATCATCTTACTGTCATAAAAATGTAACATTTGAGTTCTCTTTCACAGCGAAGCCGCCTTTTTTCTTTTAGGCTCTGTCCGCGACATCTCATAGCTATTATTTGTTGCTCCATCACGCAAAAAAGCAAATATAAATTGCCATCGGAGGCTCTTATGTTATCTGTCTTTAAACCTGCGGCGCATCGAACGCGCGTCAACACCAGTGAGATCGACCCACTTTATCGTAAATTACGCTGGCAGATATTTTTTGGCATTTTCTTCGGTTATGCAGCCTATTATTTGGTTCGGAAAAACTTTGCCCTGGCAATACCTTCACTCATCGAACAGGGGTTTTCACGAGGCGACCTGGGCTTTGCGCTTTCGGGTATTTCCATCGCTTATGGTTTTTCTAAATTTATTATGGGTTCCGTTTCTGACCGCTCTAATCCACGCTACTTTTTGCCCGCGGGATTAATTCTGGCCGCACTGGTCATGCTATTTATGGGGTTTGTTCCCTGGGCCACCTCCAGCATTGCCGTCATGTTTGTGCTGCTGTTTGTATGCGGCTGGTTCCAGGGCATGGGCTGGCCGCCCTGTGGGCGTACCATGGTGCACTGGTGGTCACACAAGGAGCGCGGCGGCATTGTTTCCGTCTGGAACTGCGCGCACAACGTCGGGGGCGGCCTGCCTCCGCTGCTGTTTTTGCTGGGGATGTACTGGTTTAACGACTGGAAAGCGTCCTTCTATATGCCTGCTTTCGCCGCCATCCTGGTAGCCGTCATCGCCTTTGCGCTCATGCGTGATACGCCGCAGTCCTGCGGCTTGCCGCCCATAGAAGAGTATAAAAACGATTATCCGCCTGATTACGATAAGAGCCAGGAAGAGGAACTGACTGCCAAACAAATTTTCATGCAGTACGTATTACCCAACCGGCTGCTTTGGTATATCGCGCTGGCTAACGTTTTTGTTTACCTGTTGCGCTACGGCATTCTCGACTGGTCGCCCACCTATTTAAAAGAGGTGAAGCACTTTACGCTGGATAAATCTTCCTGGGCCTACTTTCTTTATGAGTATGCCGGTATCCCCGGCACGCTGCTGTGCGGCTGGATGTCCGACAAGGTATTTAAAGGGAATCGTGGCGCGACGGGCGTCTTCTTTATGCTGCTGGTAACGCTGGCGACGATAGTGTACTGGCTGAACCCGCCCGGCAATCCGGCTGTGGATATGGGCTGCATGATCGTGATTGGCTTCCTGATTTATGGGCCAGTTATGCTGATTGGGCTGCATGCTCTGGAGCTGGCTCCGAAGAAGGCAGCGGGAACGGCGGCGGGCTTTACTGGCCTGTTCGGCTATCTCGGCGGCTCGGTGGCCGCCAGCGCTATCGTAGGCTACACCGTAGATTATTTCGGCTGGGACGGCGGCTTTATCGTCATGATCGGCGGCGGCGTGCTGGCCGTTGTCCTGCTGGTCATCACCATGTTGAGCGAACACAAGCACGGGAAAGGAGCAACGCAATGAAAAAGCTGATAAGCATGCTGCTGCTGAGCGCTTCACTTAGCGCCACAGCTGCGGACACGCATAAAATCGTTATTGCCCATCGCGGCGCCAGTGGCTACCTGCCGGAACATACTCTTCCCGCCAAAGCGATGGCTTACGCCCAAGGATCCGATTTCCTCGAGCAGGATCTGGTGATGACACGCGACGATCAACTGGTGGTGCTGCACGATCATTATCTGGATCGCGTGACGGATGTAGCGGAACGTTACCCCGATCGTGCCAGAAAGGATGGACGTTACTACGCCATCGACTTCACGCTGGCCGAAATCAAAGGGCTCCATTTTACTGAAGGCTTTACGCTGAAAGACGGTAAAAAAGTGCAGACTTATCCACAGCGCTTTCCCGTAGGCAAATCGGACTTCCACGTGCATACCTTTGCTGAAGAAATTGAGTTTATTCAGGGCCTGAATCACTCGACCGGCAAAAATATCGGCCTTTATACCGAAATCAAATCGCCCTGGTTCCATCGTCAGGAGGGTAAGGATATTTCGGCAAAAGTACTGGATGTGCTTAAGCAGTATGGCTATGCCTCGAAAAGCGACAATGTCTATCTGCAATGCTTTGACTATAACGAAATCAAGCGCATTAAGACGGAACTGGAACCGCAGAGGGGCATGAACCTTAAGCTGGTACAGCTGATTACCGAAACGGACTCGAAAGAGACGCAGGAGCAGCAAAACGGTAAATGGGTCAATTACAGCTATGACTGGATGCTGCAGCCCGGCGCGATGAAAACGCTGGCCCGCTATGTAGACGGCGTCGGTCCTGACTACCACATGCTGGTTGCTGAGGAGTCGACCAAAGGTGCAATTCACTTTACGCCATTGGTAAAAGAGGCACACCAGAACGGACTGGTGGTGCACCCTTATACCGTACGGGCCGATCGGCTGCCTGACTGGGTGACTAACGTTGACGAGCTTTACGACGCGCTTTATTACCAGGCGGGCGTAGACGGTCTCTTTACTGACTTCCCGGACAAGGCCGTACACTTTCTGAACCGATAAACATGGCCGCCTCTGTGCCAGAGGCGGCTTTTGTCAGCTTCAGACGTTATAGAGTTTGCGCAGATAGTTCGGCACCGCGTTATCCGCGTTGGTGCCGATCACTTCCAGTTCCGGCAGCAGATCCTTCAGGCGCTGGTGCGAGTTGCTCATGATGCAGCCTTTGCCCGCCATGTTCAGCATCTCTTTGTCGTTCATGCCGTCGCCAAAAGAGATGCACTCTTCCAGCGTAAAGCCCAGCAGGCCGGAAACCGCATCCAGCGCGTGGCCTTTGGAAACGCCGCCCGCCATCACTTCCAGACAGGTCGGCAGCGAGAAGCTGACGTTGACGCGATCGCCCCAGCGCGCCATCAGCGCTTCTTCCAGCGGGACGAGCAGTTCCGGCTTAGCGCAGGTAAAGAACACCTTGCTGATGCCGTCGGTTGGCAGCGAATCCGGCTGATAGGTCTGGTAGTTAAAATCAGACTCGCGGAAAAAATCCATTTCCTCCGGGCGATGGCGGTTAAGGAACCACTCTTCATCGCGATAGACGTTGGTATAGATATCCGGGTGGCTGTGATGCAGGGCAAAAAGTTCACGAGCGATATCTTCTTCCAGGTTGTGGCTGAAGATCAGCTCGCCTGCGGTATTGTGCACGCGTGCGCCGTTCGAAGTAATCATATAGGCATCAATACCGAGGCTGTCGCGCATCTGTCCGACATCAATGTGATGACGACCGGTAGCGAACACAAAATGAATGCCCTTCTGCGTCAGCAGCTGGAGCGTTTCACGGGCGAAAGCGGATAAACGGTGATCCGGCGACAGCAGCGTGCCGTCGAGATCGGAAGCAACAATCGGGTACATAAAACCTCTGTTAATGGTGAGATACGGTTGCTATATCTGAGCAGTAATATCAGGGATGCCGGGCAAAAAATGCCGTAATGGCCTCCAGCGCTTCGGCACGCATACTGTCTTTTTCAAACAAGATCTCATGACGCGCACCTGCGATAGTCAGCGGGCCCTCGCAAGGGTTTCCCGCCGCTTTCATGGCCTGACAAAAGAGATCCTGCGCGCGGTTATCCACCACTTTTTCCGCGCCGGCCTGTAACAGCAGCAGCGGTGTTTTAATCTCTTTTGCCTGAGCCAGAATGTTTTTTCCGGCCAGAATCCCTTCTCTGACCCAATGATAAGTCGGCCCACCAACACGCAATGCCGGATCGTCGGCGTAAAAGCGCAGATTACGCCGATACCGCTCGCGACTGTGGGTCAGCTGGTTCATACCAAACGGCCTCGGCTGCCACTGGCCAGTGCCTGCCGCATAGCCGTCGCGCACCAGCGGACGTTTTTCCGCCCAGTTCAAAATACAGTGCGTCATCCACAGCGGCATCGGCAGAAAAATACCGAACATCGGTGCGGCCAGCGCCACGGCGTTAAAGGCCAGCGGTTGCCGGGCCAGCATCAGCGTCAGGATCGCGCCGCCCATCGAATGCGCCAGCGCATAACGATGCTGGTAATGGCGGCGGTGGATCGCGTTCAGATAAAGCGTTTCCAGATCTTCGACATAGTGATCAAACAGCTCTACATGGCCGCGATGCGTATCCTGTAGCAGCCTACCGGAACGGCCCTGTCCGCGATGATCGACAATAATCACATCATAACCGCAGTGAAACAGGTCATAAGCCAGCTCCGGATATTTTACGTAGCTTTCAATACGTCCCGGACAAATCAGGATAACGCGGCTGTGTTGCGGTGACGTGAAGCGGACGTAGCGAATAGGGACATCCTCCACGCCGATGAATTCGTCTTCTTCCCGTCGCCGCCAGAAGTCCAGCAGCGGGCCGGTGGCGAAAGCGGCAAACGCTTTTTCACGATTTCGCCAGCCATGCTTTTTCATTGACCCGACCTCCGCTTTTTTCATTCCACGCGGCCCATAGCCTGCGCCGCCGCAATGGCGTATTGTGTCATACTTCTGCGCTATCAGGGAGCCTGACCCAATGACCATCCAATGGTGGCTGGCCTATCTTTTGACGACCAGCATCTTAAGCCTTTCGCCGGGTTCCGGCGCAATCAATACCATGAGCACCGGCATCAGCCATGGCTATCGCGGCGCGGCGGCCTCCATTTCCGGCCTGCAGGTCGGGCTGGCGACGCATATTGTGCTGGTTGGTATCGGCCTGGGCGCGCTGTTTTCTCAATCCGTGCTGGCTTTCGAGGTGCTGAAATGGGCGGGCGCGGCTTACCTGATCTGGCTGGGTATCCAGCAGTGGCGATCGGCAGGCGCGATAGATCTTCAGGCAGTTGCCAAAGCGATGCCGCGCCGCAAGCTGTTTAAGCGAGCGGTACTGGTTAACCTCACCAACCCGAAAAGCATCGTTTTTCTGGCGGCGCTTTTTCCGCAATTTATTCTCCCTCACCAACCGCAGGCGATGCAGTATCTGGTTCTGGGCGTCACTACGGTCGTGGTCGATATCATCGTGATGATTGGCTACGCCACGCTGGCGCAGCGGATCGCGGCCTGGATTAAAGGGCCAAAGCAGATGAAGCTGTTAAATCGCCTGTTTGGCGGCATGTTTATGGCGGTAGGCGCGCTGTTGGCCTGTGCCAGACGCATTGCCTGATGGCGTGAGCGCTTACGCGGGAACACCTCTGTCTTAGCCCTTTCCTCATTCTCCCGGCTCGCCGGCGAATGAGGCTTTACTTCGCTCAGGTCAGCCTATTCTTCGCCGTCAACGTGCTCGCGAATCATCACCATAAAAGGTTTGCCGAACCTTTCCAGCTTGCGCTGGCCCACGCCATTGACGCTCAGCATTTCTGAGGCGGTCAGCGGCATCTGCTCGGCCATTTCTATCAGCGTGGCATCGTTAAACACCACGTAAGGCGGAATGTTCTCTTCATCGGCGATGGCTTTGCGCAGCTTGCGCAGCTTGGCAAACAGCTTGCGATCGTAGTTGCCGCCGAAGGTTTTCTGACTGCCGCCGCGTGGCTTGACGCTAACCATACGCGGTACCGCCAGCAGTAGCGGCGTTTCGCCACGCAGCAGAGGACGCGCCGCTTCCGTCAGCTGTACCGCGGAATGCATAGCAATATTTTGCGTCGCAAACCCCAGATGGATGAGCTGACGGATGACGCTTATCCAGTGCTCGTGGCTCTGATCGCGACCAATACCATAAACCGGCAGTTTGTCGTGCTGCATATCACGAATACGCTGGTTGTTGGCGCCACGCAGGACTTCCACCACGTATCCCATCCCAAACCGCTGGCCGACGCGATAAATGCAGGAAAGCGCTTTTTGCGCTTCTACCGTGCCGTCATAACGGCGCGGCGGATCGAGACAGATATCGCAGTTATCGCAGGGCTGCTGGCGCCCTTCGCCAAAGTAGTTCAGCAACACCAGACGGCGACAGGTTTGCGCTTCCGCAAAGGCGCCCATTGCGTTCAGCTTGTGACGTTCAATATCCTGCAGCGGCCCGGGTGCCTTTTCTTCCAGACAGCGGCGCAGCCAGGCCATATCGGCCGGATCATAGAGCATCAGTGCTTCTGCTGGCAGCCCGTCGCGACCGGCACGGCCCGTTTCCTGATAGTAAGATTCGATATTGCGCGGGATATCAAAGTGCACCACAAAGCGTACGTTAGGCTTATTGATGCCCATTCCGAAAGCCACCGTGGCGACGACAATTTGTAGATCGTCGCGCTGGAAGGCTTCCTGCACGCGGGCACGATGGACGTTGTCCATCCCGGCATGATAAGCACCTACGCTCAGGCCACGGCTTTGCAGACGCGCGGCGGTATCTTCCACTTTTGCCCGGCTGTTGCAGTAGATGATGCCGCATTTGCCGCGCTGGTCCTGCACGTAGCGGATCAGCTGCTCGGTGGGCTTGAATTTTTCCACCAGGGTGTAGCGGATATTGGGACGGTCAAAGCTGCTGACCTGAATCAGCGGATCGTCAAGCTGTAGCAGACGCGCGATATCGTTACGGGTAGTTTCATCAGCGGTGGCGGTCAGCGCCATCACCGGGACGTCCGGCAGCCGCTGACGTAGCTGGCCTAACGCGCCGTATTCAGGTCGGAAATCGTGGCCCCATTGTGAAATACAGTGGGCTTCATCCACCGCCAGCATCGCCGGATTCCAGTGCGCCAGATTGTCCAGGAAGTTATCCATCATCAGGCGCTCGGGCGCGATATAAAGCAGCTTGATGCGTCCCGTGCGGCAGCCTGCAAAGACCTCTTGCTGCTCTTCCCGCGTCTGCGTCGAGTTCAGGCAGGCGGCGGCCACGCCGTTCGCCAGCAGCTGGTCGACCTGATCCTTCATCAATGAGATAAGCGGCGACACCACCAGCGTCAGCCCGTCGCGCACCAGCGCCGGGATCTGGTAGCAAAGCGATTTACCGCCGCCGGTCGGCATGACCACCAGACAGTCACGCCCTTTCAGCGACGCCTGAATAATGGTTTGCTGCCCCGGACGAAATTGCTGGTAGCCAAAGGTTTCTTGCAAAACCTGTTGCGTCAGCATCTCCTGATTGATCACTGCAGCCGTAGACACGTGTACTCCAACTTGATGGCGGGCAGCGCGTGATGGCCGCCCGAAAAGCATTAAAACAGGTCGTTCAGAATGACGCCGACGCCGACCCTGGTCTGGCGGTGGTTATAGTCAATCAGTGATTCACCATAGCCGCTAAAGACTTGCGTATAGAAACGGACATGCTCGGTAAGCGGATAGCTCCAGCCAGCCTGCGCGCCGCCAAAGCCGCTGTTCCAGTTATAGTTGCCCTGAAGGCTAAAGATACTTTCGCCCAGCTGATAGCCGACCGTGAGGCGATAATACCCCATGTATTTGGTGATATCAGGGTTATCGTCATTATTTTCGCTTTCTGGAAGACGGTACCAGGGTTTGGCTTCTACCATCCAGTTACCGTTCTGCGCCATCAGGCGGGCGTAAACGCGGTTCCAGCTGCGGGAGGTGGGCTCTGAGCGGCCGTTAGACTGATGGTTCAGGCCCATTTCCACGTCACGCAACGTCCAGCCGGCGAAGCTATAATCGGTGGCCCAGCCCAGGAAAACCTGCGGCTGATAGTCCGTTTCACGGAACGGCGACGACGCGCCACGATTGGAAAGCTGCCACCAGGAAGACTGAGTATAGGAGGCGGCAAGCACCGAGTTTTCGCCTAAAATGCCGCGCCAGAGAGGAAAGGCCAGGCTCAGCTGGAATTTTACCTCATCGTGCTTCGCCTTATTCGACCAGTTATAGGAATCAATCGCCTCTTTATTGATATTGCTGGTATCGGTATAGAGCAGGTAGTTGCTTTCATAAGGAAAAAGCACAAAAGGGTTGTCATGCTTTTCCAGAAGATTAGCAATAATACTGCCGCGCACCGCGGGCTGGTCATGCACCTCTGTGACCTGAGCTTCTTGCGCCAGGGCCAGGCAGGGGAAAAGGAGCGCTGCAGCCAGCGGGCCTTTCAGCATCGACATAAGATTCTCCAGAACTGATAAGGGTGATGGATAAAAAGCACGCCATTCTACACAGAATTACTGGCCGGCATTAGTGCTGTTTTTGTAAAGTAAACGGCTCGTTAATTGCAGCTAAAAATAGTCAGTCTGATAAGCGACTTACGTTGTAAAGGAATTTTACTATGACCTCATCTGCGCCGCTCGATCGACAGGCCGCTCGCCGCCTGATTGGCGAAATTTTTGTTTATGATATGCCTTTTAACCGTACGCTTGGCCTGACGCTGGACCGGCTGGAACCGGATTATGCGGAGTTGAGCTTCGCTAACCAGCCGCAGCTGGTAGGTAACATCGCACAGAAAATTCTGCACGGCGGCGTCATTGCGGCCGTTCTGGATGTGGCAGCCGGTCTGGTCTGCGTCAGCAGTTCGCTCACCCGGCAGGAAACCATTACGGAAGAAGAGCTGCGGCAGCGTCTGTCGCGGATGGGCACTATCGATCTACGGGTAGACTATCTGCGGCCGGGCCGGGGCGAACGCTTTATCGCTACCAGTAGCCTGCTGCGCGGCGGTAACAAAGTCGCGGTCGCGCGGGTTGAGCTGCATAATGACGCTGGCCTTTATATCGCCAGCACCACGGCAACCTATCTGGTAGGTTAATTCTCCAACGTTAGCGGAGTGACGTTTCATGGATGCGCAGCAAACTCGACAGGGTATTTTTTTTGCTCTCGGCGCTTATTTTATCTGGGGCATAGCGCCTGCCTATTTCAAACTTCTTCAGCAGGTCGCGCCAGGCGAAATTATGACCCATCGGGTAATTTGGTCATTCTTTTTTATGCTGTTGCTGCTGAGCGTCAGCCGTAGCTGGGGCAAAGTCAAAGCGATCTTCAAAACGCCGAAAAAAGTGCTGCTGCTGGCGGTTTCCGCCACGCTGGTGTGCAGCAACTGGCTCATTTTTATCTGGGCGGTAAATAACCAGCATATTCTGGAAGCCAGCCTGGGCTACTTTATTAATCCGTTACTGAACGTGCTGGTAGGGATGCTGTTTCTCGGCGAACGTTTCCGGCGCCTGCAATGGCTGGCGGTCGCGCTGGCCGCCTGCGGCGTTATTATCCAGCTGTGGAAGTTTGGCTCGGTGCCGGTTATTGCGCTGGGCCTGGCAGTCACTTTTTCGCTGTATGGCCTGATGCGGAAAAAAATTGGCGTTGATGCGCAGACCGGCATGCTGATTGAAACCAGCTGGCTGCTACCGTTCGCCGCTATTTATCTTTTTGGCATTGCCGACAGCAGCACCAGCCATCTGACGCAGAACCCTTCATCGTTAAACCTGCTGCTGATCGCCGCAGGCGTGGTCACCACCGTACCGCTGATGCTGTTTACCGCCGCCTGCACGCGCCTGCGCCTTTCTACGGTAGGTTTTTTTCAGTACCTTGGCCCAACGCTGATGTTCCTGCTGGCGGTCATTTTTTATGGCGAGCAGATGACGCCGGATAAAGTTGTTACGTTCAGCTTTATTTGGACGGCGCTGGCCTTATTTATTTGCGATGCGCTGATAACATTAACACGCAGTCGGCCCGATCAGGTCTGAAAAGCCGGATGACTTTCACTGGCCAACGAGGCCAGTGAAAGTCACACGTAAATAAGGATTTGCCCTCATCGTAAAGCATTGAAAATATTTTGGCATTGCCCGTCAGGGTAATGCCAGAATAGCCGCGTGTTTAACTACCGAGGACAATATTCACTCCACCAGGATGAGAAGCAATAGCGTGGATGAGTTGTAAATTTATGGACGGTTTGTTCATTCTCCTGATATTCCCTGCTTTTTCCTGCCTGACCTGCCGACCTGTCGCTGACCAGCACTGGCGTTCCGCGCTATAGGTGCTCTCTACGGATTTTTCTACCACACATTAATCGATGTGATTATTTATCTCATTTTCCGGAGAGAGAACATGCTGTATTGGTTATTACTGGCGCTTGCCATTGCCTTTGAAATTATCGGCACGCTGGCAATGAAATGGGCCAGCCTTCACGCGCATCCCGCGGGCTATTTTTTTATGTTGGGCATGATCGCCCTTTCTTATATTTCTCTGTGCTTTGCCGTAAAAAAAATTGCGCTGGGCGTAGCCTATGCCATATGGGAAGGTGTCGGCGTACTGTGTATTACTTTGTTTAGCGTACTGCTGTTCGACGAGTCGCTGACGCTGATGAAAGTGGCCGGACTGGCGACGCTGGTGATGGGGATCGCGCTGGTGAAATCGGGGACGATCGGCAGTAGCGAGGCCAACCATGCTGCCGCTTAACGGAACGCATATTGCCTGGCTGGCGCTGGCCGTGGTGCTGGAAATTGTGGCTAACGTTTTTCTTAAATATTCGAACGGCTTTCGCCGTCCGCTTTACGGTTTGTCATCTATTGTGGCGGTACTGGCCGCCTTTACCGCGCTGGCGCAGGCGGTCAAAGGCATCGACCTGTCGGTCGCTTATGCGCTGTGGGGAGGGGCCGGCATGCTCGCGACGGCGACGGCAGGATGGATATTATTTGGCCAACGCCTGAACGGTCGCGGCTGGTTCGGCCTCGGCGTGCTGCTGGTCGGGATGGTGCTGATCAAGCTTGCCTGATGTTTTGAGAGCGTCGACGACGCTCTCTTTTGCTCCGCTACAGCCAGTTTTTCCGCTTAAAGTAGGCGTAGGGCGCCAGACCCGCGAGGATCATCAGGCAGATTGCGCCCGGATAGCCGAAGCTCCATTTCAGCTCTGGCATAAACTCGAAGTTCATGCCGTAGCTGGAAGCCACCAGCGTGGGCGGCAGAAACACCACGGAAACTACCGAGAAGATCTTAATAATGCGGTTCTGCTCGATATTGATAAAGCCCATTGCCGCCTGCATCAGGAAGTTCACCTTCTGGAACAGAGATTCGTTATGCGGCAGCAGCGATTCGATATCGCGCAGGATTTCACGCGCCTGCTCCAGCTGATTACCCGGCAGACGCGCCTTGCGCACCAGGAAGTTCAGCGCGCGCTGGGTATCCATCAGGCACAAACGCACCTTCCAGCCGATATCTTCCAGTTCGGCCAGCGTGGAGAGCGCGGCATCGAACTCATCGCCCTGCTGTCCTTCCATAATTACGCGACTGAGCTTTTCAAGATCGCTGTAAATATTCTCGATCTCATCCGCCAGCTGTTCGATTTTGGTTTCAAACAGGTCCAACAGCAGCTCATACGCATTGCCGTCAGTCAGGATCTGGTTGCGCGCGCGCATGCGGTAAAGACGAAACGCGGGCAGCTCACGCTCGCGTAGCGTATAGAGACGGCCGTCGCGGATAGTAAAGGCCACGGTAGAGTTCCCCGCGTGGTCTTCCGCATCTTCGTAGAAGAAAAAGGAGTGAATATGCAGGCCGTCTTCGTCTTCAAAAAAGCGCGCGGAGGCTTCGATATCTTCCAGCTCGGGACGCGTCGCCAGGCTCTGGCCCAGCTCGTTCTGCACGCGGTCGCGCTCGTTTTCCTCCGGCTCGATCAGATCGACCCAGACGGAACTGGACAGTTCATCCGTCGTTTCTTCCAGCTCAAGGCGGGCAAGGCGGCTTTGATCAAGTTTAAATGCGCTCAGCATTGCTGTACTCCCAATTCGTCATAGCATGGGACGCGCCTGAACACGGGGGAATCTGACTCAGAGCGAAGCGGGATGCGGGTCGCCAACAACCACGAAGGCTATCGGCAGA
>Ga0157358_1000569_pt1 | contig 15452 bp, 10 predicted proteins | sample AttcapACBM2_FD_111484 | JGI IMG/M metagenome (GOLD analysis project Ga0157358, IMG submission 111484) | Fungus gardens microbial communities from leaf cutter ant in Botucatu, State of São Paulo, Brazil - Atta capiguara ACBM2 | ecosystem: Host-associated > Fungi > Mycelium > Unclassified ...
ATGCAGCGAGGGCTCCTTGTCGAGTTCTCTTGTAATTCCCCCACTCTTTACTTGATAGCCCATTGGAGAGCTTTGCTTGTTGTGAGATCATTTGTCCTTGAGTGACAAGTGGTTGCTACAACACTGATAATGTGGTTAGGAAGGAGTGATGACTCTCTTAGAAGAAATCTTCCATATAGTTTCTTAAGGTAAAGATATATAGAAATGAGACTGGAGATGGCTTTGATTCCTGTTGTAGGAGATATTTGGAAAACATCTGATATCCAAAGAGCAACTCTTTATTGTATCTTTTATAGTATGCTGAGATGATAGTTCATAGGGGCTTTGTTGTAGTACCACAATAGAAATCCATAGAGTGTGATGGGTAAGGTACAGTATTTATACAGTCTTCTTTTCTGAAGAGAATTGATCCCTCTTGACAAATTCCCTAGCATTTTCATGCATTTGACTGTGGAAATTGCCTTGTTAGCATAGAAGTCTATATAATGCCAAAAGATTAGTTTTTGGTCAAAGAGAAAAATAAGATATTACCATGAAGTCTTTGGGAGTAAAATGGGACCTCCTATGGCAGTGAGATTGAGTGGAGGAGGGTTGAAGACTCTATGCAATCTAGAAAAATGAAACACTTCAGTTTTTCCATGTTCCACTACAAGTCTGAATCTCATGAGAAGAGAAGATATTACATTGTAACTACAAAAAATATTTGCATTCAAATGAGAAATTGATTTGTTCTGAGAAATAAAAAGACCATCATTGATAAAAGAAATGATCAAAATGGATATTTTTAGGTTTTTTAAGTGTTTTTCCAGAATATAAAAAATGTGAGAGAGATAAAGAGCAAAAAGAATTGGAGAAAGAGCAGATCCCTACCCAACACCAACATCTACATTACAAGAGGGAGATAGAAAATTGTTTCACAGATATTCATTTTTCCTTCCAACTAGGTAATTCTTGAAGAAGGTCAAAACTTTATAATTGAGTCCCAATTTATCCATGATGAGGGGAAGGAGTTGATAGTTAAGTGATGGGAAGAATTAAGAGATGTCAAATGCTAATGTACTAGTGGAGAGATTCTTGACCTATCTCGATTAAATGAAGTAAGTAAGAGTGATGCCTGCATCAGTAGTAGACCTTTGCTTAAGATTGCCAAGCCAGCAAGGGTGAATGAAATTGTTAGAGATTATAAGGAATTGTAGTTGTTCTCCAATCATTTTCTTGAAGAGATTTCCTATTATGTTTAAAAGAACAATTGGATGAAAGGACTTGGAAGAATTATATACTACCTTATTAGGTTTGGGGATGAGAACAGTCATAGACATTTTGAAATGGGATGGCCAATGACCTAAGTTGATATAAGCATTAGCAATATTAATGAATTTAGTAATACATTCTTTGCTCTTGATGATTCTTTTGATATGACTCCAAGTTAGCTTGTCTAGACCAGGAGCTGATGAGTTATTGTATCTTTCAATAGCATTGATAAATTCTTCTCTGGAGAATGGAGTTCATACTTTGGTGACTTTGTCAGAAATTTTGTTTAAGAGTTGGAGATCAACATTACGAGACTGAGTGGAGTTAGAGGAACTATGAAGGGCATCCCATAGATTTTCTAATTCAATATATAGTCAGCTATTGAATTGAATTACTTCAATAGCTAGGAGCTTTTGTTTCTTGACCTAGTTTATAAGTTCCCATAGGCCACACTTCTTATTAGCAATTTCAGTAATCTTGTTATCTAAAAAGATATGTTTAGATTTCCTGACCATTATTTTGAATTCCTTTTAGTCTTTTAGACTATGAGATTGTTGGTATTTGTTGAGGTTACTTCAACAGTCTTCATCCTACCACACTTTGGAATGTTTGGTGATATTAACCATCTTGGAGTATTTGAGCCAGATATTCTCAATATTGATGGCTAGCATTTGAATGATATTTTTTAGAGATTCAATGCTGTAGATAGAGGATATGTCCAACCTCTTGATGAAATAGACAAGTTTCTCAAGAAAATGATTTTCTTCATCACTATTTTTAATAAGAGATTGTCTTTTAGTTGATATGTATTTATCAAAAATCAGAATATCAACAGAGATAGGGGCATGGTTGGATGTTAATCTCCAGTCTAGATGGATGTGATGGTTATTAAATTCAGAAGAGAATGGCCAAAGAAAAATGAGATCTAAGACTGAGTTGGAGTCTTGATCATTGTCTAAGTACCTAGTAGGAAAGGATTCAGTAGGTTTAGAAAGTTCTAACTGAAAAGAGTTTGCTATTTCAAAGAGAATGTTCCTATGAATAGAATGGTATAAAAAATCTGGATCCCAGAAACTATTCCTAATGTTAAAGTCACCAGTCATAATGAGAACATTGTTGATATTAACTTCAGTATCCTTAAGATACTTTAAAGCTGATTGAGACAAATCTGAATATATGTTAATCAGAAAGGAAATCGATCTCTGATTGAAAAAAGAAATATAAGACAAATTCCTGTGATTAAGAATGTCATTTTGCAAAGAAAATTGAAGAGATGAGATACAAGTATTAATGTAGACAATCACCCTAGAAGATTCAGAAGCACATGATAGTGACCTAGAGAAGGTAAGCCAATTTGGATGGTGAGTTACTCCAACTAGTTCTTTTTCTTCACAACTAATGGAGCTGGGAATAGATCAGATGACTGACTATAGAGGTTTTTGAATGAATATGATATCAAACAATGACTAGGTCTCTAGAATAGTATTGACTATGAGACTGTTCTTGTGAACATTTTGTGAGCAAAGTTTTAAGTTGTTATAAATCATAGTGATGAACTGCTCATGACTGAGTGAATTGATTTACTCCTGTTCTCATGCAGCTCTTGTTGTTTTTGGCTATGCCAATTGCAGTTGAATTGGTGTCTCTAGAATGGGTAGACATTAGAGTCTGCTTGATAATCTTCCTGGCAGTTTGAGCACTTGAAAGAATAGGAACATAGTTCACCCTGCTTTGTTTCCAATTGTGAAGGATCCATTTTTGCATTAGCTTTACAGCACCATACAAATTGATGATGGTATTCCAATTTGTGAGGCCTATTACATCATATGCATTAAGTCCCTTGAATATAGTATGAAGAGGTTGAATGCTCCCATCTCTAACAGTTCTTGCATTGAGGAACTCTGGGGTTCATGTTGACTCTACAAATAGTCACAATGTAGTTGTCCATATTAAATCATTTGTTAATGAACATTTTAGCATTATTTCTGCTCTGTACATCCCATATATCTGTCATATACAAGTCTACCTGTCCAGAAATAACGTCCCTGTGGTGAAAAAACCTCCAAATCATACAAGCCTGCCTTCCACAGTGGCCACCTTTCTTGCAACACATCTTATGGCGGTGCTGCAACCATCCAGGTATTCTGTCTTCCATGGTGGAGATACTCCTATTCAACTCAGTCTTCCATGACAGAGTTACTCCTGTTAGTGTCTCAACACTGAAACCCTGAGTATCTCTTATACTCTCTGTTTATATATAAGACTAGTAGTTACACTGTAATTCGCTAGTCTGACAATCGACGAAGATAATCTCTTATTGAACTCAATCTCCGGTGTTCAACAGCAACACACCATTCAGCACTCACTCCTATCTTGGACTTCTTCCCAACATCCAAAGTTGTGACCACGTGGCAGACAGACAGCATAGCACATAAGCTGAAGCCAAGATCGTTCCACAAGTCTACTCATCTCTAAGTCTATTCTATAGACTTCCACCCTAGTATGAACCACACCTGACAATATCTATCCATATAATTGTTATGTTCAATTTCGGAGATACTTTAATGATATGAGGTTTTGATGCTAATGTGATGTTGTTGAAAATGTGGTTGTTCTTAATGATTTTCTCAACCATATTCTAGTTAAGGGGATTTGTGGAGTCTTCTTGAAGGTATGGAAGACTGATGATTTTCAAATATGATTTGGATTGAGGAAGTCTTGGTGAGTCAACCTTATTCAAGTTGATATAGTTGGTATCTTTAACATAGTGTTTGATAGCCTGCAAGTCTGATAAGTTAGCAACTTTATTAGTAACCACAATAATACCAGATGTATCAAAGCAAACAAAGTTAACTGTTACTTCCAATTTAATATTTTTAAGAGTCCTGTTCAAGTTTGCAACATGGGCACTACTTTCTTTCATGAAATTCTTCTGATTAATATTGCTCATAGGAACAATGACTTGTTTGCATGATAGCCCCTTGGTGGTTATATTGATGCATGGCTCAGGTTTGGAGTTGTTGTTTCCCTTGATGATATTTTGGATATTCTTGATGTTGGCCACCTTGAGAAAGGGGAAAGCTACCTTGATTTTTAACACTTCTTCAGTATTACTAATGTTCTTAGCCAATTGAGCATATAATTTGGCCTAGTTCAGAGCTGTCATGGAAAGCTTGCTAGTCTTGAAGTACTTTAAGATTTCATTAACCTCTTTGGGAGATTTTGTAGGGATCGGAGATAGTAACCTTTCAATACTGACAGGCTTGTTAGCAAAAGTCTCCTATTTCTTACCAGGTTTTTCCAGGTTAACTTGAAAGATGAACTTATGAGAAATCTTTTGTCTAGAAGTGTTCTTGTGATTGTCAGTGATAAGAAAATCCCATCCAGCCTCATAAATAGAAGAAATAAGTTCCTAAGCTGCTTTGCCAGTATCTTCAAAGTTCTTAATATTATTGGACTTAGACATTTTAATTTTTTTGTTTTTGATGTAAGTGGCCATATAGACTATAAATTTTCTAATGTTGTCAGCATCAGATGTGAGATGTTCCAAAGATCTGTGTAATGAAACAGAGTGGAAATTACCATCCCACAGGTCTAGTTCCATAGGCCTGTTGAGATCATATGGTAATTGAATGTTGATAATACTATCCTTATCAACATGAGAGAGACTTGAGGTGATAGTGGAATTTAGGGCAGTGTGATCAATTAGAACACATTATTACATTGTGTTGCTATTAGGGTTAGCTACTGTACTGACTTGATTGTCTCATTCCATAGGTGTTGCATATAACAGTTGGGAGTTATTGATAGGCTCCATATAGACATTGTCTTCCAGGTCATTGTTGTTTTCCATTCTCACATGGTATGCAACTAAAGACTTGGATAAGAATATAAAGGATGCTCTAGAAGACTGAAAGTTAGGAAAAGCAATTCTACTCCTCACCTCATTGTAGTTATCAGAAATGTTTCTGAACAAAAGGTCTATCCCTGTGTTAGCTGATGAAGGCATGATTGGTAAAGTCATGTAATATGACAAGATCGTATTTGCTGAAGAAAGAGAGAATTTATTCCCAATATTTCTTACAGGTGCTACCATACAAGATGGTGGTACAAGAGAAAGAAGGGATAGTTATGGTATACTTAAACCCTTATATTTTATTTTGATTTTATTTTAATCTATTTTCTTTGATTTGATTTCTCTATTTCTTGGATAATAAAGAGATATGTGACTGTAGTCACATAATATATTACATGGTATGATGTCACAGGCCTAGAATCTGGGAGAAGGGGCTAAAAGGATAACATCAAGGTGCATATCAATAGCATATCCACCTCATGGTATACACATTGTGTACTTAGCAAATGCATAGATATTAGAGTAGGATTATTTGTTATCAGCATAGACCATATATTACTAGTACATATATAGTGTAGGAATACTGTCAGGTATAGTTCACACCAAGAGGCAAAAGTCCATAGGGTTGGCTTGGTGATGCAAACTAGTAGAATGACCTTAGCTTCAGCTTATATGCTGTGCTGTCTGTCTACCATGTAGTCACTTATAAGCTATTAAGCACTAGGCATTCATTAATTAATGTTTAAGAATGTAGATAAGTCAGCTAGCTACTACTTTTGACAAGATTTGGCATTCTTCAGCTCCTAGATATGAAATATCCAGTTATACTTATTGGTGGCATCCTTATACTAGTAAGCAGTATATTTGAAATTGTAGATGGTATATAAAACATTGGTAGAGGTCTGGAAAAAAATGAATTCCATTGTCTGCTTGCTGGAGATAGTAGCAAACTTGCTCTGAAGAGTGAGATTTCACTAGTAGAAAGCCAGAGTCTTATCAAACAAGGTCTAAGCTAAAGAATTGTGAAGGGCTGAGTACTTTTTCAAAAATAGATAAGGTAATGCCTATAGTTTCCAATAGCATCTGTCTTGGCTATAAAATAGATGAGCTAGTGGAGTGAACAGAAGGCTAAGATGACAAAAACATTTGCAAAATAATGACTTGAGAGAGACTCATTGACTTGAGCTGGAAAAAGAAATTAAGAATGAGATAGAATATTTTATAAGTAAGAAAGTCTTATTATAGGAAGTGAACTATGAGGATGAGACATAGAAGGCCCACTCATGTTATCTAACTATATATAAACTTAGGAAGGAGCTTGATAATAAGCAAAATAAAATGGATAGGAAAGCACAAACAGAGGTCTGTAAATGAAGATTTTTAGTAATATGATTGTAGAAAGCTAATATAATGATCTTTACCTCATAACTGTTAAACTGTTCACTGTTAGAAGTACTAGTTGTCAAAGAAGTCTCTTCTCTAATACAATAGTACTAGTACAAATATCCTAGAATGATAAAGAGTTGAGTAAGAATAAGTAGAACATGGAAATAAAGGCTCATACATTGTCTTAAACAACTGTAAAGAACTAACTGGTGAAAGCCAAAACATAGGAGCTAGAAGAGACTGTAGTAGGAGAGACTGCAGAATATGGCATCTCAGGAGCATGAGATATCTTGTCATACTGAGATAAAAGATATGTTTGACTTAAAAAAGTTGTTTAACATAATCAGCTTTTATGAGGGTACTAAGATTATTATTTAAGTGTTCAAGAAAAATGTGCTGAAAATAGTTAAGGATTATGAGAAAATAGAAACTCTATTCTAGAATGCTTATAGTAGGTTCAGCAAGTGAATAAATAGCTATGCAAAGGAAGCCCAATATGGTTTTCTTTTGAGAAAGACATTGACTATAATAGATAATGTTGGATAATAAATTAGTAAGCTTAAGATAAGCATTTACAGACTCTTCAGTGAGATCATTAGACATATTTACTAGAAAGATATAATAAAAATAGATTTGAAAGAGCTTTCACAAAAAGTAAACTTATATATATCTCAAGAGTATTGTCTCTAGATAGATTTTTCTAGTCAGTCTGTGATAAAAATAGACATATAAAATGACAAATAAAAAGAGTTTTAGAAACAAACTCCTCTCTTAAGAGAAAGAATTACAATCTGGTTATATAAACAGACATAGAGTAGTCTTGCTAAGACCAAAGTAAACTTGACCTGATTACAAGTAGAATGTGAGAATATATTCTATTTATAGAAAAGAAAAGTATAGAGATAGATATAGAAGAATAGAGACTCACAAATGAAAAAAAAGTCATAAATGGACAATAGACCCATATATAGAAAGAAACATTATAAAAAGAAGTAGAAAAAAGTAGAAAAATATAAATTTATGAGAAAAAACTACTAAAAAGGGCTGTCTCATAAGTGAAAGTCTTATATTTAAGGCAGAGCAGCAAAAGTAAACTTAGTATTATACAAAAAGAGTTGGGTATTAGAAGAAGATATAGTCATATTATAAATAAACAAAGATAGAACTTAATATTTACTACTTACATCAGAAATGGACTTAGTCTCAATTAGAACTTAGGCACACAATAAAAAAAGAAACATACAAGTAGCAATAGTCATTTATATTGATTGCAGTATGGAAAACAGATACACTAGAACAAAATAAGCTCTCCTTCTACCTCTACTTAGCTAATTTGGCTAACTTCTTGACATGAGAAGAGCTGTCAACTAGAGAAGAAAGAGAATGGTGATGGTGCCAACAAAGTCTCAGAAAAAGTGCTATTATAACCAGCAGAGATAAAGACAGTGTTGAAAGAAGATATAAGACAGATGTGAGATTTAAAAAGATTTTGTATAGCTTCTTAAAAAAAAACCATCAAGGTCAAAGACAGCAATATAGGCAGCAGTGAAAGCCTTGTCTTAAGTAGCTTGATTGAATATAAGTCTGCTGTTAACCCAAAAAGTGGGATTTTGGAAATAATACTCTTTGGCAATCAGAAGCTCTTTAGCAAACTTTACTATCAGAGCATGATAATAGAAATGAAGGCCTTGAAAGAAGAATAAGCTGCATTTATGCAGTTCCAGATAGTAGCAAGAGTACAAGCAAGATGAGAAGTCTAAAAAAATCAATAGAAAAAGTAAAAAATTAGAAAAAAAAGCTACTTATAAGTATGACTAGTAAAAGCATGTGAAGTTGCTCAGCCCAGAATTTCCAGATAACAGCAGACTTCTGATGAGAACAGTGGGAGATATAAAAAGCAGCATACTTCTTGCAGCTTTGAAAGCCATCTACTAATTGGAAGTAAATAGTACAAGTTATTGTTGTAGTAGTCTTGGAAATAGAAGGCCTTGAAGTATAATGTTCAGAGCTAAAACTAATGTAGGAAAGGCCCATCAGCTCTTCAGCAGAACCCTAGAAAATGTATCAGAAATGAAAATAAGAAAGAAACTGGCAAATATACTATATTCTCAGAGTTAGAAAGTATGAAGATACCAGAAAGGAAAGCTAGAAGAGAGTTACAACAAGAGATCCCATAAAGAGAAACTAGATTATACATTATAAAAAGTCAAGATAGTGAAAAGTCAAGAGAAAAGTTAGCTAGGCTTACTGTTAGAATAACTAGTAAAAGTCTGCAGAGTTCATGAAGTTTGCTTCAAAAGAAATAGTATAAGGTCTCTTGAAGATGACAACTCTGCTAAATACTCTAGGATGTATTCTAATTTAGTAGAACAATGCTGACAAATCCAGGAATGACAGTGTCCAAATAGTTAGGCACTTGATGGAAATGTCTAGAATAATATACAGAAGTAACAAATACTTATTTGACAATAACCAAGAATTAGAGATAATGATTATAGAGATGTTTGCAATGATCAGAGATTAGTTGATAAAGAACTAGAGTGGGTATAATGAACTCTGTAGTATCACAAGCAGGTATTATTATTGTGGTTTTAGAATTCAGAGTTTGGGGTTCTCTGATAGATACTAAAGTCTGATCCAAAACAGAATCAGAATTAGGGTCTAGCAAAGAGAAAGCAAAGATTATAAAAGCTAAAAATAAAATTGGAGAGAATTAGTCAGTTAGCTAACAAATAAATAAAAATAAAAGGAAAAAATACTTACTAAGTTTTATGGCAATCACTAACCAAAGACAGTTAATAGCACACTATGTAATCTCCTAGGTGAAAATCTTATGAAAATCACAAGAGAACTTGACAAGGAGTCCCTAATGTATTGCTACCCTATTTATACATATGGTTCATAGCTCATAGTTCATGCTATAATAAATAACCCTACTCTAGAGTCTATATATTAGCTATGAGATAGACATATCATTAACATATATCTTGATATCATTCTTCAAGTCTCTTCTTCCAGATTCTAGGTCTATGACATTATATCATGTGTTATGTGACTGATCACATGCCCCTTTATTATCTAAGAAATAAAATAATAGGAAAATCAAATCAAAGAAAATAAATACAAAGAAGAGAAAAACCAAAATAAAAAGCTTAAAAAAAAGCAAAATAGAAGAGTTAAAAACTTTTATAGAGATGTCTAGACTAGCTAAAGTAGCTATGAGGAGGTCAGACTCACTTGACTCAGTGATATTACTAGGTTTGATATTCAGAAAAGAAACCAGCAGTGAAGAAGGCAGCATAGTAGTAGAAGTTCTAACTGTTATAATTCAATGACCTTGAGGCTAATTAAAGAAAGAAATCCTGTATTAGAGTTAACATAAGAAAACTCAATAGAGAACTCTGTATAAGATTGTCTACCTTATATACTAAACTACCATGGCCCATGCTACTACTTTTCTAGCCTATCCTAAATGACCATGTGTTTGTCTAAGGTCAACATGTATTGTATATATTATATAATGTTATCTTTTCAGAACCTTCTATATCTTTCTCTGTGACCTTGTGACCTTGTGACCATTACTGTGATAGTGTCATCTGATGTGACTGATGTGTGACAGTATGATCATGACATCACTCTAATCCTAAATCTAAATAAAGAAAATAAAAGGAAAAAGAAAAGAAAAGGGAATTAAATAAAGAAACTAGTATTCAAGTTTCACATGTCTGACATTGGCTAGAGATCTGGAAGAGAGTTTGTTAGTGATACATAAAGAAGCAGAGATCTGACAAATTTCAGCAAGCACATTGGCTATCAGATTATCTTATTCCTCTCACAAAGGATATTGTATTAGCTCATTTACCTAATACTACAGAGTAGTAAGATAACAAGTGAGATATAAATACTTGGCTAGTTACATGTTACATACAATCTTCAAACTATATTTATCCCAACCTATAAATAACACTTAATCATTATCTACATGTCCTAATCTCTTCTGGTATGGATCAAACCTATCTATTCCATCTTGGATGTTCTTGCTGGTTCAAGATAACTCCATAGAACTCCATTCCTTAACATCTGAGAATCACTAGAGATCAGAGTAACTTGTTTAGCAGTTATATTTCAGATAGCTACCCTAGGTATACTAACTAGTATATAATCCAGTAGTTTATCTATAGTAGTTATTCTAAACATCAACTAAAACTAGCACCACTTTTTCAGTATTATGATAATATACCTTACTATCTTCCAGTAGTTTTCCATCCTCTAAGTTCCCAAGCTCTATTCTAAAATATACAACCTATGTGACTTGTAAAGATACAACACATATGCTAAAGCCAAAGGTTGTTCTGATCTGTCTTCCATGTTCTTGGATAACATATAGTTACTTATTTTGGACTTCTAAGGTACTCTTCCAGATCTTAGATTATAAAATATAAACCCTTCTCTCTCCTCCCTTGACAATGGATATGCCTTCTTCTTTCTTAGCACAACTCCTTTCTTTATCTCTATTGTATAATCCCACAGTTCCTTTGTTAGTATCTTCTCACTCACTTTCTTTTCAAGGATCTAAATCCACTTATAGAACCTTTGAGAAACCAATTTCTTGACCTCTTCTTCATACTTTACTACTTCTTCTTTTTCATTTCAAATTTCCCATTCTTTTACTATTTTCTTTTACTTTTATTATTCTCTCTTTTTTGGTTTTTTTCTTTTCTTTTCTTTCTTCCTTTGCTCTTTCTCTATTAGATATGAAATATTTCTGAAAGAAGAAACCATCTATGAGAAATTCCAGAAGACATTGGGAAAGTGTGAGAACATTATCCAATACCTGCAGATATGAATCTGGAGTAACCTTGGCTTGAGTAGATAAGCTATATCTTTGCATATCATAATAGTCATATTTTAGAAGGAAGTTATATTAGGAAGTAAATTATTTTGGAAGTCAAAATTCTAAGTATGAATACTCAGAACAGTGCACTATACTAGGTGATTTTCAAGCTAAGAAATTATAATGTAATTATGTATCTTAAATATTAGTACTAGATCTATTTAAGAATTAGAGGAGATAGGTAATTACTCTGGGTACACTCAGTTCTTGGAATCAAGTCCAGAGCTCCATGGGGATTATGAGAAGTCATGTGATTAGTAATAGAGTAATCTGATATGGAATAAAACTAAGTTAATTCATACTGAAAGTAGTATATAAACCAGAAGGAGAGTATTTACTTTCATAGATGTTTTGGGTGGAGTAGAGCTCAGGTAATCATTATATGTGATGGAGTTAGATGTATCAGATGTGTCAGATGGTATATAATGTTCTCCTCTTATCAAGTACTCTCATAAGGCTTTTAAGCATATAAGCTCTCTTTGAAGACATTAGCAAGAAATTCTTATACTTCTAAATGATGCCTCAGGTCCTCTTGAGTAAATACTAGCTTGAGGACAGTGTTGTAGCTATGAATCAAACCAGATCTTGAGTAGAAGGGATTTTTAGAGACAAGAAATGCTACTTGTGAAAGATTAGCTATAAAGTATGTATGTGTACTCATGAGAGAGTTTTACCAGGTTATAAATATTTGGATAGTTGAATAAGGCAGAAACACATTATATTTAAAAACTACATTTCTACCTATTATCCTTCTATCCAGTGACTAGATCATCTTAAATGTTATATTATCCTATCTAACTTCTCTTGTTTATTAGTTCTTAGATACAACTAGCTTATCCAACACAATTTGTTAATTGACTGGGCTACTAGGTCTATCACATTCCAACCAAACTTACAAAAAAACTCTTGCTCCTCCAAAAAACCTCTAGCTCTTTGACAAACTCATATCTATACCCAATTTTCCTATAGTTCTCATTCTCACATCTGATCTTCTTACTTTTCCTATATTTATACCTAAGTTTTCTCTCCTGTGATCTTATATTACCATCATTGGTATATAAGCCTATATCTGAGCATTATGGATAACAAAGTCAACTACTTTTCATATTGTACTCTACTTTACAGATCTAGCTAGAAGATTAGCCAAGGCTACAAATAACTTAGTCAATCTATCTGCTATACTACTTAAGTACCATGATTTTGCTAATACTTTCAGCAAGACCAAAAGTAAAACCTCAGTTCTCCATATTATAACTTAAGACCAAGTAATAGATCAAAAAAGAAACCTTGTATTGAGTTAATACAAGAAAACTCAATGGAGTTCCAAGTACAATATATTTATTTTATATATACCTAGTTAATGGTCTGTACTATACTAAACCTAGCCTATCCTAAAGAACATATATACTATATGCTATTGACATATAGTATAATATCATTGTTCTAGAACCTTTTGCATCCTTTGTGACATATGATCATGTGACTGTGACTTGTGACTATGTCATGTAATGTCATACTAACCCTTAACCCTAAATCTGAAAATAAAATAAGTCCATTATTTTCAACTTTGATATTATTCTTCCTTTAAAGTTTCTCCTTTGGAGAAACTGACTTCCATTTTCACCAGTTCTTCTCCAACCTCCTTAAATACTCCTTCTTCTTAAATTTTCCATTGTTTTATTCATATAATATCTTTGCTATATACTTTTCCAGTAATTCTTCTCTTTTAAAGTCTCTATTCTCTGCCAAATCCAACTTCTTTTGTCTCAATTCTACACTCAGTCTCCCTTCAAACTTTGCTACCACTTCTCTTGCATTCTCTAAATCTTCTTTCTTCTCCTATATGTTATTTTCTACTGTAAACCCCTTCTAATATACCAAAGACTTTATCACTTCTTTTATTTTTCTTTTATTTAAAATTTTTTCTACTCTCTATTCTTCAACTCTCTCTCTATCTTCACTAGTTTTACTTCTCTTACTTTCTAGCCCTCTACTTGCTCTCTATATCTTACTACTCAACTAACATTTATAACTAAATTAATCCTTATTAACATTAGCAATCATAATTTGATTATATTAGTAGAAACTATCTTATTAATGATATATGAACCAACATATCAATCCACTAGCTTTCTTGCTGGCCTTTCCTTGAACACTAATGTTAGAGGTAAACTCTATTTATTCCCATTTTATTTTTATTTTTATTTTTATTTTCTAGACTTAGGATTAGAGATTAGCATAACATTACACATGACTGTCACAAATTGTCACAAACCTGTCACCTGTCACCTGTCACAGAAGAATGTAAAATATTCTGGAATAATAATGTTATTTTATATATTAATAGTATATAGTATATATATTCTTTAGAATAAACTAGTATCAGTATAGTATAGACTAGTAGTATAGCATATATAAGGTAGACACTTTGTACTTGGAACTCTATCAAGTTCTCTTATGTTACCTAATACAAGGTTGTTTTTTTACTCTTACTCTTAAGTCTAAGTTCATAACATTAGAACTCAATTTTTCTTTCTAAGACTATCTAATACTAGGTCTTCTCATTATTTTCTCTTACTCTCTTTTTATCCTCAACTAGGAAAGACACAGCTCTTTGATCAAGAAGAATTGCTAGGCCCTAAGTATAAGAAATATACTAGTTAGATAGAAAAAGCTTAACTATTTTTCTTATACTAAAGCTCACTAGTACTTGGAAGATATATCATCTTTTGTGGATATATTAGTTAGTTGTTCATGTAGTAACTCTATGCTACTAGTCCACTTGTGATCAGTCTACACAAGAGGCTTTTAAAGCACTATCTACAGTAGAGATTCTCTTCTTAGGAATATTTGTTTACAATTCCATTAGAGTAGTAGTCAGTTGTCAGAGTTGTAAATGATGGACTTGGTTTCCTTTTATTTTCCTTTTCTTTTATGTTTCTTTATTTCATTTTGAGCTTCTTTTTCTTTATTTAAATATATGGGAAAAAAACAAAATGTGATATCACAAGTCACAGGTGAAAATTGGACTGAAAAGAATTAATATTCAAGAAGGTATGATGGTAGAGGTATTGTTAGATAGTAGAGCAACAAAACTGGTCATAAGTTTGGAATTTGCTAGAAAGTAAGAATTCAAACTGAAAAAGATAGGAAGATTCATATATGTAAGAAATATGAATGGTTTCTTTAACAAGGAGAGGCCTATTAAGCATATTGTTGAAGTCAATATTTATTATCAAGGACACAAGGAAAGAACAGAGATTGATGTGATTGGAGATCAGAAATAGAGTGTAATTTTGGAAATTCCATGGCTGGCCCACCATAATTCTGAAATTAATTGGAGAACAGAAGAGGTAAAGATAACAAAATGCCTAAAGGAGTTTAATAAGTAGTGAAAACCAAAGCAGGAGAAGTCAGAGTGGCAAAAACAGAAGAAAAAAGAGAAAAAGGAAGAGGAGTACAAAAAACAAAAAGAGAAGAAGAAGAAAGAAAAGAAGAAAACACCAAAAAAAATAATAATGGAAGTAAAGAAGATGGTAGAAAAATAGAAGATTTGGGACAAAGAAGAGAAAGCAGCAAAGTCTGAAGAAGAAGAAATTGGTTTCTCAAAGATTCTATATGTAGATCTATATCTTTGGAAAGAAAGCAAGTGAAATAATACTGACAAAAAAAGTATAGAATCATATAATAGAGGTAAAGAAAGAGTTTGTACCAAGGAAGAGAAAGATATATCTATTGTTGAGAGAAGAAAGGGGAGAGGTATACAAGTTCATCAAAGAATAATTGAGAAAAGAATATATCAGACCCTCAAAGTCACCTCAAACAGCATTTGTATTTTTTTAGGAAAGAAGAATAGAAAGAAGTATATAGTTTAGGACTATTAGTATTTAAATAAATAGACTATAAAAAATAATTATCTTTTACCTCTTATTTTAGATATTGTGTCACAAACTTCATTCAGCTTGTATCTCCACAACCAGTGGACTGATTTTCACAAACTAAGTTGCACTGGAAAGCCCCAAATGAGGGCTATCCGCACATATGTGGGATGTACAAAAGCAACAA
>Ga0157358_1000570_pt1 | contig 15443 bp, 14 predicted proteins | sample AttcapACBM2_FD_111484 | JGI IMG/M metagenome (GOLD analysis project Ga0157358, IMG submission 111484) | Fungus gardens microbial communities from leaf cutter ant in Botucatu, State of São Paulo, Brazil - Atta capiguara ACBM2 | ecosystem: Host-associated > Fungi > Mycelium > Unclassified ...
GTAGTACCTGTAAGAGCAGAACACTTCCCTCCACTCATACTCTTTACCTGTGGGGCTGTATGGTACTTTAGCTGGACTTTACACCAGCTCTATTCACTGATAGCGTTACTGGCTCTTTTCCAGGTAAGGAAGTCCAATCAGCAGGCGCTAAGCGGTATAGCAGTAAGGTCAAGCGGCTGCCTTTAAGTTCAACACGAATTTCCATCCAGTCGAAGAATTACCTTTCCTTTACTTATCCAGTCGACGAATTACTTACTATAAGATCGTTAGAGATGCTTATCCATGTCTATCCATAGCGATCATGTTTGCCGAAGATATGAGGTATCTTTCTTCTCCAGCTACTCTAAAATAAATCACTTATCTACAGAAATTACTTATCCTAAGCTACATGAATAAATAACTTATTCGAAGATTTCCCAAGTGTTTAATCAATCCCCAGGCTACTTTTCCCATAAGGATCAGATGAGACCAGTATGTCTTGCTTTGTACTTAGTGCTCGCAGTGGCTCTGGAATTTCAGCTAGACCTTGAGCTTTCCTTCTTTGAGCATGCTTTCCTTCCTAGCTTTGAGAGCAATACTACCTGTAATAACACAATGAACTTATCCAACTTAGGGAACAGGCTGGCATAAAGGCATTCCACCATGGGACCGAAAGAAGATGATGAAGATTTTCATTCATATCCCGGGAACATTTCCACACCCATCCTTTACGGCATGCGATCTAGGGTTTTTTAGCTAAAGGATGAAGTGAAAAGCAGTCAAATCGAGTTCGGTATATAGACGTGAATTGCTCCGTATATCGGAAAGAGCTAAGCATTGCGGCGAAGACCGTCGTGACATAACGAATCCATTCGATATTCTATGGAATCAATATAAAGATTTATTAGAACTAAAAGCAGCATTCCATCCAGCAGACCAAGTCGGGGAGAAATGGCAGATTGGTATAGGGGATTCGACCTACTCTTAAGAGAATAGAATCATCCTTTTTTGGAGTCAAAGAAAGCTAAGCTTATGAATGAATTGTGTGCTCTGAGGAACCTATTTCCCGAACCATTTGCATCATTTACAGATTCTCTCTCGATCGAGGACCCTCTTTCCTAAAGGCCCAAAGTGCATCATTCAGTCTGGGAGTACCCTTCTTTTGGCACGGGCTGTAAGTATCTTTCTTAAGGGAGTTTACCTGGAAGTGGGCCACCCCTGGAAGTTTTCCCCGTGGATGTTTAGCCGCCTTGCGATGACCTCTTCCTTTAGTCAGTTAGGGCAGTGAGTCTAGTTGATAGAGAGTTTCTTTACGGGATGGAAGCCTTTGTGTCTAGCTAGGGCCTTGTTTGGCTAGTCTTTTGTATTCTTTCTCCTCTAATAAGCAATAAATGTTACCATGATTTTCACAAATATAAAACAAATTACTACTAAATTAGTTAGTTTCCTTCATACTTCTAGTCATCAAGGCTCATCAGTTGATGAGAAACTCCCCTTTGAAAGTTTCCTGACAGAGGTTGAGATGGCTGTGACTCTGGACGAAGGTAAATGGAATTTTTAGGTTGGTGACCGGATCGAACTCCTGTTTACACAAAAGTGGCTTTCACCATAGACACTTATTTAGTTGAGTTTCTGGTTATGAGAGGGCGTAGCGGCTTACTAACAGGTAAATCAGCAGATGGTGTGAAGAAAGTAGCTGGTGAATTTGTACCTAAGTCAAAAATCATTTGTTGAACCATTATTTGATGTAGAATCATTACCACTTGCTTGTAAATTACCCCTATGGTTTGTGTTCCTGTTGGATGGGGAGTAGAGGATGATAGGTCTAAACGTGTAATACCAAAAGTTGGTGAATTAGTTGGTTGTTACCTGAATCCAGGTACGTATAACATGTCTCTGCCATTCCGCTTACACAACACTAAAGATTCTTACCACTATTACGCTTTATTTACTACTAGATAAATCCTACATTCAATTGTGCTATACACTTACACTACTTCAAAGTGTTGGTTTTCATGAAGCGAAGTTTGACACTTTCTAGAAGATAAAATAAGGAGCATTTAGTGAAAGTTGGCCTACTTCTCTTTCTTGTCTCAAATATATACAAACAGCACTTCAGAAGTTCTTCAAAGAAATCTTGTTACGTGGATTATCGCTTTGGAGTACATTAGATAAACGTGTGCAACAAAAGCTAGGAATGAGAGATTTGTATTTGAACTAGCTAAGGCATACGAAGGTTATCAATTAGACTTACCGGCCGCCCGTTCTATTCCACTTGGGATTCCTGCTTTCAAGCAATCCTTTAGCTCCACTCCGGTCTTTACCGATGAACATACTTTTGAAGTACCCGGAAGGATGGGAAGTACGAACTAAAGCTTAATTGAAGAGTTTCTTCGGTGCTGCCTAATCTACTTAGATGTATTCCCACGATGATCGCTGATGCAGAAAATCTCTCCCGGGGTGAGACCCAATAACGAAAATCCATGAAGCAGTGAAAATATAGCCTGGTTAGAGTGCCCTCCCTCTCCTTTAATTTGTCATAGTTTGTTTGATTTATCAATGCTAGATACAGAAGAGTAAATAAATAAATTGAACTAGTGCGCTAAGTACGTTGCTACAGACCGGAATGGAGAATGGCAATAGCATTTGGAAGGGAGTGTTTCTATTTCAATAATTAGACAACAGCCGTCAGTCAAAATACTGATATCCCCCTCGTTCACTTAAGTGGTAAGAAATGCTTTAGGTGAACATGCATGCAGCAATAATTATGTATTATTCAATTGTTATTGATTCCTACTCCGTACTTGACTATGAGATAGAGGAAGGATCTGATAATTGCCTATATAAGCTATTTCATAATTCTAAGACATAGGTTTCATTATGCGGGGCGTAGCGAAAGCATTCAACCTTCTAGGACTAAGCCTAAGGCCTATGGTCCCTCAAAAAAGAGAGATCAATCGTTCCTTACTTTACTGCAAGAAAGAACACATTGAAAGCTACAAGCCCTTACACCAGGGATGAAGTAGCTGCTTCGATAGGACCAGGGACACTACCAGACTGAGTTGAGTCTGACACTAGGGAACTTGGATTCATAGTACGTGCTCTACGCGATACACAGACAGATAGAATAGCCGGAGTACGGTAGGAATGGACTGCAGCCAAGCGAGTGGATTTATGAACGAGCCATTCATTTAAGTAGAACCGGCCCTTCTACGCCGCCTACTTACTTAATAATCAATTGCTCGAGCACTTATTTATCTTTATTTCAAGTAATTTACTGTCTGCTTCGACTGCCCTCAATTCATTGATTCGTATTGCTTTCACTACTCCTACTGATGACTTCGTGACTTTCCTCCTTCTAGGCGCTTAAAATCTACGTTATCAATACGGAAGAGGGCCACCTTACATGAAGCCCGCCCACCTTACGGGAATGGTAGTAGGGTTGTCGAACCGTCGTAGTGAGCGGGGTGTGTTGACAGCTTTCACACGGGCAGGACTACGTGTTAAAGTCGATGGCGAAGAAGACAGGGCTTATCGGGAAGAGGGGGTAGTATGAGTAGGGGGTTTGATTGATTTCATTCCGGAGTCTTCTTTCTTGCATTCCATCGTTACTTGCGGTGCAATCTGGAAGTCTCAAAGCGAGAACTGATTTAACTTCTTCCACCGAGGCTTGAGGGCTTCACCCATTTTATAACCCCAGAATCCCAGCGGTAAATTATTACTTTATCAGTTTCTGTGCTCATGAGAACTAACAACAGATCGTCACCAGCGTCTGCAAGTACACAAAGGAACTGCTGAGTTATGTAAAAGCCGGTTTCATCCCTTGGTCATTATGGGACAGTGTCATAGTCTACACTGAGAACAGTGAATTTCATCTCAGGAACGAGATCTATAGTGGCAAGGCGGTAACCGCACAGCATAAAGAACTCCCTAAGAGCATGGAGTGAATATCCTACTCATCATCCTTGAATTGGTAGCCAGCCCAAGCATTGCCGTGTACTTTGCAATATCCGAATGTGGGTCCGTTCAGTTGGAACACGACTTCGAAGCGTTCTGACGAAGGTGGGGATAAGATTACTCGAATGATATAACGCGGATAAATAAAAGGAATGAAGTTGGGATCATAAATTAGTTGCATTGGTGGTGTGGGTAACCAAAGCAGGGTGCGCGTAAAGATATTGGTAAGGACAATCTCATGCGGGGCATCTGATGCAGTGATAAGGAACTCATTTGAGGAGAAGAAGAATACATCCAACTGTCCTATCTTTCAATTCGCTTATAGAATTTGTGGGCAAGGACGCATATCTTCAGCTGAGGAAATCTTCAGTGGGCTAAGAGATCCAGGGCTAATCCCTGATGTGGTCACATATATAATATTAAAATCTCAGGATGTTGCGGCGATTCCACTAGAGCTTTTGAGCTGCATGAAGAAATGTCAAGGTGCTCGCATCAAACCTACATTGAGGACATATTATGCACTTGCCATTGCATTGATTAATGCAGGAAGGATATAATAGGTGGACAGTTTATATCGACAAATGTTGGATGGGGAGTAACCCGCACGTAAAAAATGCTCTTGCGGGCCTGTGCAAAGTGTGGGGATGAATTTCAGGCAGTAGCTCCTCAGAAGGAGATGACGTAGAGAGGAATTTTGATGAAACAAAAGGTTGGCGGATTGCTTACTACTAGGTTGGATCGGATGTCAACCTGTGGAGGCACCATTTGTTACTATTGGACAAATTCCTTCTCATTTTTATCTGCTTTTTCTTTACAAGATGGCCATCAAAGATTAGCAAAGCTATATATAAAATAGGGGAGAGAGATACGAAGGAGTAATGACGAAAGGTTGATTGTTCGTATATTCAGTGATGGCGAGCCTTCAACCAATAAGAAATACCTGAAAGAAGATGCGTAGGCCTTCAATCATGGTGCAATGAATATCGTAGATAGAGTGATGGAAGAAGTTCGATCTCATATAGCTAGCTGGAGTCTTTCCTTTCAAAGTGAAACGATTTTCCTTTTACGTTGAGATATTTGAATTGGATTTTATTTCACCACTACTATCGTAACGCACAGAAAACACTGACGTTTCCGCTCGCTTTCAACCACTGCCACTTTACCTGAGCACTGTGACGCAGTCGGTCAAGTATTGAGGCTAGTATATCAAGGACTTATGAGAACTGAAAAGAAAAAAACTAGGCAAAGGAATTCTAAAAGTTCATTGAGTTAAGGGAGGACCATTCGTGGGGGGTTCGTGGAAGAGTTGGTGTGAGTGATTGATTCCCTTTCTACGCGATGTGGCAAAAAAGACGGATTGTTCGAGATATGCCATGCCTGCATTAAGATTTAAAACGTGTCGTCTACTTCCAGGAAATGTTCGGAACAGAGAACTTTCTCTAATCCAACGCCGCATTCTCCGAAGATTGAGGAACAAGAGGAGATCCATTAAAAGAAATCTTTCTCGGAGAGAAAATCTAAACAGTAACATCAAATTACAAACTACACGAAAGTTGTCCCTTTATTATGGGGATTTACCCATAAGGGAGATGCACAGAGGAAGAGAACGAACTTCATATATCCCTTTTTTACTCAATCAAGAAACAAGATCGGACGTGATTCCGGTTCGTCTCCGTTTTAGTGACACTCTTCCTCAAGCAAGGCAGCCGATAAGTCATCGAAGGGTTTACTTGAATAATGGACTGGTAACCATTACTCATTTGAAAGTTTCCCATGGTGATCTAATATCTTTTAAAGAAAATGACGCGAGAACCCGCGGTGAAGAAATAAGGAGATCTTTCTATATCGACATATCAGTTGGAAAAATCATAGGCAAATTCCTACCGGTCAGAATCTGGAGAAGAACAAAAACAGAATGGTTCCGCTTACTCACAACTCAGAGGGGATGCCGCTTACTACTAAAATCCGGGTTTTTGCAAAAGTTGCGTTCTTATATGCAAAAAGAAGACTTAGAAAGAACAAAGAAGTTTGGATCCGCAAAAGTATGCTTAGGCAGTTCCTTCGCTGAGCACAACAGAATGAAGAGGAATTTGTTTCATTTCAAATACTTCTTCTTATTGAAAATGAAAAGGGAGCTCAAAGTTGTCGAGGAAAACGAAAGCCTGAAAAGGGAGCTCAAAGTTGTCGAGGAAAACGAAAGCCTGAATGGGGAGCTAAAAGTTGTCGAGGAAAACGAAAACCTAAAAAGAACAATAAGTGCTCTTTTTCCCAAGATAAGTCCTTTTGTTTACATTCCCAAGATAAGTCCTTTTGTTTACAAGTCTTCTTTATATAAAAATTCGACCTATTGCTCCGGATCCCCGAAAACTAGGAAGATAAGAATCAAAAGTAGGAAGAGGAAGATAAGAATCAAAAGGATCGAACTACCTACTCATTATTCGGAGGTGAATCATAGAACACTAAAAGCTGTGGTATCTTATGGACCTAACATAGGTCACATCCCTCACGACATAAGATTGAAAGATCTCAACCTTCTTCTTTGGAGCGGAAACGGACTTGACATATAAGAAAAGAAAGGCATAGTCGCTCATAGGTTTTTCTCTATCCGGATGGGGGATAGTATAGAAAAATTTATAGCTAGATCTATATGGCTATCTCCTTGGAAAGAAAGAGAGGGAGACGAAAGAATGGAAAAAAAATGTGCACTTTTTTTCTACTACTATTTCTTTTGAGAAAGGAAACATCGTTTTTTCGATTTTTACTGAATTGGTCGGAGCGTAGACGAGCGAGCAGAGCCCAGGAAAGAGGTCAGATCGTCATAGAGCAGTCGACTATAAGTAAAGTATAAGACTGCTGGCCTGAGAGAAGGCAGTCTCTCTCGGGAAACATGGCCCAATTTCTCTTCTTTCTTTTCACACGGGCAACAATTGGGAATAAAACAGACCATGAACATGAGTTTCAAATGTAAAAAAAAGGTCTGAAAGACTTTTTCTTTTTAAAAAGGAGGATAAGAGAATTTTTAGATTATTTGTTGATGTTATTATGTGTTATTTACTACCTTTGGCTTTGGGAAAAGTTTTCTACTTTTTAAGTTCTTGACAAGTCCCAAGTGGAGGAGATTAAGAGGTCATTAAAGAATTCTTCCTTTTAGTTCTCTTCGATGTATCGATCATGCATTCCTAAACCACATAAGCCGGGGGAGACGCGCCCCATTAGACAGCCTCATAAGGCAGACATCATTGTCATGGATACGGCTTTTGAACATCGTTTTTGAAGACATCTTTCTAACGTACTCCCATGGGTTTCGAAAAGGGAGAGGAGTCATCCCCTTTTTCGCTCATGTCCCAAAATTGGGAAAGGTTGATAGACTCATTCAAGCAGATATAGTAGGTTATTTTAATAATATTAATATTATTATTTTCATTTCAACATTAAGCGCGCATATTGGGCAAGGTAATGATGCCTTCTGTAATCTGATTGAAGCTAGTGATATAAAAGATCAGAATCGAAAAAGTTATGCATTCATTTTTAAAGGAATACAGCGGGTAAGCCCCTTATCCCCAATTCTTTTGAATATCTTCTTACAGAAACATATCATGTTGATTCATATTTTGAGTCAAAAGAAGGAAGAAGGAATTTCTTGTTGTTATATATGCAGATAACTGTGTATTTGCTATTAAGAAGGGGCCAGAGTCTGAAAGAGTAAGCCAAAGCTTCCAACAGATGTTGAAAGAGTCTTTGGCCGAGCTCAAACTCTTTTAAAAAAGCTTGGAACTAATTCGCGAAGTCAGTAAACCCTGCTATAACTATACTAGGAGTACTTGTCTCAATTCACTCAGACGGACTTATGAAGGCACCCTTGAATAAATTCCTCAGAATGCCTTAAAAACAAAATAGAAAAAAAAATGAAAAAAGAAAATGCTCAACCTTGAGGAAGTACTTCTCCCTAAGATACAGACATATCTAGCTCTATATTGTTTTAGTCAAAATGAGAATGACGTCATTGCATACTTAAAAGACTTTTTTAGATACTAAGTTATATAACATTTCGGCAGTTAAAAAAAGAAAAATATCTGAATCAAAGGAAGAAGGAAAAAATCCGGAATCTTTCCCTAGACCAAAAAAAAGAGTAGTAGCTTCTCAGCGGTCAAGGCGGAATTCATACATCAACTACCGTAGTCGCTACACCTCATAGTGATGTCTTGCCCATTTTACAAAGACCAAGAAGAAGCGCTTTCCTGTCCACGTGAGTTCCCCCATGGAATATGGATCCAGCCTTGCAGACGATTGTCGCCTTTATAAAAGTTATTCTCCTGCTCTTGACTCATCAAGCCCTGGATGGATGGCTGTTCACGGATTAGCTGTACCCACGGTTTTTTTCTTGGGATCAATATCAGCAATGCAGTTCATCCAACGATAAACCAAATTCCAACTATAGAACTATGACACAATCAAACCCGAATGAACAAAATGTTGAATTGAATCGTACCAGTCTATACTGGGGTTTATTACTCATTTTTGTACTTGCTGTTTTATTTTCCAATTACTTCTTTAATTGAGAGAAAGAAAGAGAGTAGTAAGAATTCTCTTATCCCCTTTGGAAGGATACCATCCTTATAACTATCCATGACTGTTTTTGTCTCTAGCATGACCACTTGAGAAAATGTGGAGGAAAGTAGGGGAAATGGCCGATACTACTGGAAGAATTCCTCTTTGGCTGATAGGTACTGTAACTGGTATTCTTGTGATTGGTTTAATAGGTGTTTTCTTTTACGGTTCGCATTCTGGATTGGGTTCATCTCTATAGTAATCGGAGGATCCAGATTGTAAACATGAAAAAGTAGGAACTTAGCGGGTCCTTACCCCCCTTTATCTGATTAGAGCGGAAAGGGCCCGCAGAATTCTTATTGTTATAACGCGATTTTATTCCATGAAGGAAGTATCCTGCAAATCATTGATTTAGTTTAGAGTAATAAACTAATAAAACCTTAGTAAAAACTACTAAAATCTATTTTACGTACCAGATTCAGACAATAGTGGTACTGCTAAGTGCATTTCTCTCTCCTCCACGCATCTAGGAAGAAAAAGTTAATACCATAAGCCCATCCACAGGCATTCGGGTCAAACTTGAAGCAGATATGAGGTAGTTAGATACTTGTGTACATGCCCCCTCCCAGGTCGCTACAAGCAACAAAACAGCAGTTCCTATCGATTGAAAACCTATACTTCACTTCAGGATTGTCAGAATCCACCCTGTCCTATGCCAACCAACCAAACCTACTTCCCTACTTGAGAAGCATACCATCAAGGGAGTAGAACCGGTATCTTTTATACCCCGTATTCGTACTGAAATGATCCACCCGGCCAAAGCTTTGGCAATTCCACCATTAGGAAAGCACATGATATGTAGTATAGAAAGTTGTTCTTCTACGGGATTAGGCTCCGAGGTTTCGGCTTTTTCCTTGCTACGAAAAGGGATTCGTATATACATTCAATGGTAGTATCGGATTTAACGGCTTCCTTCCTACTAGCTAGATTAATACCAGCAACCATACCTTCCTATCCGGATAAAGGCTCCTCTAACAAAATCAAAGGGAATATCCTAGGTTTTCCAAGAAGAGAAGTTCTTCGGCAAAGGATGTCAACGGAACTGTTTCGGCAAAGGCAAAGCCCGGGTTAAATCAAATAGCGTATGGCGATAATGTCATCCCCACTTTAATACGAATAAGAGGATTAGCGCACGGGACAATCCTCCAGGGGAAAGGTATCCGGTATCTTTAGCAATGGTTGAATCGGATTTACTTCATTCCATCTTGTCCTTTCCTTTGTAAGCTTCATCTACTATAAGCTATAACGACACGGCTGAGGTCAATTCTTCCTTGCTTTGACCATCGAGCCTAGGAACAATGGCAAAGTATTACTTTGTGAATACTGATGTATATAGGCGAGGACTAGCATAAAGGGAAGGAAAAAAGCAAATATAAATTCTATGATTTGTCTTATGAAAGAGAAAGTCACCTACGTCCTCTTTTCCTGTAGCAATAAAAGAGAGCTGGGCAAGCTCAAAAAGGAACAACCTCTTTTATTAGAGGGAAATATTCTACACTGAGCACTTGGTTGTTATCAAGTTCAAACACTGACTCGGGTCAATTTTAAATGCCCGCAATAGAAATAGAAAGATGCCGTAAGTTTAATAGGTTACCAATACATGAAGGTCGCTCCTAACGTTGAGAAAAATCAACGTTCTCTAGTACGGTGAAATAGCTGACAAATTGATTCAGGCAGCATTCGTTGGTTGCAGTAGACAATACCAAGGGAGCGCAGGTGCTTAAGACTGGGGGAAACCCCTTTCCAATGAAGATACATAATATGGGAATAGTTGTATGCGAAGGCGAATGGCCTCAGGGATATTAAGATTGGGCTTTTTGAAATCTTGTTCACAGACCCGATAGTTTCTTTTTTAGATCAAGGTCCTGGTTTGCGAAATTTACAGTGCAAGGCACTTCAAAGATGAGATCTTCCATTCAAGACAGTGCCCACTTGGTCCGCATTGAGGGAAAGCTACCTGCTCCCTATTGCATAAAGCCAGGATAAAGAAATATTTCTCATCATTTGATTTGGTCATCAATATCTCTGGCTTTGTCTGGTGCATTGAAAGAATCTCTCATCAAAGCTCTTTCTGGAACAAGCTGAACCAAAGAATCGATGAAGCACTCCTCCTTTCTCACATCACAGTTCTTCTTGCTAGATCGCTTTCTTTCTTCTCAATCAAGGAAGACAGTGAAGTTCCTTCACTGTCTTCGAACCTTATGGATTACCCGACCTCACGGCCGGCCGAGTTTCACACCCATTTCTCGAGTCTAGCTTTGAGACTCAGTGCCACTTTCCGTCGTGACTGAGTGCACGCCGCCATTCCCCAGTTCGTGTACGGCCTCGTGCAGGTACTGTATTTGTGGTGTCTTACCATAGCCCATCTCTCTAAATAATTGGAATCTGGTGATCATTCATTGCCTTGAGAACTTAATCCCGGTATTGATCCAGTCCTTTCCTCACGAGTAGGGTCTTCACCATTTAGACCATCCATGGCCAAACTCCCGCTGCTTCTTCGCAAGAAAGTATATTTTCTTTTGATACCTAAGTGATCTTTCCTCTGTTCGGTCAGATTAACGCCCTCGACAATGTACTCGTGATCTCGTCTTTCATCTTCGATCTATCTTTTATCGTTCTGATACGGATCTCTCACTCTCTGGAATGTCCGATTAACCGCTGCTTAGTGGTATCGAATGATACAAAGTTGTACAAGGAGCTAAACGCGAACACAAGAAATTGCGTACCTTAGATGCCATAAGTGTTCCTTACCGAGGAAAAAAGCATTGGGACTACTTTACCTTACCCACCCTTATTAGCAACCTCATCATAAAGAGGACCCGTATGGACAATATGCGGATCTTCTCCTTGGCTTCCTTACAGCTACGAGAGACGAAAGGTGCTTATGAAAGCTGAGAGAAAGACACCAGGATCTACTGCCACAGTATGATACCAATGAACATACTTGACCCACTGCTGTTCCCTTTTACTCACAATGGAAAGAAAAGAGATGCTGAAAGAAGAGTCTAAAGAAAAGAATAGAATATATAACGATTATAGCCGTGTATGTAGTAGGAAGAGGAAACGATTTGAACGCTATAACCTTTTTCCAACCTGACTTAATCGCACGAGTGATTAGCTGGTATACTGGTTCTCCTCGAGCGCTCTTTGCTGCTTGGCCTCCTACAAGGCAAGTCTTCGGCTCCTCATTGGCTTTGTCTCTAATCCCCCTTCGGGACCTGATAAGGGGTTCATCCCATTGGCTTGTCTTGGTACTTTTTGAAAAAACTAGAGGCTCCCTTCATCCCCGGGGCCCACTAAGCATTCGATTAAACACCTCTCAGCTCAGAGAGACCCCCAGTTGCTCCTACTATCCCTAGAAGCTGATGTTGGTTGTTGGCTTTCGCGGCAGCTCAATCCGTTGCTTGTTGCGCGCTAACACGACTTTTTGCAATTAGCGTTTTTAGCCGCACGCGCCTTTGGCATTTTTGAGTAGAAAGAACATCTATATGAGATGCGAAAGTGGATTTCCTTATCCACGGGTTTGAGTTTAAATTCCCGAGAATCCAACTATAAACCATTGGTTATATATTTAGATTCTGGAATCGTAGTGAGATTATCCTGCCTCTGAGCACCGAGCAAATAGCTAGCCAGCTTCTCCAACAATTAATGGATGGCGGGATAGGTAGTGATGAAGGAAGAGAGGTTCAAGCTATTGGTGGATAGTAAGAAGCATTATCCTATACTATATATAGTATAGAACTTCACTCAAAAGAAAGACTAGGGCGGACGACCTTCAAGCACAGAGGACTTGAATGGGCATCCGCGGGGATAACCCCACCCAAGGAAACCTGACTCCAGCCCAAGGACGGCACTGAGGGTCATGGGGTTATATCTAGGTTTAGGGCCAGAAGGGCAAATAGTCATACGAGCGCCGTACGAGCGGTCAAAGAAGTAGGATACAGCAATCACCATTTCATGTACACCATCTTTGTCAATATCAGCAATTACCTTGGTATGTGTATTGTCACTGTTCCACTGGAATCCAAATATTTTTCAGTGGTAAGTTTAGTTCGAACAACAAAGTGAGTGGCTGGACTTCTAGTTTTTAACTCTGGCTGGAGTAACCAACCATCGAACCATCTCCAGGTCACGGTCACCCACCAGGAAGGCATAGAGGCCAGACAGAAAGTCAAGACAGCAGGAATCGAACCTAGTCATAGTAAAATGATCATTCAAAGTAGACTTTTGTCATAGGGCAAAGGAGCTTAGAAGGGTGATGTAGGGAAGTAGTAAGGGATGACCTTAGATGTTGTATGACGGAACGATGACTTAATGCTTCCATTTTTGCTTGAGAAATGACGTAGGTGATAGGCTCACTCCTTCTTTCCATTTTTGATTGAGAAAGCGTCTGGCCCAAAGAGGTCTACAGTAGTGCCTTGCAAGGTCGTAGACCCGGACCCATCTCCTGGTTCATTTTCTCGACCATCCTCTTCAGTTTCTTGTTGTAACCTTCAGTGACTCGGTTCACAGATGCTGAACACTCGCCTGCAGGAACGAACTCCAGAGCACGAACGTACGGTATACAACCGAGCGGCCCGACATCGGACACAACAAACTTTCTAGCCCCCAGTTCGTTTAGCCTCTTCATTGAGGAAAGGGAAATGGATGTCAGTTTGAAATAAGAGCAATCGACTGATGCAGTAAGTGTTTAACTGCAAGTGAGAACTTGGTAGAACCTTCAGATAAAATGTCAGGTTGGAAACCAGGGCATCCTGGAAATATGATGGATCAGGCTTCCCTCGTCCAAAGAACGGCACTGAAGGTGAAAGATACTCCAAGATGTCATTGGACCCTGCAGCTATAATAAAGAGCGCCTTCTTAAAGAAATCCGTTGCGGCTTCCTCGCCCGCGGTCTCCAGTATCTGTGATCTGGTCTTTTCGAAGTAGCGGATTTGCTGCCCTAGCGGAATTCTTCCAATCTACAATGATGTTTTACATGTATAAGGAAGAAACATCCAAAAAATGTAAACCTAAGAAATTAGTGAATTCACATACATAAAAAGAGCCAGTGTCGTCAAATATGCCAGAAGAACCAGAGCCGTAGTTGTTCCCACTGTTCATCACTGCGGCACTAGAATTTGGAGCCAAGTAGGGTGGAGCAAGAGATTTCTGCCCCAAGGCTTCACCTGACAGCACAGTGCCTGAAACGTGAAATCCAGCATGTAATCACAGTTACTCATGAAACTCACACTTGGCATTACCCATGATATCTGCAATGGTCATCCCATTTGTGAACCTTCCGGTTGGCTTGCCACCGGAGAATGTGAAATCAACACCATATGGTGGTGCATTGGCCTTGGAAAGGGTGACGAGATAGTCATTGTTGCCTGCATCAACAAGGGAGTCTCCAAAGATGAAGAGAGCATGAGGCACTGCTGCAGATGAAGGCAGAATGAGCAGCAGCGCCGTAATGAGGAGAGATGAGCAGTGGCGAGCACGGGACAGAGTCATCTTATGTTTGTTTTCACTGCAAACGTGAGAGACATCTCTGAGGTTACATATATTCACATGCACTTGGCATTGCCACGCTTTTCGTGTGTGCGTACGTTGCATGCGCAGGCTGATGTACAATTTGACATGGTCATTGGCCTGCACTGCTTCAGCAAAAGAAACAAAGCATCAAAACGGTTAAGAGGTAACTGAGGTGTCACCTAGCTGTCTCAATAGTCTACTAGGAAGGCAGCTAGGCAATCTTATTGTTTTTACTCGGTTCATTTGATGAATGCATGCCTACTCAAAAACAGGAGATGTGTTAGAGGGCGCAGCGGATTTTAGCCCAGCGCGATCGGTACCTACGAGCCAGCGCCCCTCAAGGCCCATGTCCATCAGAACCCACAACATACCAGGCCTCAGGCCTAACTCAGCTCAAAGACCAGTCCGTTAGGTGAGGGCTGCCCCCGCTTATATATGTTGTGCTCCCCCACCATCAATTACTGATGTGGAACCAAACCTAACAAGATGCATTTACACAACTTTCTGAGTTGTTTTACAGGACTGCCAATCAAGCGAGCCACCAGGTTTGAGAATAAGGTGGGATAGAAGGTCTGGTGAGCTCAGCCTTAAAACGAAAAGGAACTGCAGCGATTTTGTGGGCAAAACGGATGAGTACTGGCTGAGATGGAATGGATTGCATCATGAGTTCAGTACATGCATGTGGTTGCTGCCTTGCCCTAGGAAAAAAAGGTCTTGCATAAGCCGAACAGAAAGCAAAGCAGAGGGGTTGGGTCGTTGGGGGAGAACAACTTCGATCATAAGTTCATCTGATCGAGTAAAACTGGATTTGAGGGAGAGGAATTGAGGAGATCAAGCTAGCAAGTAATAAAAAACAAAGCAACATGGTGCAGAGCTAGCCCCAAGAACAACTAAACACGCAAGATGTCCATTAACAGGAGTACCAAACCTTTTCTTCAGAGATAGCTGCTAGCACTGCTGCAGTAGTGCAAGATTAAACAAGGCAAGGTTGCTGGCGAGGTTGGTTAGTTTCTGCTGATATGAAGTGAGGGATAGAGAGAAGAGAAGAAGGGAGGGCTCGGTATATAGAAGAGGGGCAACCGTGATATTGGGTAGGAGAAAGGTGTTGGTTCCTTGTGGATCGGCAGAGCGACAGTGACATCGCCGGGGCTGGCTTTCAGAAGAGTGGTTTGTTACTGAGATTCCTCCCCAGAGGGCCCCACTAACCGAACCAAAGTATGCCATACACCGCACACACTGACAATTCTAGTGGTACACGCTCATGCAGGATTCAGAAAGGCGACCTTGCATTGGCCATGTATGTACCCACCCACAGGCCACAGAGATACATTGCAACCATTTGGTTCCTTGTATGTACCACCACTACTTGCCTACCAAGGGAGACA
>Ga0157358_1000574_pt1 | contig 15399 bp, 13 predicted proteins | sample AttcapACBM2_FD_111484 | JGI IMG/M metagenome (GOLD analysis project Ga0157358, IMG submission 111484) | Fungus gardens microbial communities from leaf cutter ant in Botucatu, State of São Paulo, Brazil - Atta capiguara ACBM2 | ecosystem: Host-associated > Fungi > Mycelium > Unclassified ...
GACAAGGAGTCTCTGCTTAATTAGTGTCCTATTTATACAAATGTGTCCTGGTCCGTGCTACCACTATCTAAGCCTGCCCTATAGTCCATGCTTCATCCTCATGTCTGCCTCACTCCTTACTCAAGGCCACCATGTGTACTCCAGGTGTCCTGACGTCATCTTTCAGACTCTTCTACTATGTTCTAGGCCTATGACGTCACATCATGTGACCTGTCATGTGACTTCCTTGTCACGTGCCTTCTTCATCGTCTCTCCAGGAAAATAAAATAAAGAAAAAGAAAAGTAAAATCAGAAAAAATAAAAGAAAATAAAATAAAAAATTGTTAGTATTCCATGTCCCATAACAGTCTGTGCACAAGCTGTTGCCATCACCTGATCAAAACTTGTACCTGATGGGAGCTGTTATCTGTCATAGTAGCTGTCAGGCTAATTTTAAAAGGTAACTAATTATGTCACTACATTGATATGCTTGTATCTTTACCAATACTTGTTGCTTTGAGACACATCATATATTGTTGTAAACGTATTAATGAGCACTTTCCAATGTAAGTTCAATTGTGCGAATCTGTCTAGCCATTTATGAGATATTAGCAGACAAAGCTTTTACAGCTACTGATGGCCTGATATCTCAGTCATTTGTTGTTGCTTTTGTATATCCCGCATATGTACAGATAGCTCTTATTTGGGGCTTTCTAGTACAGCTTAGTTTGTGAAAATTGGTCTACTGGTTGTGAAGATACAAGCTGAATGAAGTTTGTGACATTTATATTTTCAGTATGAACTTCCAGTGTTGGCAACAACATATCTTGCCATATTTGGATAACATCAATTCTCTAAGTCTCCCAAGTACTCTTCTGAAATATGTAACTAGTATAAAAATATAATATATAAGCTGAAGCTAAAAGTCATTCTAAACTTTATCTTCTATATTCTCAGATAACACATAAATGACTATTTGAACTTCTGAGAGGTCCTCATTGGATCTTGATGTCAAAGTTAAAAGCAATAAACTTGATTTTTTAATTTTCTTTACTATTTTATTTTTCTTTTCATTTCTCTTGAACCTAGGATTAGGGTTTAGCATGATGTCACAAATTGGTCACATGTCATGGCCACACAATCACATGTCACAGAAAGATGTAGAAGATTCCAAAACAATGATGTTATTTCACATGTTAACAGTATATAATATATATGGCCTTTAAAGTAGACTAAGGTTAGTGTAACACAGACCAGTAGTCTAGTGTATATAAGGTAGACACTTTTGTACTCGAAACTCTATTGAGTTCTCTTATGTTAACCCTAATACAAGATTTCTTTCTTGACTTAATATTTTGAGTCTTAAATTATAACACTTGGATACTGAGGTGTAAACCATGTCTAATATACATGGTAAACAGATGGTACAGTATATAAGCTAAAGTAAAAATCATTTTGGAAAGCTTGCATCACTACATATATTATACAAGGTTTCCATACTCAGTATATTTATATTTTCAAGCCAAACTTGTAGGCTTTCTTCTCCCAGTATGAACTATATCTAACATTTACTTCCAATCTGAACTTCTGTTAGTGTTTCATCACTAAAACATCTACTCAGCATTGCCACTAACATTACTTGGAACTATATTATGAAGTAATAGCACCATCTAAGTACTCATTAATATTACTTAGTATTCAAAGACTAGTAGATAGACTGTAATCTTCAGTCTGATAATCAGCTATTATTAACACTAAACTCTAGTATTATAGCTACATACTTCTCATTGTCAATATTCAATCTCTTAAACTTCATTTCACCTCTCTAAAATTATGACTATATAGTAAGTAAACAGCATAGTATATAAGCTGAAGCTAAGGTTATTTGCAAATTCTACAATACTTTGTTTCTTGGACAAGTTTCCATACTTGGTTCAAAGTTATTCTTGATACTTGGTTTTTACACTCTAGATTATCTTCTGATAAGATAGATAGAGAGATTAGCTAACTTGTAAAGCTTAGCCTAAGCTTTAGACATTACTAGAATAAGAGTTCTCTAGTGTGTTTATATTCTAACTTGAAGCAGTTTTTCAAAGGTTGGGTTTGAAACTGTGGATTGCTTAAGATAAAAATAACTATGAATATCAACTAGATTCAAGGTATCAATAGATGATTAGTGTTATATTGTAATCTTATCAGAGATACCACACAGATTCAGAAGTAGATCAAATAAACTATTCTATTATCTTATATATAGAATAACTTGGTGAGATTACAAACTGATAGCTAGGTTATAGAATCTATATTACTATAATTCTACAAAAATATGTAAGGCTTAAGAGCAAAAATTTAAAAACTACCTATCAGTCATCTTTAGAGTATATTGATATCAAGAATCCAGCTAGCAACTTTGAACAAGTTTTAGAGAGACTAGCAGTCTGGAAAAGACCAGCTAGATAAGTATTTTCTTGTATCATTAGCTATAATGTTTGGCTTGAGAATTTCAGAGTTTGTTGCTGAGAAAAAGCATTCATGAGTAGATTTTTTTTGTATGCTCTGTTCTATTTTTGTTTTTATTTTCTTATATCTCTGCTTAGCTTTTGCTAATATTCTCTCTAATAGATTCTTTAGTATATAGTACTGTTTCTCTTCTAAACAAACACTCTATTTATGCCTCCACTTCTGCTTGACAACTATGTCAACATAACATTGCAATAAGTGCTTGATGCTTCATTATAGACACAAGGCACAATTGTATAAACAATACATATTGTTTGTATCTAGTATCTGTTTACTTCTCTCTCTCTCTCTCTGAGTCTAAGCAGTCTTAATGTTGCATGGTTATTCCAATAGACAGGATAATGGAATTTCCCCCTCCCTACATAATGGGAACAGGGGGTCAGTTTGCCAAGAGTGTGTTAGAAATGATCTTATCAGTCTAACTGTAGTTGCTATGGACTTGGTCTTGGGATTGCATCTCAATTAGTTAGTACATCACATAATCACATGTACTACTACTACCTGTGAACATGTTTTATGACTCTTAGTCATTTACAGTTGTCCACAGTTTATTGGGTGACTCCTGAGTTGTCAGATTACTTCCTAAGGCTACTAGGATCTCTTAGTTGTCACCTGTGCCTCATTTGACAGAGTGTGGAGGGGTGAAAGAAACTTCCAGGTAGAATGCCATATTCCCTGTAGACCCACTTCCTATCTCACTTCCATGCTGAGAAAAGATTGATATCCAGCTGTGGAAAGTCCCATAGTATTACAAGGCCAGAATCTACATCAACCTGGGTGTTAGCCGAAGAAATGCCAAGCATGCTGGTGTTTCATAAACATCCAGCCAATGCGGCTCAGGGACTATAAAGCACGTCAGAAGAGATACAAGCTTGCTACATCTTTTCTCTCACATCTATCATTTCTTCCACCGATCACGGTCTGTGACGAACACATCTTCACTCGCCCCTATAATTGGCTAATCAATTTTGATGATAACAAATTGTTTTATCTGGAAGAGCACTTTATCACTTCGTTTCTTCTTCTTCTTCAGCACGAGGCTTATGATGGTGTGATTTGGATTTAAACTGAATAGCTGGAATCAACTGGTATAGGTGACTAGTTAAGTTCGTGATTCACATTAGTCCCTGGATGCTCTCAAGAACCTCAACTGCGTTCATCAGAAAGATTGATTTAATATCTCCTGCAACCCTCTGTTCAGCGGGTGCGGGTGCCTGAAACAGCCTTTGTCTTGATCCTTCTGGCCTCTTTCACATTTTTCAGACAAGACAAGGTAATCATGCTGTGTATATACATACGTCTGTAGAGAATCATACAACGCCGTGAAACAAGTACCAATTAATGTTTCACATTTGTAGGTTGGCTCTGGAGTGACCGCTTAGTGACCGCTTAGTACACCTCAGATATGTAGGTAATTCTGATCACTACACACCCTTGAGTAATGAAGATAATCTTGATAGTTTTTTTCTGCTGCATCATATACTATTGTCCAGTCCAGACAAGTATGAGTAACGTCCCAGACCGTTACGTGGTTGCCCCTCGATGCTCGTACAGACTGCAAGCGTAGATTTCTGCGGCAAAGCACCATCTGACGCAAGTAATTCATGCAGTGATGGGACAACTGAAGATTCTGTATCTGAGGGTCTCCAGACTCGTCGGCATAATAAGTTGCGAGGGTTTTGCGAATGATGTTGAGACACCGAATTTCGTGAAACATTCCCAATGTGAAAGGCTCAAAATCAGGGCCTAAGTGGAGAAGAGTACCTCCAGAAGGTAACGTAGTATTCCATTCCTCATCCGCGTATTGTGTATCGAAGCTGTAGTGGACGGTATTTTCACGGGAAAGCCACGCAGGCTCAAGCGATAACTCCCAGTGTATTGGGGGGCCGCCGAAGTCGCTTGCTTTCCAAATACACTTAGTGATCGCCATGTATTTCTCGAGGAGGATCTCACCATTATATTCATATTTTGCTCTGAGATGTGTATAATTTTCTGCGTATTGTTGATGCGCCAGGAGCAATACTCCAAGCATGGATCCAATACAAATCACAAAGAACTTGACAACATCTTTTGCAGAGCAACGTAGAGTGTTACTTGTTCATTTTCTTCTGAGTTTTCAGAGGAGTGGACGTACTTGCCATGGAAAGTTGAACCACCATGAGGCTTGTGTTCAAGAAAGGATGGATGTAACCATAGTCCGTCATCCTTGTTTTACATATACAGAAGACGATCCGATCAGGCGATTAGGATACATAACACACAGCATAACACACAGCATGTCTACAATTACGGCGTCCCGGTAAATTTAAATTCAAGACTCAAGCAAGTGGTGGTTTACCGAGGCTCATCAAAGACAAAGGGCCAAGTGGGCGCCATCCCTTCGCTCAATATCCTCTGCATCGCATTCTACAGTTTCAACTGTAGTATTCAGAATGAATACCATAGAAAGGGTTAATCAAGGCCAAGAAAGTCACCTGGATGAGGTTTGACAACGGCCAGTACAGTAAAGATGTAAATGATAAGAGCGAGCTTGAACTGCATTGTGGCGGGCGAATGAATACTAATTAACAGAAGCCGTTTGACTTTGGTCGAACTTGTGCCCCTCAAAACACTGGGCAATCAGCTTTATGGGCCTATCAACAGCCCTAATTATCAGAGACGTGGGTCCCTTGATTTAATGTGGCTCCTGGAGATAAAGTCGAAGTTCCGTCCAGTGAAATCACATGTGAAGTAAGATCTCCGATACTACCGGTGGTAAATGTAAATACAGTAGTAGTACGCATGTGGAATAACTGATACACCCAACTTCGGGATCGAGCGACATTTCCTGGGATGCGCCGTCCCCTCGGTGTGCGACATAAAAGAATTCTCTGTGACGGAAGAGAAAACATCAATCACAAGCGTCACAAGGCCCACCAGATCCTCCCAGCAGCTTACTTCCAAGTTAGAGTGCGTGACCTCTCGATCGACATGACGAGGCCGTTATTTACGTTGTTTCGTGTGTCCCACTGCACTCACGAATCATGAGACCCACCTACTCACTCTTACCAGAAGACGAAATCATAGCACCTGAGGAAAAAGACCTCCTCGAACCAGACTCCAGGGGAGATGCCGTGACCACCTACCAGTCCATCACAATACAAGGAAAGATAGCGGTCGTTGCCTACATCTTCCTTGCATTTTCCGTAGTTCTTGCTGTGACTAATGCGTCTCTTTCTGTGTGCCAAATGCGCTTGGGCAAACCCCAAGAAACCAGTTTATCTGACCTTCCTCGTCCAGATGTGTTTGCTGGTCTTCCCAAAGCACCAGGTCACTCGGGACATGAGGCGTCATCGCATAACCACTCGCACTCGCACTCGCATACTCACAAAGACTGTAAGTGAAGCATTTAGATTGTGATTACCTGGTAACGCGGGTCGCTGAACCAGCCGAGTAGGACATCTCAGTTTGAGTGAGTAGCGCTAGACTCCAGAAATGTTAGCATAAGTCTCGTGGCTATGTTGAAACTGGATGTATTGCAATACACTTTTTGAGCTGTTGAAATCTTATGACATGGATCACAAGGGATATCCCTGCACTAGTCATGACCAGGACTAGCTTTCAGACTTCGATAAAAATCATCCGCCTTCCTTTTGTATGACTCCTTGTACATTTCATAATTCGAAACCATGTAATCTCGAACTTGCGACCAGTCCTTACAACGGTGCGTCACTCCAACACCTGTGACTGCAAGTGTGATCTTTCCGTTTGTGCTGAGTTGTTTATGAGTTGCGGGCTCGAGGGTTAGGTCGATATTGCATAAGGTCAACTCTCGAAGGTAGACGAGACAGTGGTCGACATGTCCGAAATCCATCCTTGTCATGTTATGGACGTCGAGAAAGTAATTCCTCAGCGCACGGATGCAGTGTAGTTGATGAAAATGTGCAGGGAAGTAATGTTGGTCATGATCAGGAAGGTATAGAAAACCATCCCCTACTGGTAGAATGGTTTCCCAATCAGAATTATCGGAATAAAGGCCAAAGCGATGAGTTTTCACAAACGTGAGTGCCGCGTCGTTGACATGGACGGGGAACTCTGGGCTGTCATTGATGTCTATTTGTGTCCATCCAGTATAAGCACTCAAAAATGAACGAAACAAGAGCGAAATCTCCAACTTACGATGAAACGATAAAAACTTGAGGTGAGCAACGAGGACGAAGACATGTGCCAGAATGGACAAGATGAGGACCACGAGTACCATAATTGCGGTCTTCGTGGACAATAAAATATGTCGTTGCATCTTGAGTTTGATGAGAACGAGAGCAGGGCCAGTGGAGCCGATGTCAGAGAAAGAAAAATGCCTCAATCACCCTAGGATCTCACCCTAAGATCAGAATTCAAGTATGTCATGGTGTCACAGGTTAAGAAGCTTCCATCATGAGCAGGCAGCTCTTCGTAATCCAACCGATGATTTCGCAGTATCACAGAGAATCACACAGAGAATTGCAATGAAACGGCAGATATTTGTAATCAGATGGGAAATTCAGGAAGAATTCTCGGGCTACTTTCTGTTCTGTAAGTGAATAAAACTGGTTACATGTCGAACCGATACAGAGAACCGTCCTAATACCACCCTGTCTGAACTGAACTATGTCCTTGTAATGGAGCCGGGCTCCTGGATAATGTAAATTCCTATTTCTGGGGGTGAGAACTAATCTAGTCATCAATAATCTTCCTAGACGCACCTCGGATAGGATGTTGCCTTTTGTCTTGCCAAAAGTCCACATCACACTCTGAGGTAGACTGGCAAGAGAATTCAAGTGTAGTGAACTCGTTCGAGTGACAATCAAACTGGAGTACCGAGCTCATGCTATGGTTAACGGTCAAGGAATCTAAAAGTCTGTGTCGTTTGGGAGCGCTGGTCCAGGAGTGGGTCATTTGCCTCGATATCTCTGTTGATGTGTCGAGAAGCCATACGTCGATCACGCCACTGATATTTTTGTTTGCGGGATGGTAAGTGGGAGCAGCAGTGATCATCTTACAATGTTCCATGCCGAAATCCAAATGGCGAAATTGGATGACTGTCGATACCTGGTCAATGACGCTGAGCAAGCAGAGGAAAGGGAAGAAAACTCTAGCGTACCTCTCGGGTGATAAGGACATGTCTATCGTCGGTGTAGATAGTTCCAGTGTCAGTGTGCAACGTTCGATGATCTTCCCTCATGACGCGTTTGGTGTCAATCAAGTCGACTTGAAGAACGATGTCAGGAAAGTTGGTGATAGGAGGGAAGCTGTGGACGTGCTTGATCCTATCCAAGTTAATATACTGACTGGGACGCCGAAAGCCGTTTGGTGTATTCCCGTGCTTTATTGTGGGTGGGGCAAGTGGTGCACTCCTTGTGTAGAGAATAACGGCAAGTATAGCAGAACAGAAAGCTGTTGCAGTGCATAAGAGTGCAAGGAAGGACGTGAACGACACTTGAAGAAAGCGAGTAAATAACTAGAAGCTTACTGAACTAATGTGATACTACGTACAGAGATTGAAAGAGCCGCCCCTCAGTTGATTCCGCTGCTGCCCATTGGGTACTTCGAGTGGCAGCTCGATGTAGCTGGTTGTGCTTCGCATCTCTGTTGCGAACTCGAGAGGAAGCTGTAAGCCTCAAGCTCACTAATGTGATAGTCACACGAAAGGAATGCGGGGTCTCTGCGGCATTGTTATCACGCGTACGAAAGGAGATTAGTTTGCATAATCTCTTATCAATCTCAATCTCTTAAAGTCATTGAGAGCCGACTGGTTCATCAAGTGATGCTGTTATTTTGTCCCACGGTTGGATAAGATATCACCCTCGACTTATGAACCCTTCCTCAAGAAACCTTTACGGCTCGATTGTTCAAGTAAGTCCGCTGGCAAATGTTCATTACTCTCTATTTAATGTGTTCCTTGCATTTTCCGGCGAATGTCTAGGATGTCCACCCAACCCACTTCAACGGACGGCAAAATCGATTTCTCCTATGGGGGCGAAACATTTCAAACTTATTACAAGCTTTACGGAAGCATAGTCAACCGCACTAAAGACCCTCTGATCGTTCTGCACGGAGGGCCAGGTCTAGTCCATAACTACCTTGACGTTCATTCAAACTTGGCCGCCACGCACGACATACCTGTCATACTTTATGATCAGCTCGGCAACGGTCAGTCCACACACCTGAGGGAGAAATCGCAGGAGTTTTGGACGGTGGATCTGTTCATCGCGGAACTCGAGAACCTTATCGCGCACTTTAGTATTCAGGACGGGTATAGTATCCTTGGCCATTCCTGGGGAGGGATTTTAGCTAGCGAGTTTGAGGTTCGCAAACAGCCACCTGGCCTGAAGCGTCTCATTGTCGCCGACTCTCTTGCTGCGTCTAGCCTCTGGAACAAATCCAATGCGCAACTACTCCAGGCTTTTCCGGAGGACGTACAGCAGGGTGTCGCTGGAGGGATGAAAGACCCAGAAAAGTTCGGGCTCGCACTGCAGAAGTTCCATGCAAGGCATGGGTGCATCATCGTACCAGTCCCCGAGGAACTTTCATACACTATGCTGCAGGTTTTCGGTCCAGATGGTGATCCCACAGTAGCAGCTGCTCCGTAGGTTATTGTATCCAATGCATTGGATGGTTTGGCAGTGACTGGTGTTTATACAGCATTCTGAAAGATTGGTCGATCGTTGATCGTCTTCATCTTGTCCGTCGACCAACCCTCATCATTAATGGGCGCAAGGACATTGCTCAAGATTTCGTCGTGAAGCCGTTTTTCGACAAAATTGAGAAAGTGAAATGGGTCACACTTGAAGCTTCGAGCCACACCCCGTTCTTTGAGGAGCCTGATAGGTACATGGGGATCGTTGGAGAATTCCTCCTCTAGTGAATGAATGTATTCAAGTATGTGTCGAGGATTCGCTATCTCAACCGAGTTCTAGGTTGGAACGGGCAAGAGATTTACTCTCACATCGATAAAACTATAGAAAATGACTCAATCTGGTAAGTTTCTCCCTCAACTGCTGGTCGGCACCAATTGTTTTTCCTGGAAATAATATTCTGAGCATGTGAATCGTCCTCAAAGATGCACTATTGTCTACCGTCTGCTTCCTTCTGCTGACAAACAGCACAAGACATGGTATAAGAGCTTAGATCCTTGATGTATGCCCCGCTGACATCTAATAAAGACCTCGATTGCTGATACCATCAGTCGATTACTCGGGCATCCATACGGTACTTCCCACGAGTGGGTTTTGTTGTTCAAGACTACTAGGACAGGGATTCGCAAAGTCGCCCTGTCGACGGAGCGAAATGGGCCCATTTCTTAGGAGATCACTTGCCCCGAAGCATGAGATTATCAAACTGTGCTGTCAAGGGGTCATTGACTCCTTCCTCAATGAGAATGACATGATCAATGAGGGAACAAGAAATGTATTGAGATGAGACCATCATGAAAGCATTGGAGCCATACGAGTGTAGCCGGGTCAACGGTGGTTCTGATGAGATTCAGCCTCCCTTGGAAGACATCTTTGCTATCGAATGGGTGCTTGCTTGTGAATGGAACAGATTCCCAAGATACACTTACAAGTAACCTATTCAGATATATATTGATAATTGATCGAATTTTCAGCTCTCTTGCTCTATCAAAGCCAACTGTTCTGTGTTTCCAACACAGGAGCTCGTGATATGATCTATCATTTGGTAGTGTTCCTGTCCACTTTTCGTCTCACGAGAAGGTTGTAATGTACACCATCAGGGCTGTTGCCATCATAGTATCCACTTCTGGAAGTTCAGTCAGTAATTACTTGCTGTCAGATTGCTGATTGCTTCCATTGCACAATGTGATGGTTTCATGTGCCGAGTCGGTGGTGGCGTGTGGTATTGAAATCACATAAAAACTTCGCAAAACTCCTACCAGGGGTCGTCCCGGCACGCAGCAGTTGGTCTCGAGATTGTTATGACCAATCCTTTTACTCCAGATGAGCCCCCAGCGGCATTATGGTACGAGCAAACCGATCTTGCTGCGATCTACATTGGGGGTATTGCGTATGGTTCGTACGCTCAGTGTCCATTGGCTTTTCACTCCACCTCTTCATCCATTATTAGGTGTGCATATTAGCGTGTATTTGACGTGCTCGTATTACCTCCTAAAATCAAGGACTAAACGCTTTGGAAAGTGGTTGGTCTTTGTTTTCTTACTTTTTGCACTCGGGACGATCAACATCTGTCTGAATATGCGCTTTGGTCAAATGGTCTGGATAGACAATCGCAGCTATCCTGGCGGTCCATTTGCATATCTCGTACAGCAGGAAGGAAATGCGCTGCTTACTGCCGGTAACGCAGAATCTATCCTGATCTCGTTCCTCGCAGATGGATTGTTGGTAGGTGGTAACTACTGGTGCCCTTGTATCCGAGTAATCATCCTCGACTGGACAGATTTGGCGTTGCTATGTTTTATACCGCCTGTGGTGGTTGCTTATAGTCCCAATTTTGACATGGCTTGCATCCTTTGGTAAGTGTCCCTACCCTCTAATGGGTACCTGAAGTTTACACGGTCACCCCAGCCTGTGGAATTCTGCTCACCGTACAAGCCTCTCATCCAGAGTCGAGCTTGTTCACAAACAATACCCTCGTTTTCTCAGTTCCTTATTTCGCTCTATCGATGAGCCTCAATATCCTGCTCACGATGCTTCTCATCTGGAGACTGATTTACATGAAATATCAGTTGCAAAAGTCCTTTGGCAGCGATTACACCCGTCTCTACACAACTATAGCTACAATGATATTGGAGTCAGCTTTGCCATACGGCTTGATTTCTTTTATCTTTATTGTGCTTTATGGAACCAAGAATACGGCTGCAGATCTATTTATACCCCTGCTGATACAAGTGGAGGTAAGTCGATTTTGGATTTCAGAAGGCTGACAACCATCATTCACAACTTCGAAGTGTATTTCTCCTATGATTATCATACTGCGTGTTGCAAGAGGACAGGCCTGGGATAGTGACACAGTTTCTGTGGATCGCTTGTCAAGCATGAAAGCTGTGGGTGGTCGAAAGTCTGTAGGCCCATCAGGTTTGAGTCGTGGACGCAGACTCCAGGAAATCTCGACGGTACAATTCGCACCTGGACAGACAGGATCATCTGGGCACACCGTAGTTCAGAAGAAAACTATTGGCAGCTCAGAGCAAGTTTGAATTTCCTGAATACCCCATTGATGTAGTTGATATCTGGATGCGCTGTGTTAGAGCATAATTTTCTTTTGATATTGTTCAAAGGGATACTGTAACAAATATAGAGCTATTTCATATATGCTCCATAGTGTTGAATAAGCAACTTGCTATACACCTATGGGACAGGATGTGATGCTTGAGTATCTTTCTAAATACAGGTGGACTATTTTCTTTAAAGGAGGGTAGTGCAAAGAGATAGGCAAGATTTGGGAATCAACAAAAGAAATATTGAAAATAAAAACATGTTCAATGAGACACTTGTTTTGCACATGTTTGTTGTACAGACTATATTTGCCAGTACTACTTGTAGGTTATACCAGCCTTCCTGTATGTCTAATATGGATGCCTTTAACATTTCAGGACAGTAAAATATGTCCACACTTGTAGTGATGACCAAAAATACTACACTTCTTAGTTTCCACCTACTACTTCTCTATTTACTGATATATGGCTCTTGTTAAGCACAGTTTATCCAACAATCTTGAGTTTATTATTAAATCACTTACCAATTATATTGATTGATTGAGTTCTGTTATAGTCTCAATTGTTGTTATATACTGATCCAAGAACATCCACTATCTATCCTGAATAACAATCAACTCTACTTTGCACATTTTTATTTATTATAAACTAGTGTTAGGAACAGGCCAGCCACTGAACCAATTATGCTAAAAGTGCGCAATGTCAAGCTTAGCTTTGACATATGGCTGGTACTATATATGTACTTCATACTATACTCCTGACAACTAGCATCTCTATTCCAATCAGCAATCATTTCATGGACAACCTCTTATTATTCCCAATAATCTCCATGAACTCCCTAACAATGCCTATATTTACCAGTTGTCCAGAGTAATTATCTTTGTCTTCTAATTCTCACTTGTTATTCTTAGAAATCCAGTACTTGTATTTAAGGCCAGTAGATATACTGTATAGACTCCAGTCTGATAATCAAATTGTTTAGTAACATACTTCTATTGTTACAACTCAAAGATCTTAGAGTGAATCTGTTATATGCAAGTCTACCTGTCTGGAAATTACATTCCCATAGTGATATCACCTCCCAACCTTACAAGCTTACCTTCTATAATAGCCACCTTGCTTGCAACACACCTCGTGGCAGTAATGCAACCATTCAGGTATTCTGTCTTCCATAATGGAGATACTCCTATTTAACTTGGTCTTCTATGACAGAGTCACCCCTGTCAGTGTTTCAATACTGAAACCTCTGCTTGGGATAATAGGGGATATACTATTAAAATCCCAAGTATCTTCTATAGTCATTTCTTGTATATAAGACTAGTAGTTACACTGTAATTTGCTAGTCTGATAATCAATAAAGATAACTCTTATTTGAAGTTGTGACCACATAGCAAATAGATAGTACAGCATATAAGCTAAAGCCAAGGTCATTCAACAAGTTCACACATCTCTAAGTCCATCTTGCAGACTTCCAACCCCAGTATGAACTATGCCTGATAGTATTATCAGACTCCTAAGTCTGCTATTGCTTCTGAGCAGTTCTGTCTGCTAAATTCTCTGTCATAGTTCCATCTGCAAAACAACTTTATATTTTTCACTTCAAAGTCCAAAATGGCTTCCTTTTACCATAATTCCTCAACTTCAACTCCAGTCCCACCACTTGGGATACTCTTTAATACTATCTCACATTTTAGTGACTATTTGGCTTATTTACCAAATGCTCTACAACACTCCAGATAAATTCACCAAAGAGACTGCTCATCTCCCAGATCTCCATCTAGCACCATTCAACATGACTGGATAGCTTTGCCTGTTTCTGGACCAAGTATTGTCCCTGCAAACAATGATCCTAACTGGGAGAATACTTTTACTACTAATCCTATTATTAATTTAACAGCTAATAGACCTACTTCTTCCACTCACTCACAGTCCAAACCCCATCAGAGTGATAATACTAATGAACAGTTGACAAAAGTACTTGGCTGACTTGCTAATACTCTTAATTCTAATCAGACCCCTGGTTCTAATACTAATTCACAGGAAACTAAAGCCCATATCTCTAATATATTCAGTGGCACTGAGCCTGATAAGCTTAATAATTTCTTGTTCTAGTGTCACCTATATTTCCATGCTAATCTGGTGCAATTTGACACAGACATTGCAAAAATAAACATTGCAATGATCTATTTCACTAAAGTAGCTTAGGACTGGTTTGAGATAGGCCTTAACCAAGAAGACCAGGGTATTCTACAAGACTGGCTCTCTGACTGGAATCTGTTTGTTGATGAGCTACATTGACATTTTGGTCTCTCAGACCCTGTCAGTGAAGCGGCCAACGTGCTGGATAATCTCCATATAAAGCCTAGTGACAAGATTTCCACTTACAATGTAGACTTTATGTGCTATGCTTCCCAACTAGGTTGGGAGAATAATGTGCTCTGCTATCACTATTACTAGGGGCTTCCCAATTGGATCTAGGATCCTATCTCTACCTAGGAACAAGGAAAACCCACCTTATTCCAAAACATGTATGCTTTGGCAATGACTATTAATTACTGCTACTGGAAATGTGACCACAAATATCACTGTGTAAGACAGGTAGAGAAAGAGGTCCTTGAGTCTCACTCTCAGAAGCAAGGAAAAGCTTCTACCTCTAGTCCTGCCATGGCCTCTCAGAATAAAGCAAACCCATCTCTGGTAGCCTTATCTGCCAAGACCTCCTCCTTGAAATTATCTCTGTTCCCTGCTTCCAAGTAACAACCCAATTCTCCATAGGTAGACCTCTCTTCCAAGCTGGCCAGCAATGGCAAGTTAACTAGTGACAAGCGCAAGAAGCATCTCAAAAACAACCTATATCTCTATTGTGGTGCAGGAGACCATAAGCTGGACTTCTGTTCCAAAAAGTAGACTATGGTCACTTCCAAGGGCTGTGGTGCTTTAATAGCTGCTTCTGAGAAACTCTTGGAAAAATAGAGAGTGATCTCTAGAACTTTGCACAGACTGAGGGCTATATTAAACTTCTTTATGCAGCAATGAGTTCTATCTGACTCAACATATCCACTTTTTCCAATTCTCATTTTCTTTTTGTCTCTCTTACCTCTCCCTTGATTCTTGGTCAGGATCATCTTAATAAAATCTCATTCCAAGCTCTTGTCGACTCTAGGTTTACTCATTGTTTTGTAGACTCTAAATTTGTGGATACTCACTACTTGAAGACATCTGCAACTCTTCTGGTTGCTTTCTGCTTGTTTGATGGTTTATCAAACAGCAGCATCTCTGAAATTGCCAACTTGCCCATAATCTTTTCCACCAGTAATTATATAAATCTAGACTTTTATATCACTCTACTTGATTCTTCTTGCTCTTTGGTACTTGGATAAAACTGGCTTGTCTGATACAGTTCACTGATTGACTAGGTAAATGGGTTGATAAACTTCTGTCCATCTTTGCAGGAATATCTTGCTCCTTCTTATGTCACAGCCAACACATCATTGGTGCTGCAGCATTTTTGCACATATTAAAACTCTCAGGCTCTAGCAATTTTGAACTTTATCTTCATTCTTTGAACATTCAGGCTAATTTTACAAAACTTGCAGAAGGTCCTGACTTTTCCAATGTCCCTTCTGAGTATCACAAATTTGCCAATGTTTTCAGCAAAAATAAAACAGAAGTCCTTGCTCCTCATTGTC
>Ga0157358_1000576_pt1 | contig 15378 bp, 10 predicted proteins | sample AttcapACBM2_FD_111484 | JGI IMG/M metagenome (GOLD analysis project Ga0157358, IMG submission 111484) | Fungus gardens microbial communities from leaf cutter ant in Botucatu, State of São Paulo, Brazil - Atta capiguara ACBM2 | ecosystem: Host-associated > Fungi > Mycelium > Unclassified ...
AGATATTGTCTCCATTTTGTGATGGATTCCACAATTGCCAATAATTCTTTGTCATAGATCTCATAATTTCATTCTGCTGGTTGCATTGTTCTTGACAGAAACACAATAGGTTTCCATTTGTCATCTTGTTCTTGTGAAAGAACTCCTCCAATGGCATGTCCTGATATGTTGGTCTCTACTTGGAATTTTCCTTCTCTCTTTGGAAGAGCAAGAACTGGTTGACTTGTTATTTTGTCCTTTAATTCATCAAAAGCTCTCTGTTGTTCTTCTTCCCATTTCCACTCTTTTTTCCCTTTGAGTTCGTTGAGAGGTCTTGCCATATGACTGAAATTCTTTATAAACTGTCTGTAGAAATTAGGGAATCCCAGAAAGCTTTCTACTTCTTTTATCTTGGTGGGTGTTTTCTGTTATAAGACAAGAGTGTGGACAGACTTGGACTAGGGTTAGGGTTTGGACAAGTATATATTGCAGTAGTTAATTATTAGTTTACAACGGATGGAGATAGGCACGTGACCTAGAAGTCATATGACAGAGTCTAGAAGGAGTTAGGGTTAGGAGTGACGTCAAGGGACATGGGTTCCTCATGGTGTACACATGGTATGCACATGTACAGCAGAGATTAAGAGTATGATATCAGGGCACATGTATACGGCATGGTGGCCTTAAGGTAGACACATGGTAGATGAGTAATAGGACATGAGGTAGACACATTGTTGTAACATGGACTAGGAGCCTGTAGTATATATAGAGGATCAATACAGCAAGGGCTCCTTGTTGAGTTCTCTTGTAATCCCCACTATGAGATAGTTCATTGGAGAGCTTTGCTGAAGTCAGTATATCACGAGTGTCATTCCGGCAAGTGGTTGCTACAATATTTTCCATTCCTTGACTGCTTTGACTTTGTTGGTTTCCATCTGAACTTGACCTTTCCCAACAATGACTCCTAGTATCAGTATTTCCTCCATGTTAAAATTGCATTTGGATCGTTTGAAGTATAAATTGTATCTTTCCGCAATCTTGAGGAATTGAATTGTTCTTTCTTCAAGTTTCTTCATGTTCTTTGCTGGTATTACAAAATCGTCCATATAGTTGGCCAGTACTCCTTCATGGAGCAATTATCGCAATATGCTGTTCATCATCTGTTGAAATGTCCCTGGGGAATTACACAATACAAAATACATCACTTGAGGTTCAAATAATCCTTTGTTTGTCAGAAAGGCTGCTTTTCATTTGTCCTCTTCTTTTATCCTGACATTGTTATATCCCCAAATTAAATCCAACTTGTTGAAATATTTGGCTTCTTTCAAATTGTCAATGACTTCTCCTATTAATAGTAGTGGTGTCTTGTCCTTGATAGTGACTTGATTCAGTTTCCTATAGTCTTGAACTAATCACAAATATCTGTCCTTCTTTGGAATATAGAAGCAAGGAGCTACATATCTTGACTTTGATTCCTTGATTAATCCCACCTTTAACTGTTCATCCAACCATTGATTTAATACTTTGTTTTCTTTTATTGTCATTGCATAAGCCTTTGCATTAAGTTTCTTGGGTGCATTCTCTATCAAATTGATTTCGTGATCCCATTCTCTTCTATCTGGTAGTTTCTCAAATTTCTTTTTGTTGAATAGATGGGTAAAAGGACGAATGTAGTCTAGAAGATCTTCTAGATTCGTTGGATCTGGTTTCTTTCCTATTTCCTGTTGCTCCTTGTCCCTTTCCGTTGCTTGTGTTCTCCTATTTGATATAAATGATATATCCTGGTGGTTCATCTTGCATGTCTTTGGGCATCTTGTGAATTTTATAGTTTCTTTGTTCTGGTCTACTTCTGGATTGTGTTTTACCAACCAGTTGTATTCTCAGAACATATTCGTGCCATTTAGATCTGTAACCACTGCATTGATTCATTTTTTGTGTCTGTCAATTTGTACTTCCAATAGTGCAAATCTAGTGACTTCTCCATTCTTTGTTCCATCTGTATTGAAAACTTCAAAGGATCTATCATTGGTTCTATCTTGATTTTTTCTTCTTTGACTAATTGTTCATCGATTCCTATATGGGTATATCCCAAGTCTACCAGTGCCTGTAGCCATAATTCTTTTCCATTCTTTGTCTTGATGTTGGTTTACATATTTAATTCCCTTTCCTTGTTATTCCTTTGGTTTGGAATAACATATCGATTTTGGGATTTATTATGTACAAAGGTTCATCGTATCATGCCTACTCCAAACCTTTGACAAAACCCTCTTCTTTCTCATCTTCTGAATCATCTGGTTGATTTCGGCTGTTTGGATTTACAATCCTTGGCTAGGTATTCTTGTTTGTCACATTTGTAGCACTTCCTCATCTCTCTTTTTTTCTTGGGCCTTCTGCATTCTTTGGCCAAATGTTCATATAAATTGCAGTTGAAGCATCTTGGTTTTCCATTCTTGTCAAAATTGTTTCTGGATTTTCCTATGTCCATCAGTGCTCCTCTTCCTCCAAATGTAATCTCTGTGCTTGTTTTCTAGTCATGTTGACTCTTCGTAGATTTGTATCCTTGTTCTACTGCGGTGATTGCCACCTTCCATTCCTTGAGTGTATTAGGTGCTGCCATTAGTGGATATCCCAATATGGTTTTGATAATATATGCTTGTACATTCTTCTTTAATAAGAATATTGCATGTAAATTGTCTGTTTCCACCTTCATAGCTAATGCTTTGAATTCAATTATAAAGTCCACAATGTGTTTTCTGTCTTGTTTGAATGTTTCTATCTTCTATTCTGCATCTGCTGCTTTGCTTTTGTCGCTAAATGCTGTTTTGATTTCTTCAACAAACTCTTCCCAGCTCTTGGTATTATCGGTATCTTCTAATTCATCAATCTTCTTCTGTGTGTAAATTCTTGCTATGCCCCCTCTAAGTCGGGCTAGCACTGCTGTAATCCTTTTATTGGCTGCAACTACTCTGTTGCTCTTAAGAAATAAACAGATTCCCCTCCACCAGTCTTCAAATTTCGTTCTGTTCCCATCAAACCATCCTGGGTCTGGGACCATAGTCTTTGTTGGTATACTCTCATTGTATACTACTAGTACTGGTACTGTCGACATTCTGTCTGTTTCTGATGTTACTGGTTCGGTGCTTCTGTTTGACACATTGTCTTTGATGATTCTCAGTGATCCAAGTATTTCTTCTAATGCTTCAATAGCATCTACATTTTGTCCTGCTGTTTTGGTTGTTCTGTGTTTCTTCACTACACCTCTCTTGCAAGGTGAGTTTTGTGATGCTTTACCAAATGTTACGACCTTAGACTTGGCTGAGGTTGCAACTTAGGCAAAGACTTGAGGAAGGATAGGGATGGAGTTCAATTGGTAAAGCATAAGGACTACAGAGTAGTATCTATGCTATATATACAAATAGTCCATAAGACAAGTGTCTAGAGTACATGAAGAAAACAAGTTATAGAACATGAGGATGAAGCAAGGACAGTACACCTACTACATGAGATGCTGACTAAGCTACATGCAGTGCAGCTGATTATGTCATCATTACCCTTTGCCCATATTTATGCTGCATCCAGGAGGTGTCGATCGTAACAACCACATTCTAGTTTTCCAATTGAGTAGTTAGGGTTGTTTCTAAAATGGAAAATACAGCTTTTATATGTCTGGCCTAGAACTTAGTAGTTCTGGATAGGTGCAGAGAACAAACCTTGACTTTGTGGCTTTTATTACTATAATACATGTATTTTTTCCACTTATTCATAGTAAGCCTCCTATCACTTCCTAATTAGCTGGATATATCAATTTGAGGATAAACTCAAGAGTTTGGCCTATTAATTGGAGTAGGTATGTAGTTCCAGGGTTGTGGTATAAGTAGGCAGTTATATAACTGGTTGTGGTTCCATTCTCATTTCCAATATTAGTTATCAATGATTATTGCCAAGAAGTACATTAATTGGAAAGTGGGTGGCTTCTCTTCTTTTCTTAGGCAAATGAAGTCTTGTAGTCAGTGTAGAAGTTCTTGGTAGTACATATAACAAAAGACATTGTCCTCCCAATCCAGTTGAAATGTGTATCTCATGAATTCAATGTTATAGATAGCAATCTTATTGCTAGTCTTTATCTGTAAATTGTTTAGTGCAACTGTAATGTTTTTTATAGGATTGGATAAACTAAAATAGTGTCATAACTCTTCTAAGAATTGGGACCAGTCCTCAAGCTAGTCTTGGTAGATTTCCTATTCTTCTTAGTGTCAGAATTGAGAATGATGGACTTAGATTTTATTTTATTTTATTTTAATTTAATCTTATATAGAAAAAGAACAAAGAAGACAAAAGCATGATACTGTCACAAGTCACATGACAAGGTCACAGATCAGGTGATAGAGAAAAGGATGTAGAAGTTTCCAAAACATAATGATGTCATCCAACATGGTAACTGCATGTTGGCCTTATAGTTACTATATGGCCTTTAGGGTAGGTTAGGAATAGCTTAGCACAGACCATGATAAAAATGTATATAAGGTAGACTGACTTGTAAAAGGAACTCTATCAAGTTCTCTTGTGTACTCCAATACAAGAGTTGTCTTTTATTCTTACTCTAAGAGACTTAAGTCATAATACCTAGTCTAACCTAATCTTGAACCAATTCTGAGCTACTCCTATTAAGTAGGTTTTAGCAAATTCTCCCTTTGTAGCATCTATAGTGAATTGTACAGGATTTGTATAAAAGTAGAGTTAGCATTAGAAAAGAAAATTATTCAACTTATCTGGGTTAGTACCATCAAAAGTTTTTGGCATCTGGAATCTGGTTACTAAGAGTATAAGTGTTATAAACTCAAGACCTTAGAGTTGGTCAAAAGAGTAAACCTTGTATTGGGTTGATATAAGAGAACTTAATGGAGAGCTCTGTACAAGATAGTCTATCTTATATACTAAATCCACATGGTTCATGCTAGCTACTTCTACCCTACCCTAAACAGCCATATGTTAGCCTTAAGGTCAACATGTATTGCACATGCTGTATAATCTTATTCTTTCAGAATCTTCTATGTCCTTTCATGAATCATGTGACTTGTAACTGCATGATCTTGTCACTTTAACCCTAACCCTAGTTCTAGAAATAGAAAATGGAAAAGAAAATCAAAAGAAAAATAAAAAATAAGAATGAGAATGAGAAAAAGTAAAGTCCACTACTTTTGGCTTTGACAATGAGGTTGTATACTGGTATAGGATTGGCTGCTAGTTTTTTAAGGATTTTAGCTAGAGGATTTACAGAGTAGGAGGGAAAATTGGTTGTAGTAGAGGGTAGATGTTATAAGACAAGAGTGTGAATAGACTTTAGGGTTAGGGTTAGTGGACAGAAATAGGACAGTAGTTAATTATTAGTCTACAACAGATGGAGAGCACATGACCTAGAAGTCATGTGATAAAGTCTAGAACAGTCTGGAAGGACTTATGGTCTAGAAGGATCGAGAGGAGTCTAGATCAGAGATGGGGTTAGGAGTGATGTCAAGGGACATGGGTTCTTCATGGTGTACACATGGTATGCACATGTACAGTGGAGATTAAAGGTATGACATCAGGGCACATGTAGGAAGCATGGTAGCCTTAAGAAAAACACATGTGAATGAGTAATAGGACATGAGAACAATGCATGGACATTAGGACAGGAGTAATATTGTTGTAGAACGGACCAGGAGCCTGTAATATAAATAGAGGATCAATATAGCAAGGGCTCCTTGTCGAGTTCTCTTGTAATTCCCCCACTCTTTACTTGATAGCCCATTGGAGAGCTTTGCTCGTTGTGAGATCATTTGTCCTTGAGTAACGAGTGGTTGCTACAACAGTAGAGGCTGTTTTGTTTCAGATATATCTTCCCAGTTTGTATCATTGTCTACTGGTATGGTCTTAGGTAATTTTAATATGTTTTATGGAGTTCTTTAGAAGAATAAGTGGTTTAGTATTGTTCTCATCAAGATAGTATAGTCAGGTTGGTGATTTACTTGCTTAATTGTTGGGTGTCAAGATTATAGAAAGTGGACTTTGTTTCTTTTTATTTTCTTTCTTATTTTCTTTTTCTTTTTGATTTATTTTCATCTTTTCTATTTTTAGAACTCTGGGGTTAGGGATAAAAGTGATCAGTTACATCAGTCACATCTGATGGTGTGGTCACAACATTGATTATAAGACTCAAGAAAAGGAAGTAGAAGGTTTTGGAACAAAATAATGTCATACAATATGGACACTACATGTTGGCCTCATGCTTTACACATGGTCATTTAGGATAGGGTGCACAGTAGCTAGCACAGACCATCTGTAGGAGTATATAAGGTAGACTACTTTGTACAGAGCTCTTTATTAAGTTTTCTTATGTTTACTCTAATACAAGAGTTTGTTCCTTTATCTGACTCTAAGGATTTAAGTTCATAACATTGGGCAGCTGAGATTGCTGTAGAAAATGCAGAATTTCTATGGGAAAAGGTCATGAGGTTTTATTATGTTTTTTAATGGGGATTGCAAAAGAATTTGTGTAATAGTAGCTATAAAGTCTGATAATACTGTTAGAGGTAAATCACAATTGCTAATTTATCTATGATAAAAACTCAAAAGACAAGATAGAAGAGGAAACTTAATAGTTGTGTATGGAAAAGAAGATAGATGTAGTATTTGCATGAATGTGACAATCTTAGCTTCAATAGATGACATTGTATCTAGCATATTCATTGTATGATTGTAATTTTAGATAATAGAGAAGTTTAGACAGAAAAGATGTGAGTATAGCACAGTTTGAGTTGATTATCAGACTAGAGAACAATATATTATAACTATATTCTTAAATACAGAAATGATAATCTAATAATATCTGTATATACTCTGGGTGGTTAGTCACTATAGGAGTTGTTGTTTGAACTCCATGAATTGATAATGAATGTAGGGTCAGAGTTTTTGGTCTTTGGATTGATAGCAGTTGGAATTATGGTATTATTTGCTCTAAAAGCATGGATATTTTCAAATATAAAAGTATATAAACAAAATAGTGATGGTCTGTGTACAAGCTGTTTCTATTGCATAATCAAAACTTGTGCCTAGTGAGGCTGTTATCTACTATAGTAGATATTAGATTAATTTTAGAAAGTAACTAATTATATCATTATATTGATATACTTGTATCTTTATAAATACTAATTTTTATATGATATATGATATATTACTAGAGATGGTTTGATAAGTATTTTTAGATCTGAGATTTAATTCTCAGATATAAAAGTATTTATACAAAATAGTGATGATCTGTATACAAGCTGTTTTCATCACATAATCAAAACTTATATCTAATAGGGCTATTATTTATTATAGTAGATGTTAGGCTAATTTTAGAATGTAACTAATTATGTCATTATATTGATATACTTGTATCTCTATGAATACTGATCTCTATATGATGTATGATATATTATTAAGAACAATTTAATGAGTACTTTCCAATACAAGTTTGATTATAGATATCTATTTAGTTATTCTTGAGATAATGGCTAACAAAACTTGTAGTTACTGATGGTCTAATATTTTAGTAACCTGTTGTCACCTTTATACATTCTGTATATATATGAATAGCTCTTATTCAGGACTTTCCAATGAAACTGGGTTTATAAGAATTAGTCTACTAGTTATGAAGTTTGTAATAGAAATATGTAGATGAATGTGATTTATGCTAGAGAATGAAGAACCATACAGAAGCATCAGTGAGGGTAATGACTAATGAGGTGTTAGAGAAACTATGGATACATCTGATAGTAGACTTTATTATGAAGTTACTGTTAGTAGTAGAAAAAGATACAATCTTATTAATATGTGATAAGTTGTCCAAGATAGCTTATTTTATAGTAATAACAGAAGAAACATTAGAAAAAGGGTTAGGAAGGCTGTTCAAAGATAATATGTGAAAGTTGCATGGGTTACTGGAGAGTGTAATATTGAATAGAAGACCTTAGTTTGTAGCAGAGTTGATGAAGAAAATAAACAAGATGTTGGAAATTGAAACAAAGTTGTTAACAGTATTTCATCCTTAGACAGATGAGTAAACAGAGCATATAAACCAAGAGTTGAAATAGTACTTGCAGTTTTTTGTGGATTATAGACAGAAGGACTAGCCAGAATAGTTGGCTACAGCAGAGTTTGCAGTAAATATGAATATTTATACAGCAACCAAAGTATCTCTATTTATAGTAAATTATATTAGAGAGTTGAGGATATTAGAAGAAAAAGATTAGTAGATAAAGTGACAAAGTTTGTAAAGAGAATAAAGAGAGTCTAAGAAGAAGTAGGAGTAGCATTGAGAAAAGTATAGGAGAAGATGAAGTAGCAAGCAGACAAGAGAAGAAGGAAAGCTCAGAAATGGAAGAAAAGTGATAAGATGATATTTAGTACAAAAATTTAATATTCAAGAAAAGACTGGTGCAAAAGTTAGTGAATTAATATATTAGTCTATATATTATTAACAAGATAGTATCTGCCAATGTAGTCAAATTAAATTTATCTGGTTGTAAACATTAGTTGAGTAGTAAGATATAAGAAATCATTAGAGGAATAGAAAGTAGAAAAAGTAAAACCAGTAGAAGTAGATGAAGTCAAAGAATGAGAGGTAGAAAAAGTATTCAATAAAAGAAAAATAAGAGAAGTTATGAAGTACTTGGTATAATAAAAGGAATTTATGGTAGAGTATAATATATAGAAGAAAAAGAAAAATTTGAAGAATGCAAAAAAAGCAGTGGTAGAGTTCAAGGAGAGACCAAGTACAGAAGTTATATAAATGAGATGATAAAAAGTTTGAGGAGGAGTATTTAAAGAAGTTGGAGAGAAACTGATAAAAATAGAAGTCTGTTTTTCTGGAGGAGAAACCTTGAAGAAGGGGTAATGTCAAAGTTAAGAAAATAGTAAACTCTCTTTGTTTTCATTTTCTTTTCTTATTTTTATTATATTTTTTATTTATTTTCTTATTTGGAACTTAAGATTAGGATTATAGTATGATGTTACAACTGTTATACACTATAATGGCATAATGGCTGTCACAGTTACAGTCACACAATCATGTAATATATAAAAGAATATAGAAGGTTTTAGAAAGATGATATCATATAATATGTTAATAATATATTGACCTTATATAGTATGTATGGTCTTTAGGGTAGGTTAGTAATAGTTTTGCACAGATCACTAACTAATCTATGTAAGGTAAACACTTTATACTGGAAACTCTATCAAGTTCTCTTGTATTAACACTAATATAAGATTCTTTTTTCTTAACTCTGAGGCTTAAGTTATAACATGGACTTTCTTTTCTTTACTAGATAGCCTAAAATGTTTAGGCTGTTCTATGTAGATTTTCTCATCCAGGTTATTGTACAAGTAAGTAGTTTTTATGTTAATATTATAGATATTCCAATCTTAAAGAGTAGTAATAGCTTAGAATAGATATATAGTCTTATAGTAGACAACTGGAGAAAATAATTTGTCAAAGTTAATAGTCTTGACCTGAGAAAATCTCTTTATAACAAGTTGAGATCTAAATAAATTATCAAACTTGATATTAAATACCTAGTAATTCTTGATCATGTTCTGTTTCTTAGGGAAGTCTATAATCTTATAGACATTTTTATCTTTGAGTAATTTCAGTTTCACAAAACAGAACTTAAGCCACTTCTTTTGAATATTAGCTAGTGATCAAACAATATCTCTAAGATTTTTAGAAATTGGGTGAAATTCTACTACATGTTATGTTAAGAGAAAATGAATTTGCTCTACTTCTCCTTCTCTTACAAGATGTATTAAGTAACCAGTAATGGCTGTTTTAGCTGATTCATCTGTAGGAGGTAGAATATCTATTCTTTTTCTATTATTATTAATAATGATTGAGTATTGGCCTTTTCACTAGATATTATAAGGGGTCCCATCTATCTCAGCAATGTTATCTTGTAATTTATGTGGGTAATCAGTTCTATATCCTAATTATCCTAGATAGTAAATTATCAGAAAATCTGTATACATCTTGGTATATTCTTCATGATTCCTAATAAGAGATATTAGTAAAGTATTCTTGCTTCCTATAAATATTATCTTTTCACAAATATATCTGAGTTTAATGTATAGATTTTCTTGATTTAGAACTCTGTAGTACTTGTGGAACAGATCATGGCAATCATTGAAGTATTGCAGCAACTATTAACCAAAATAGTTAATAGCACACTAAGTAGTTTTATAAATAAAAGAGTCTCATAGAGATTATAAGAGAACTTAATAAGAAGTCTCTAATATATTGCTACTATATTTATACTAATATTAAATAGTCCATGCTAACAATAAATAACCCTACTCTGAAGTCCATGTGTTGTCCATAAGCATACTATATATACACCATAAGATAAACATACCACAAACATATATCTTAACATCATCCTTCTAGCCACTTCTCCAATGTTCTAGTTTTTTAATATAATGTCATGTGACCACATTCATGTGCCTCTTCATCATCCAAGAAATATAAAAAAAAAAAAGAAAAGAAAATCATAATAAAATATAAGAGTTCAAGTATATCATTATTACAACTACAAGACCTTAGAGTGAGTCAAGTAAAAGAACCTTGTATTAAGGTTAATACAAGAGAACTTGATAGAGAACTCTATACAAGATGGTCTACCTTATATACTAATTACTCATGGTCTGTGCTCTACTACTTTAGCCTACTCTATATAAACCTTAATGTCAACATATATTAAGTATATTGTATAATATCATTATTCTAGAAACTTCTATTATGTTCCATTGTGACCACATGACTGTGATATGTGACTGGTTTGTGACATTGGTTACTGTGATGTTATGCTAATCCTAACCCTAAATAAAAGTGAAAATAAAATGAAATGAAAATGACAAATAAAAGAAAAATAAGAATAAAACAAAGTCTATTGTTTATGATCTTGACAACCATGACATGAGAGCTGGATGTTTGTATCTCAACATTAGTATCAACTTTGTTATTAATCTTTACTAAGAGCTGTTTAGATACTGGGAGAGGTAAAAGAGATAGTAATCTATAAGAGAGTAAAGGAGAGAGAGAATGAGGAGGATTATTATTTTGAATAGAAGAAATGAGTATGGGAGGAATGGGTACTAGAGAAGGTTCATCTTTGATGGAATGTTCAGGTGCTGATGACTTTGTCTCTGGACTTACTCTGTCTAATAACTTATTGTATAATTTATACTCTTTTATACAAGATTTGGTATATTTAGAAAAGAATTCCTTATTGAAAATAGCATATATAAAGTGGAAAATGATATTTCCTTGTATATGATGTATAAAGCAATAGCTATTATCCTCATATCCAATTGTTGTAGCAACCACTTATCACAATAACAAATGATAACACAAATGAGTAAATCTCTTAGAATAGATATAATGTGGGAAGTTCACAAGAGAATCAACAAGGAGTCTCTGCTCAATTAGAGTCCTATATATACAAAACATACCTGGTCCATGCTACCAATAATTAAGCTTGCTCTATTGTCCATACTACAACCTTATGTCCACCTCATTTCCTACTCAAGGCCACCATGTTGTATACATGTGCCCTGATGTCATCTTCCAGATCCTTTCACTATGTTCTAGGCTTATGATGTCACATCATGTGACTGTGGTGTCATGTGCCTCTTCATCTTCCAAAAGAAAAAGAAAAGAAAAGAAAAATAAAATCAATATAAAATCAGAAAAATAAAATAAAATAAAATAAAAATAAAAATTGTTAGTGTTCAAGCATCCCATAACACCAATGAATATCATCAATTTAAAACATAACACAAGTTTATTGGTGCAAACTTTGTAGGTATTAAGACAAAAGCCTACTTATATATTAAGTGACACAAGAGAACTCAATAGAGTTTCTACTGCAGAGTAGTCTACTTTATATCTTTAAGAGTTGGTCTGTGTACATCTAACCTATCCTAAAGCTATGACTAAGTTCTTCTAGTAGTTTTTATAATATTTTACCAAGTTGTATGACTATGTGACTGCGATATATACCATACTTCTTAGATAAGTCTAAAATGAAAATAATGAAACTAAACTATAAGAGAAAAGATATAATAAATAATAATAAAAAAATAAGTCCACTGTGAGAAATTCTGACAGTTGGAAAGAGATATTAGAGATAAATACATATACTCTACAGTTAAAGATCTAGAAGTGTAATGTTTATAATTTTGATATCTTTGATGAGTTTGTAGTATTTCCTTATCTAGTCTTTCTTCTCACTGTTAAGTTGCATAATGAGGTCAAGATTCTTTATAGTATAAGAAACATATAGGTTAGAGGAAAAGGAAGCAGTTACAAATTGATAAGATATGTTAGTTTCTCAAGTGTTTAATGTGCTTTGAGATGTTAATCTAGAGTTTTATATCTCTCTTTTATAAATTTTGTCTCAAAATCTTTGTCTGATAGGAGAAGAGATAGCATAGTAGAAGAGTTTCCTATTTATATATATTATACCTACTTCAAACCTACTTGAGGTTATGGATTCAATTCTTTAATAGTCCTTTGTGTTGGGTAATTGCATAAAAATGTTATGGTTTGATACTTCATGAATAATTCTTCCTGTAGGCATAGACTGCCATCATGTCCTGTATAATAAATTGTTGACTTTAAAAAAAAAGAAAAAAAAGCTTTGTCTAATAGTCTTGAATTGCCTCCTGAGCATGTGGTAACTATACCTTAGTTATCTATTTGTTGTGTTCATTTTCATATCTCTTCCAATATACTAAAAATTATATGTCTCTATCTTATTTTATACTTCTTGTACTTCATATTTTTTTTCTTACTAATGATATTAGATGGTTGTGCTGGATCCATGTGTTTTTACTTGAATTAGGGCTTTTTGTATTATGTCAGCAAGATTTCATTAAAAATATTGTATATTTGTTATATGTTAAGCTTAATCTGATAAAAGTCCATTCTTTGTAGTAGTATTATTAATATCAACATCTCATAAAAGCACATCTTCTATGATAGTATTATCCTATAATCTGTTCTTCCTAGTAGTACTGAAATCTCTCCTCAGGACTATACTCTGAAACCCTTAAGTTCTTCTTTTCTATTACTTGTATATAAGGACTAGTAGGTATACTGCATTTTGCTAGTCTGATAACCAACAACAGCTCTAGTTGAACTTTAACCCCAGTATTCTTTGGTAATATACTACTTATTAGAACTCATTTCTCTTATACTTTACTCCATTTCTGAAGTTACAACCTTATAGCAGACAGACAGCATAACACATAAGCTGAAGCCAAAGTTATTCTGGGAAGTCTACATTACTGTGCACTTTGTATAGATTTCTATACTTAGTATAAACTCTAAGCTATGTCTGACAATATTGCCCATCCTTTTAGTTATTTTAGTTAGAATGCTTCTTGTTCAATTTTCTCATGAGTTTGAAAGGTCTATAGCATTTTTGGTCCAACTTCTTTGAGAGTTATTTTAACTGGATATTTTTTGCTTCTAGCTACACATTATCCTTGCTTTAACTGTCAAGGATTTTGTCTTTTCTTGTTAAACTGCTTCTTCATCACTTTATTTGACTTCTCCATGAATGATTTTACTGTTTTTCAACTTCTTTGTAGCTCTTTGAGAAAAGTCTCTAGTTTTGGTAATTCTGTCTTTATTGTAAAATCTTCTTTCTATGAATGTCTTTCAAAATTAAGTTTGAATGGTATATATCCTGTAGTTGAGTATTTTTTGTTATTATACTGGAATCTTACTACCAATAACTATTTTGTACAATTATCTTGTTGATAATTAATATAATGTTGTAAGAATACTTCAACCTCCTGGTTAATCCTGTTTATTTGACTGTCTGTTTAAAGATAGTATGCTATTGATAATTTATTTGTTCTTAGTTATTTGCATAAGTCTTCCATGAATTATGAGTGTTTTGAGCTATAATTCTTTTCTATTTTATATCTTTATATTTATATGTATATTAAGTTCCATCTCTTTGTTATCTTTTCTTTGTAGAATAACATATTGATTTTTTTAGAGAGATTATTATGTACAAAGATTTATTGTATCATATCTATTCCAAATTTTCAACAAAACCTACTTCTTTGTTGTTATTCTTTTTGTTCCTGTCCTCTGATTCTTTCTATATACTTATTACAAACTCAAGACTTTAAAGTAAGCCAAGAGAAAGAACCTTGTATTAGGATTAACACAAGAAAACTCAATGAAGATCTAAGTATCAAACTGTCTATCTTATATATGCTAGACTACTGGTTCATGCTACACTTCTATTAGCCTACTCTAAAAGACCATATATTATCCTTAAGATCAACATATGTAAAATATACTATATAATATTATCTTGTTCTAAAATCTTCTATAATATTCCATGTGTCACATGATCATGTTATATGTGACTGTGACTGTTATGTGACTGTTATGTGTAATATCATGTTAAATCCTAACCCTAAGTCTAAAATAAAAATAAAAATAAAAGAAAAAGTTAAGTCTACTATCTTTGACTCTGACAATACTCCTGTTTTTCATCTTCTGTTCTAATCTGTAGTTCTTTGTGAGGTGTTTCATCTTGTTACATTTGTAGCACTTTTTAGTTTCTTTTTTCTTCTTGAATTTTCTACAGTCTTTTGCTATATGCCTATAAATGTTGTAATTGAAGTATCTAGGCTTTTTATCTTTGTTGTAGTTGTGTTTGGCTTTCTCAATATCTATGAGTAACCCTTTTTCTCTATAAGTGATTTTTGATCTAGTTTTATAGTCTTTTCTTTCTTTTATAGATTTATATTCTTGTCTGACTAATATGATGGCTGTCTTTTATTCTTTAAGTAATTTTGCTACTATAGGTGGATACCCTAATATGGTTTTAATAATATCACTGCTGAAATTCTTCTTCAACAAGAATATTACATGTGTATCATTGGTTTTTGTTATAGACTAGTGTTGTGACGACCACTTATCCAATGATAAATGATAGCACAGGGCAGTAAATCTCAAAGATGGATATAATATGAGAAATTTACAAGAGAACTCGACAAGGAGTCTCTTCTTAATTAGAGTCCTATATATACAAAGTCCTCATGGTCCATGCTACTAATAATTAACCCTGCCCTTATGTTCATGCTCCTTCCTCATGTTCGCCTCAAGGCCACTATGTTGTATACATGTGCCCTGATGTCATCTTCCAGATCCTTCTACCACATTCTAGGCCCTATGACGTCACATCATGTGACATGTCATGTGACTGCGATGTCACGTGCCTCTTCATCGTCCAAAAGAAAAGAAAAAGAAAAAGAAAACAAAATTCCTATAAAGTCAGAAAATAAAAGAAAAAG
>Ga0157358_1000581_pt1 | contig 15318 bp, 18 predicted proteins | sample AttcapACBM2_FD_111484 | JGI IMG/M metagenome (GOLD analysis project Ga0157358, IMG submission 111484) | Fungus gardens microbial communities from leaf cutter ant in Botucatu, State of São Paulo, Brazil - Atta capiguara ACBM2 | ecosystem: Host-associated > Fungi > Mycelium > Unclassified ...
AGCAATAAGTATTGGTAGAGATACAAGCATATCAATGTAGTGACATAATTAGTTACCTTCTAAAATTAGCCTGACAGCTGCTATGACAGATGACAGCTCCCATAAGGTATGAGTTTTGATCATATGATGGCAACAGCTTACACATGAACCATCACTCTTTTATATATATACCTCTGTGTCTGAGGGCTAGACCTCAGACTTAACAACGTCAATTATTCCTGTTGATACTTTTCATCATCTGTCAATCATCATATCCTTATACTGAACCCCTGGAACACTATTCAGCTCAAGTGTCACAACTAGTGAGTATCTTATTTGTGATAAAATCAATGGACACATAGAGAAAATTGATATAATAGTTACAGATCTAAATAGTATGGATATATTCTTAGGATACAACAGGTTAGTCAAGCATAATTCAGAAGTAAATTGGAACAAGAAGACAATATGATTTACAAGATGCCTAAGAGAGTGTAGAACATAACACCAAGACATTATGTTCATATCAAGGGCTAAAAGGATACAACCAACAAAAGAAACTGACAAAGGATACTAGGAAATTGACAAAGGACCAAATCTAACAAACCCAGAGGATTTACCAGAATATATTTAACCATTCACACATCTGTTTAACAAGAAGAAATTTGAGAAATTACTAGAAAGAAGAGAATGGGATCACAAAATCAATCTACTGGAAAATGTGCCAAAGAAGTTGAATACTAAAGCCTATGCAATGACAGGCAAGGAAAACAAAGCATTAAACCAATGGTTAGAAGAACAACTCAAGGTAGGGCTTATAGTAGAATCAAGTTTGAGATATACAGCACTATGTTTTTATATTCCAAAGAAGGATGGATCTCTACAACTAGTACAGAACTATAGAAAGTTAAACCAGCACACAATAAAGAACAAGATGCTATTACTATGAATTGGAAAAGTAATAGACAAGCTCAAGAATGCAAAATACTTCAACAAACTGGATCTTATCTGGAAATACAACAATGTACAAATCAAAGATGATGATGAATGGAAAGCAGCATTTTTAACAAACAAGAGACTATTTGAGCTGAAAGTAATATACTTTGGACTATGGAAATTGCCAGAAACATTTCAACAGATGATGAATAGCATATTCAGAGAGCTTTTACACAAAGAAGTACTGGCAAAATACATGGACAACTTTGTTATACCTGTCAAGACCAAGAAGGAACTTGAAGAAAGAATAGTATGATTTCTGAAGGTTGCAGAAAAACACAATCTCTGTTTTAAACAGTCAAAATGTGATTTAAATACTGAAAAATACCTATCTTAGAAGTGGTAGTTAGACAAGAAGAAGTATAAATGGAGAATGACAAAGTAAAGGCTGTTTAAGATAAAAGAAGTGGGAATTTTCTTAGGGTTTGCAAATTTCTATAGATGCTTTATCAAGAACTTAAGTCATATAGCAAAATCTCTCAAAAAACTCAAGGGCAAGAAAAAACTGGAAATAGAAAGAAGAATACTAAAAAACATTCAAAGAATTAAAGGAAAAGATCACAAGTTAACCCATACTCACTTTACCCAGAAGAGAAGGAAAATTTAGAGTAAATACAGACACATCAGAACATGCTATTGGAGGAGTTCTATTTCAGGAACAAGAAGAAGAAAAATGGAAACTGATTGCATTTTTATCAAGAACAATACAAGCAGCTGAAAAGAATTATGAGATATACAATAAGGAACTACTGGCTATAGTAGAAGCTTTAACAAAGTGGAGACAATATCTATTGAACACTACCAAAAATTTTGAAGTCTGGACAGATCATGAAAACTTCAAGTACTTTAGGAAAACACATAAACTTAATGGACAACAAGCAAGATAGTATTCCAAGCTGTAGAATTACAATTTTATGACACATTCCAGGGAAGACAAATACAAGAGTAAATACTCTATTAAGGAAAGATTAAGTGGATATAAAGAAAGACAACAAGGATATTAAGATGCTCAAAGATAAGCTATAAACAAGGAGGATGAATATAGTAGCAGAGATAGTAGTATTCAGATGAAATCAGATGGGAAAAGAAACTATACTATTGGAAGAAATCCAGAAGAACAACACAAGAAAACAAGAAGTTCAGAAGGAATTGGAAAAAAAAGATGGTCAAGCATAAGAGGACAACAAAGTGGTATATATGGAAGAAATATCTATGTTCTAAAAAACCAGAAGATTTGAGAGCAATTTCTACAAGAAAATCATGAACCAGTAGATATAGAATATCTAGGATAACAAATGATACTTGAGTTAATCAAGAGAAACTATTAGTGGCCAGAAATACAGAACAATATCAAAAAGTATGTTCAAGAATACCAAAATTGCCAATAGAACAAGGTGCAATATATGAAAAATGCAGAGAAACTTCATCCATTAGAAATACCTCAAGGATTATGGTAGGAAATTAGTATCAATATAATTAGACCATTACCAAAATCAAATGACAAGAATACAATAATGGTAATAGTAGATCAGTTTACAAAGATGATTAGACTCAAAACAACAACAATAGCAGTATTATCAGAGAAAATAGCCAAGATCTATAGAAATAACATATGGAAAATTCATAGGGTACCAAAGAAAATTCTTAGCAATAGAGCACCTCAATTTGCCTCATGATTCATGAAAGACCTTAGCAAGGCATTAAAGATAAAACAAATATTATCAATAGCACATCATCCTCAAATAGATAGGCAAATGGAAAGAATTAATCAAGAAGTCAAAGTATTCTTGTAGCATTATTGTTATAACTCAGAGACTTTTTAAGTGAGTTAATGAGAAAGAACCTTGTATTGGATAACATAAGAGAACTTAATGAAGTTTCTAGTACAGAATAGTCTATCTTATATATACCAAGTTACTGGTCTATGCTATAGTACTATTAATTTTATTACAACCTTAGCTTAGAGCTCAGGGTGCACTTAGGCAAAGGCTTGAGAGTAAGAAAGGGATTTATGACAATTGGTAAAGTATAAGGATACAGGAGTATGCCTACACTGTATATACAAGGTTGATGTGAGGAAAAGATCTACTATATACAGGGTAATCGAGTTATAAGGCATAAGAATAGAGCAAGGACACAACATCTACTACATGAGGCACTGACTGAGATTACTTTGGTGCAGCTAATTATATTGTCATCACCCTGTACCCTAGTTCATGCTGAATACATGAGGCATTAATTATAACAATACCTCCTTTTCAGCTTTTATATCCACATGAATCAGATCAATACTTTGAGTTCTCCAACTACATGAGTTGTCACAATTTTCTTTGTCAGACCAATGATTTCTTGTCCTTGATCGTTGACAGCAATGAAATATATGTTATAACTTAAGCTATGTGTTAAGCAAAAGACATACTTTTGTATTGAGTAACATAAGAAAACTTGATAGAAAACTCCATACAGAAACATCTACCTTATATAATAAACTACAATGGTCTGTGCTACTACTTTCCTAGCCTACCCTAAAGACCACGTGTTTGCCTTAAGGCCAATATGTATTCCATATATTGTTATGTCATCTTTCCAGAACCTCTTACATTGTTTTCTTATATCATATGAGCATGTGACTTCTGTGACCATGTCACACTTTGTCTTCTTTGTCTTCTACTCTTTAATAAAAAATAAGAGAAAATACAAGGAAAATGAAAGAAAATAAAATAAAAACCAAGTCTATTGTTTTCAATTCTGACAATATGGTTCATATGAAGGGCCTTCTTGATACATGGATATAGGGAATCCATTTCATGAAGTCTCTGTGTTGTGCTTTTCTTTGACAAAGACCACTGCTATTTTTTTCTAGAATTTGGGATCTTGTTCTTCTCTAGAGTAAAGTGATTGGTAGTATGGGGGTAGTTTGAATAATTTTGTTTGTGTTGGAGAATGTATGAACTTCATGTGTCATTCTAAGTTCTTGATTGCATCATGTATGAAACTCAATTCAGTTGTATTGGATGATGTAGTTGCCAATATCTTATATGGTTTGATTAGTATGACTTCTTCTTTTTCTACTTTTCCATTCTTTTTCTTCTGTTCTCTGTCTTTGTATAACTCCTGTATTTCTTGAATATTATCATCTATATATTGATTTCCTCATTCTTTGTAATTGTCCAATTTATTAGCTAGTATGTGTTGAATTTGGTATGCCTGATCTTCTATATTGCTTTGAACCAGATATCATAGGTCTTCCAATATTCCTAGGATATTTATTACATTTGTGACTCAGTTGTCAATGCTTGCATTTAGAATTGTCCCTTCCATTTCTATGACTGTCATATTTACTTTCTCTGCTATCTTCATCATATCCTGTATTTGTTTCTGCACATCTATCATTGCCTCCAAATCTTTCAATGTTTTGTGGTATAGTTTACTCCAGTCATTGTGTTCTTCCTTCAATAGTTTAGCCTCATCCATGTTGTTCAGCTTTCTGGTGATGTATAGGTTGGGAGAAGTTGGTGCAGTAGCATAGTTGTTGGTAATTTGATAAGATATTTACTTTGAAGATTGAGTAATAATTGTTGTGAACTGTTGAACTGGGATTTTCACCCCCCCTCTTTATAGGTTTCAACTTAAAATCCTTGACCAATAGTTTTTAATCACCTCTTTTGCATGAGGTAACCCTATTTCTGCAATCCATTGATCATGTTCATCTCCATAGCCCTTCCAATGTATTAGGTATTGTGTTTTCCATCCTTGTTTTCAATGCTTCCTGACTTCTTCAACTTCATATTCTTCTTCCTCATTAATAATTGTAGGTGGAGGTGCTAGTTCTATATATTGTCCTTTAAAATGTGGTTCCCTGTACCTTGTCAGCAGATCTTCATTGAATATGTTATGAATCATCTATCCTTCTGGAAGTTCAAGCTGAAATGCTCCTAGACCAATATCTTTTGAGATTTTCAAGGGTCCATATCTTTTCTAGTCCAGCTTCTTTGAGGGTCTGTTTGAATGGATATTTTTGCTTTCCAACCACATATTGTCTCCAACCTTCAATCCTTGAGAATTTCTTCATTTCTTGTTGAACTTCTTTATTGTTTTTTATACTGCCTCCATAGACTTTGTAGCTTCCTCCCAACTTCTTTGTAGGCCTGTAAGGAAATCTTCTAATTTTGTAAACTCCATTTGTACCATGAGGTTGTCTTTCCATAGGTGTTTTCCAAAGTTGAGTTTGAATGGAGTCCATCCTGTTGCCACATATTTCTTATTGTTATATTGTAATTCTGCAGCTGCTAGCCATTCCTCCCAATCATTCTGTTGGTAGTTGACATAGTGTCATAGAAATGTTCCCACTTCTTGATTAATCCTTTCTATTTGCCCATCTATTTGAGGATGATGTGCTGTTGACAACTTTCTTGTAGTTCCTAATGCTTTTGTGAATTCCTCCATAAACCTTGATGCAAATTATAGTCCTCTATCACTCAAGATTTTCTTTGGTATTCCATGTAGTTTCCAAATTTCATCCCTATAGATTCTTGCAATCTCTTCTGAAGAAATGTTTAACATTGTTGTCTTAAACCTGACCATCTTAGTAAATCTATTCATGATAACCACAATAGTATCTTTTCCATTTGACTTTGGTAACAGGCCAATGATATCAATGATGATTTCCTGCCAAGGTTCTTGTGGTATTTCTAATGGGTGTAATTCTCTTACTGTCTTTTGGTGTTGCACTTTGTTCTGTTGGCATTTGAAATATCCTTGAATGTATTTCTTGACATCTTCCTTGATTCCTGGCCATCAGTAGTTTCATTTGATCAATTCCAACATTCTTGACTATTCTAGGTAGCCAATGTCTATAGAATTGTGATTTTCTCATAGTACTTGTTCTCAAATTTTCTTGTTGTTGGGAATGTAGATTCGTCTATCTACATAAATTATTCTATCGTCTTCCCAAGCTTGTCCATTTTCCTTCTTTAATTCTTATATCACTTCTTGTTTCTTTGTCCTATTTTGCTAAATCTTCTTTAGAAACTCCATTTTTTCCATTATTCTGTTCCTTCTCAATATTGTAATTTTAGTGGCCATTCTTCTTGTCCATGATTCCTCTTTTAACATCTGTACATTTTTGTTGTCATCTTGTGTATTTACTTGATCTTTTCTTGACAAGATGTTTACCTTCATATTTGTTTTCTCTAGAATATGTCATAGTATGAAATCATAGTCTTGTAATTTCAGGTACCATCTGGCTTGTCATCCATTCATCCATTCAGCTTTTGAGGTTCCTTAAAATACTTGAGATTTTCATAGTCTGTCCAGACTTTGAACTTTTCTGTTGCATCTAGTAAGTATTGTCTCCACTTAGTTAAAGCTTTCACAATGGCCAATAGTTCTTTGCTGTATATCTTGTAGTTCCTTTCTTCTAGTTGCATTATTCTGGATAGAAAGGCTATTGGTTTCCATTTTCTTTCCTGTTCTTGAGACAGTACTCCTCCAATAGTATATCTTGAAGCATTTGTTTCTACCCTGAATTTACCTTACCTTTTCAGAAGGGAAAGTACCAGTTGGCCCATTATCTTTTTTTTTAGTTCTTCAAATGCTTGCCAGTGTTCTTTTGTCCATGTCCATTTCTTTTTGCCTTTTAACTCATTTAGTGGTTTTGCTATATGACTGAAATTCTGGATGAATCTCTTATAGAAATTTGCAAATCCTAGAAAGCTTTCTACTTTCTTGATTTTCATTGGAGTCTTCCACTCCTTGACTGCTTTTATTTTGTCTTGTTCCATTTTAACTTGTCCTTTTCCAACAACTACTCCAAGTATTGGGATTTCTTCTATATTGAAGTCACACTTGGATCTTTTGAAACATAGGTTGTGTTTTTCCATGATTTTCAAGAATTAGATCATTATTTCCTCCAGTTCCTTCATTGTTTTGGCTGGTATGACAAAATTGTCCATGTAATTTGCCAATACTCCTTTGTGGAGTAATTCTTGGAAAATGTTGTTCATCATTTTTTGAAATGTTCCTGGTGAGTTACATAGTCCAAAGTACATAACTTGTGGTTCAAATAAACCCTTGTTTGTTAAGAAAGCCACTTTACATTTTGCCTTCTTTTATCTGCACATTGTTGTATTCCCAAATAAGATTGAGTTTATTAAAGTACTTTGCTTTCTTCAGTTTGTCAATGACTTTTCCTATTAATGGGAGTGGTGTTTTGTCTTTGATGGTGACTTGATTGAGCTTTCTGTAATCTTGAACCAACTATAGTAAACTGTTCTTCTTTGGAATATAAAAACATGAGGCCACATATCTCGATTTTGATTCTACTATCAACCCAGCTTTTAGTTGTTCATCCAGCTACTGGTTGAGAGCTTCTTCTTTTAATGTTATTGCATAGGTTTTTACATTTAATTCCTTAGGTGCTTTTTTTGCATTCAATTCCTTAGGTGCTTCTTCAATGAGGTTTATTTCATGATCTCATTCTCATTATTCCAGTAGTTTCTTGAACTTCTTTTTGTTGAAATAGTCAAATGTAGTCTAGTAAATCCTCTGGATTTGTTGCATCAGGTTCTTCTTCTATTTCCCCATTGTTCTATTCCTTGTTTTCCATGGCCTGTGTTCTCCTAGTCTTGAATTCTCTGTTCTGGTGTTTCATTTTGCATGATCCTAGACATCTTGTGAACTGTATTATCCTGTTTTTCCAATTGACTTCTGGATTATGCTTGACTAGCCAATCATGTCCCAAAAACATGTCCATTTCATTTAAGTCCATTATTGCAGCTTCCAGCTGCTCCTTGTGTTCATTAATCTCAATTTTTAGAGGTGCCACTCTGGTTACCTCTCCATTTTTCATTCCATCCATATTGAAAACTTCAAATGAGAAGTTGATTGGTTTTGACTGGATTCTTTTGTCTTTGACTAACTGTTCATCAATTCCTGTGTGTATGCATTCTGAATTGACTAGTACTTTGACCTTGAGGTTCTTCCCATTCTTCATCTTGACATTTGCTTGCATGTTTAATTTTTTCTCAGCATTACTCCATTGGTTAGGAATAATATATTTGTTCTGAGAATTTACAAGGGAGATCTCTCATACCATGCTTACTTGAGATCTTCTCTAAAACCCTGTTTTTTATCCTTCTCTTTATCATCTTTATCCTCTGATTCCTCTTAAATCTTTCATTTCTTCATTGACTGTTTTCCTTTGCAGTCTTTCACAATGTGTCCCTCTTTGTTGCACTTGAAACACTTCCTGGTTTCTTTCTCTTTCTTCTTGTTTCAACATTCCTTGGCCATATAGCCATACTTGTTACAATTAAAGCACTTTGGCTTTCCATTCTTGAAATTTTCATTAGATTTTCCAATGTCTATGGGCTGTCCTTACCCTCTGTATATCGTTTCCATTCCTATCTTGTAATTCTGTTGTTCTTCTGTAGATTCATATTCTTGTCCAATCAATGTGATCACTACCTTCCACTCCTTGAGTGTCTCTAGTATTACAATAGGTGGGTATCCTAGTATTGTCTTGATAATATCTTGTCATACATTCTTCTTTAGCAAGAAGATAGCATGTAGTTTGTCTGTATCTGCCTTTATGGCTAATGCTTTGAACTCAATCATAAAGTTTTCTGTGTTCTTCTTTCCTTGTTTGAAGGATTCTATCCTCCACTCAGCATCTACTACCTTTATCTTGTTGCTGAATGTAGTTTTGATCTCTTTAACAAATTTTTCCTAATCTTTGGTTCCCAGTTCTTCATCCAATTCATTTAGCTTCTTCTAAGCATAGATATCTGTTACACCTTCTTTGAGGTGAGCCAAGATTGCTGTGATTCTATTGTCAGTCTCTATGACTCTGTTGCTCTTGAAGAATAATTGAATTCCTTTCCACTAGTCTTCAAATTTTGTTCTGTCCCTATCAAACCATCTTGGATCTGGAACCATGTTCATAGGCATAACAGCATATTCATTGTTGTTCATTGTTGCTGGTACTGGTACTATAGACATTTCTTTATCTGATTATTTGTTCATTTCTTCCAAGGCTTCATTCATGATCTACAAGGATTCTAGTCTTTCTGACAATGCCTCAATATCATCTGTTTATCTTGAACTTGTCTTAGTTGCTCTTGTGGTCTATACCATATGTGTTTCATTTACTGTCTGGTAGTGACTTTGTCTAATTTGTCCATGGACTAATTATTATGTACTTCTTCTTTTGCAAGGTGAGCTCGTCAATACTTTACCAAATATTATGACCTTAGTTTGGAGTTCAGGTTGCACTTAGGCAAAGGCTTGAGAGTAAGAAAGAGATTTATGACAATTGGTAAAGCATAAAAATACAGGAGTATGCCTACACTATATGTATAAGGTTTTCCAACTTGTTCTTCTTTACAAACTCTAAACTTATTACCAACCTTGTTGCTCCACTGTTTAATAACACCTCCATAGTAATTCCTTCTTCTTTACCTTCCTGCTTCAGTCTTATCTTCACCATTACTTCTTTCAACAATTTTTCCTTTTTCTCTTCCTTTTTATTGGGAATTTCTGCTTGTATCACTCTACTAATCAAAACATTACTTAAGGGTCAATGTTCTGATCCCCCAATCTTTGTTTTCCTATTCTCATCAATATCTCTCTTATTTCTACAATAAGCAATATGTTCAAAACCTTCACAAATAAAACTCTTTCTTTTTTGCATTACTATTTCCCTATTTCTTTCTCTTCTTTTCTCCCATGTCTCCTGCCATCTCCACTCCTTCTCTGCTTTTATTTCTTCTCTCATCCTCATCTTCTTAGTTCTTCTCCACATGTCTTTATCTCTTTTTCTGTCTTTCTCTTCCTGTCTTTTCTTTGTTTTTTCTATTTCCACCACCATTACTTGTTTTTGCAATTCTAACATTATCTTCCCATTTTTCCTCACTTGTTACTTAAACAATCTCATTGTTTCTTCTTCCTCTTCTCTCCTCAACTGTTCCACATTTACTTGATCAAATATTGTTGCTATAGTGTATAACAACCTTTGAACAATATCCTAACAAATTCCTCTGTAAGTGCTATCCAGTATTCTTCTTACCTGACCTCATACTGTCTACTAACTATCTGTCTACTATCTTACTAACTACTGTCTTAATGAACACTGGCTATTATCCCTAAGAAGAGAGTCTCTACTCTAGATATTTTCTTACTGGACAACACTGTTTCTTTATATAGAAAGATCATAATGGACCTTCAACACAAGACTTCTACTCAAAAAGAACAAGTATGCTAAAACAACATTGCTATTTAAACAATGAGTACATTTAGATGTTGGTTTTGACCTAGTCAACACTGTCTATAATAGCCTTTCAGTAACTGCTACCTATCTCTTAAGCCTAGGATCTAGCTATATGAAGTTTGTAGCAATTGACTATGCTAGTTGCATACCAAGGATAAGAGAGTAAAGTAAAGGAGACTATGTGATGTAGTGTCCTTGAAGAGGATTGAGTTCTATTGTTATGACAACTACTAATTAAAATAATCAATAGCATACTAAGTAGTCTGAAAATCATAAGAGAACTCAATAAGAAGTCTCTAATATATTGCTACTCTATTTATACTAATAGTACATAGTCCATGCTAATGATAAATAACTCTTCTCTAATGTCTATGCATTAGCCATGAGTGCACTATATGTATATTATGAGGTAAACATGTCATAGACATATATCTTGACATCATTCTTTCTAGTTCTTTCTACAACATTTTAAGTCTATGATATTATGCTATATAATGTGTTATGTAACCATGGTTATATACCTCTTTTTTTTAAAAAAAATCAACAATTTATTACATGAGACACAGTAGTAGACTGTAGTAGCTAAAACATAACTAATATAAAAAAGAAAAAGAAAGAGAAAAGAAAGAGAAAAATAAAAAAGAAGAAAAGAAAAAGAAAAATAGGTGAAACTACTTAAGATTAGGTAAAATGATACCAGTGATACCACTATCAAGTAATTTCTTCATAGAAAGAAAATGTTCTTGGGTTAAATTTAAAAAATGTGACAAAATGCTATAAAGATATCAGGGTTCCAATAATTGTTGTACCTTCTGCACTCATAAAGGATATTGTTATGATGCACATGAGGACAAATATTTTTCTTTTTGACTTTATATTTCTTTTCTTTTGATTTTCTTTTTCTTTTTCTTTTATTGATGATGAAGAGGCATGTGACACTGTTGTCACATGACTTGTCACATGATGTGAGGTCATAAGCCTAGATTGGGCAAGAGCAAACTAGAAGGATGACATCAAGGAGCATGTTAACAGTACATCTACCTCATGGTATACACATGATATACTTATGGACAATATATGAACATTAGGGCAGGAGTAATTATTCATAGCACAGACTATGTATAACTTATATAAATAGGATACCAATTCAGCAGAGACTCCTTGTCAAGTTCTCTTGTGATCCCCACTTGATATCTTACTGAGAGATTTATTATTTGTGTTACTATTGGTCATTGTGACTAGTGGTTGCCACAACAGATATGATGTCTAGATTTGATAGGATATGTTCTGCATGGACATTCAAAGTCTTCTTTGGGAAAAAACCTGAGATGGTATTTGCCTATAAGGGCATGATTTGTGATAGCTCTAGTTACTCTCATACATAGAGAGTTAGAGTAACTGAGAAGTTTGAGCCAAGCATCATCTTTTGTATAAGTAGGCTTAATAGGGAGATAATCATTATTGAGGAGGTTGAGAAAGTGGTTTCTCTTGTAGTCTAATACTTGAAACATCATTTGCTATTTATTGATAATTAAGTCAATGGAATTTTATTTTCTCTGAATGTTGATTTTCCAAAAAAAAATTGAGAGCATAGTTTAACAAAAGAGAGGCTGTTCTCAACTGTTGTCTTCTGCTAATTTTGTCAAGATAGATATGGATAGGGATAAGGCCTATAATTGCCTTATTTCTAGTATGGGTAATATGTAAAAGATACCTGTGATCTATATTGCCACTCTTTGTTGCATTTTATGAAGTTGTTTGTGTGAAGGTGATAAACTCCTAGTAGAGTAACCCAACATTTTTATGCTCTTGATTGTAAATATCACTTTGTTGGAATAAATGTGAATGTAATGACAAAAGAAGAGTTTTCTATTGAATATGAAACCCAGATATGTCCAAGTATCTTTTGGTCATAAAACAAGACCTCTTAAAGAACCAAGGTCCAAAGGAGGGGGATTGAAGTTTTTTGTAGACCTAGAAAAGTGGAAAACTTCTGATTTTCCATGTTTGATGGTGAGTCTGAATTGTTTGAAGAGATAGAAGATTATGTTATAGCTATAGAAAAGAATAGTATTTGATTTGTCAAAGCTTTTCTCCTGAGAAATAAAAAGATCATTGTTATAACTCAAAGATCTTAGAGTGGATCAATAAATAAGACCTTATATTAGGGTTAACACAAGAAAACTCAATAGAGAGTTCTGTACATTATTGTCCACCTTATATACCTAAAACTAATGGTCTGTGCTCTACTACATTAGCCTATCCTAAATAACTATATGTTTGTCTTAAAGTTAATATGTATATAACATGCTGTATGATATTATCTTTCCAGACTCTTCTACTATCTTTCATCATGACATGTAATTATGTGATAGTGTTACAGTGACAGTGACTGATGTATGATACCAAGTCATGCCAAACTCTAACCCTGGCTCTCAAAATAAAAATAAATAGAAAATAAAATAAAAGTGAGAGAGAAATTGAAAAATAGTCCACCATCTTCAACTCTGACAACCATCATCTACAAAAGAGAGAGTAGAAACAGAAATACTGAGTCTAAGTGTCAGAGTTGTGAATAATGGACTTGGTTTTATTCTATTTTCCTTTTCTTTTATTTTCCTTTATTTTATTTTGAGTTTCTTTTTCTTTTTCTTTATTTAGATATAGGTGAAGAAGACAAAATATGATGTCATATGTCACAGTCACATACATGTCACATATGTGTGACTCTGTGGTCACATCAGTCACAGTTACAGGATTCTAGAGATGATGATGTCATGTAGCATGGATAATACATGGTCATTAGGATAGGGCTAAAGAAATATAGCACAGACTAATAGTAGTTCATATATATAAGGTAGATGATTTGTACTTAGGAACTCTATTGAGTTCTCTTGTGTTACTCAATACAAGAGTGTGTCTTTCACTTAAACTCAAAAACTTAAGTCATAACATTAGAACTTGATTTCTCTTCTGCAACTGTTCAACATAGGACTCTTTCATACTTCTACTCACTCTCTTATCCTCCTTGACCAAAGGGTAATACTACCCTTTAGTCAAGAAGAATTGCTAGACTCTAGGCATAAGGGATATACTAGTTAGGTAGGAGAAATCTAGCCATTTGTGTGTACCAAAGCCTACTAGTACAGTTCAGATGTACCAACTTGTATGGACATGATAAATACTTCTTCTTGTATCAACCTTGTGCTACAAATCCACTTGTGATTTGTCTATGCAAAGGAATAACAGTTGTCCTTAAGGCACTGTTTAGAGTAGAATGGTTTTCTTAAACCAAAATTGTTTAGCTTTAGTAGTCAGTAAAAGAAGTAGTCAGTAGATGGTGTTAGGTAGGACTTAACAAGGACCCACTAGCATCTACAGAGAAATATTAGAGTCAGAATATGAGTTAGAGGCTGAGTCTAGTGCAGGATCAGTTCTTTCAGCTCAACAGTTATCATTACTTATACTACCACCTCTTATGTCTCTATCACCATCACCACCACCACCATATACTATGAGTTAACCTAACTATCCAGCCATCATAAGGCAACTCCAGAAGCAAATTGCAGCATTAATAGTACAAGTAGAAGAAGGTGGAGTAGAAGGGGCAACAGCAAGCACAGAGATGGCAAGGCCACAAGTATTCAATGGGACCTTATCAAAGGTCTCAGATTTTGTGACAGCATGCAAGTTATACATAAGAATAAAGATGAGGGGGGCTAGCAGTAGAAGAGCAGATTCCGTGGATACTATCATATGTACAGGGAAGATCAGTAGATATCTGGAAGAAAAATATGTTGGAAGATCTGGAGGGAGGATTATTGGAATATGAGACAGTTGGAGAATTTTTGGCAGACATAAGGAAAGAGTTTGGAGGAAGAGATGAGAAATTGGTAAAAGTAGCAGAATTAAAGAGATTAGAGCAAGGAGGAAAGACAATGAAGAAGTTCATGCAAGAGTTCCAAAGAGCAGCTAGAGGTAGTAGGTATGAAGGAAGGCAGCTAATGGAGAAGTTCAAAAGAGAATGGGGCAATTAAGAGAAAGTTAATGGAAGTAGAATACCAACCAAGCTCAATCAAGCGATAGTATGATAGGGCAATTGCCCTAGATAGGAACTGAAGGGAAAGTAAGAGAGAGGAGGAAAGATTGAGAGGAAGGAGAGATAATAAGAGATAATGGGGCACCTATTCCAAGGTCAAACAGTAGCAAGATACAACAGCCTCAAGTTTGGCCTAGGAGGTAGGAGATGTCTCAGCAGTGGGTTTTAGCAGGACCAGCTTCAATGAAAGGAGTGAAAAGGACAAATACAGTAATGGTGTGCCCTCTATAGCAAAGGGTAGGGTTTGCTCAATGCAACTTATATGCCATAGACATGGATAGGAGAGAGAATTGGAACTGTTATAATTGTGGGGGATTTGTGCATTTAGCAAGAAATTGTAGGAATAGAGGAACAGGAGGAAGGATTGGATAAGGAAGAAGACTGGAATATAGAAGCAATAAGAATAATAGACAAAAAAGGATGATTAAGAAAGAAAATAGACAGAATAATAAGAGCAATTTAAATGGGGATGGAGATCTGATAGTCTTCGATTAGATCTCAGTAGTAATAACAGATTTGCAATGCTCAGTAGAGTAATGAATAATACATCCTACTGCAGTCTGAACAATAGGAACTTATTAAGAGAAGTTACAGTGAAGATTAGATTGGAGAAGATAAATACATAAGAGAGGATTACAGTGGAAGTGTTGTTGGACAGTAGTACAACAGAGTTAGTGATGAGTTCAGAGTTTGTGAGGAAGCAGGGATTTAGGTTAAAGAAAATTGACAGGCTCATATATATGAGAAATGTGAACAGTTCTTTCAACAAGGAGGGACTAATCAAGTATATAGTAGAAGTTAAAATTTACTACCAAGAGCACAGAGAGAGAACAGAAATAGATGTGATTGGAGAGCAGAAGTAGAGTGTTATTTTGGGGATGCCATGGCTTGCTCATCATAACCCAGAAATTAACTGGAAGATAGATGAAGTCAAGATGACAAAATGTCCAGAGAAGTATGGTTAGTAGTAGAGACT
>Ga0157358_1000582_pt1 | contig 15311 bp, 12 predicted proteins | sample AttcapACBM2_FD_111484 | JGI IMG/M metagenome (GOLD analysis project Ga0157358, IMG submission 111484) | Fungus gardens microbial communities from leaf cutter ant in Botucatu, State of São Paulo, Brazil - Atta capiguara ACBM2 | ecosystem: Host-associated > Fungi > Mycelium > Unclassified ...
AAATGGGGGAAATTTTTCCCCCATTTACTTTTCTCTCGCACATAACGTTGAATGTCTTACATTCATCCCCATATACTCAACTACCTGTGGGTAAAACTGCATGCCTGACGATTGCGGTTCCCCTCACCCTGGCGGAAATTAAACTAAGAGAGAGCTCTATGAATCCTGAGCGTTCTGAACGCATTGAAATCCCTGTGTTGCCGTTGCGTGACGTAGTGGTTTATCCGCACATGGTAATTCCGTTGTTTGTAGGCCGTGAAAAATCGATTCGCTGCCTTGAAGCCGCCATGGATCATGACAAAAAGATCATGCTGGTCGCACAGAAAGAGGCTTCAACGGATGAACCTGGCATTAACGATCTCTTCTCTGTAGGGACCGTAGCGTCAATTTTACAGATGCTGAAGCTGCCTGACGGCACGGTAAAAGTGCTGGTCGAAGGGCTGCAGCGCGCGCATATCACTACGCTCGCCGATAACGGTGACCATTTTACGGCTCAGGCGGAATATCTGGTTTCGCCTGAAATTGACGAACGCGAGCAGGAAGTGCTGGTCCGCACGGCGATTAACCAGTTTGAAGGCTATATCAAACTGAACAAGAAAATCCCGCCGGAAGTGCTGACCTCGCTGAACAGCATTGAAGACGCCGCGCGTCTTGCGGATACCGTCGCCGCCCATATGCCGCTGAAGCTGGCCGACAAACAGTCCGTGCTGGAGATGTCCGACGTCAATGAACGTCTGGAATATCTGATGGCGATGATGGAGTCGGAAATCGATCTGCTGCAGGTGGAAAAACGCATTCGTAACCGCGTGAAAAAGCAGATGGAAAAGAGCCAGCGCGAGTACTATCTGAATGAGCAGATGAAGGCGATTCAGAAAGAACTGGGCGAAATGGACGACGCGCCGGACGAAAACGAAGCGCTGAAGCGCAAAATCGACGCGGCGAAAATGCCAAAAGAGGCGCGCGATAAAACCGAAGCCGAGCTGCAGAAGCTGAAGATGATGTCGCCAATGTCGGCGGAAGCAACGGTGGTGCGCGGCTATATCGACTGGATGGTCCAGGTGCCGTGGAACGCGCGCAGCAAGGTGAAGAAAGATCTGGTGAAGGCGCAGGAAACGCTGGATACCGATCACTTTGGCCTGGAGCGCGTGAAAGACCGTATCCTGGAATATTTAGCGGTGCAGAGCCGCGTCAGCAAAATCAAAGGGCCGATCCTGTGCCTGGTGGGACCGCCGGGCGTGGGTAAAACCTCGCTGGGCCAGTCGATCGCTAAGGCGACCGGCCGTAAATATGTCCGTATGGCGCTGGGCGGCGTGCGCGACGAAGCGGAAATCCGTGGGCACCGTCGTACCTATATTGGTTCTATGCCGGGCAAGCTGATCCAGAAAATGGCAAAGGTTGGCGTGAAGAACCCGCTGTTCCTGCTGGATGAGATCGACAAAATGTCCTCGGACATGCGCGGCGACCCGGCATCGGCCCTGCTGGAGGTATTGGATCCCGAGCAGAACATCGCTTTTAACGATCACTATCTGGAAGTCGATTACGACCTTTCCGACGTGATGTTTGTAGCGACGTCTAACTCCATGAACATTCCGGCACCGCTGCTGGACCGTATGGAAGTGATCCGTCTGTCGGGCTATACCGAGGACGAAAAGCTTAATATTGCCAAACAGCACCTGCTGCCGAAGCAGATTGAGCGTAACGCCCTGAAAGCGAGCGAGCTGACCGTAGACGACAGCGCCATCGTGGGTATCATTCGCTATTACACCCGTGAAGCGGGCGTGCGTAGCCTTGAGCGTGAGCTGTCTAAGCTATGCCGTAAAGCAGTGAAAACGCTGCTGATGGATAAGAGCGTTACCCATATCGAAATCAATGCCGATAACCTGAAGGATTTCCTGGGCGTGCAGCGTTTCGACTATGGCCGCGCCGACAGCGAAAACCGCGTAGGACAGGTTACGGGTTTGGCATGGACGGAAGTGGGCGGCGATCTGCTGACCATCGAAACCGCGTGCGTGCCGGGCAAAGGCAAGCTGACCTATACCGGCTCGCTGGGCGAGGTGATGCAGGAGTCCATCCAGGCGGCACTGACCGTGGTACGCGCGCGTGCAGAGAAGCTGGGCATTAACGGCGACTTCTACGAAAAACGCGACATCCACGTGCACGTGCCGGAAGGCGCCACGCCGAAAGATGGCCCAAGTGCGGGTATCGCTATGTGTACGGCGCTGGTTTCCTGTCTGACCGGTAACCCGGTGCGCGCCGACGTGGCGATGACCGGCGAGATCACGCTTCGCGGCCAGGTTCTGCCTATCGGCGGCCTGAAAGAGAAGCTGCTGGCAGCGCATCGCGGCGGCATCAAAACCGTGCTGATCCCGGATGAAAACAAGCGCGATCTGGAAGAAATTCCGGACAACGTGATTGCCGATCTGGATATCCACCCGGTTAAGCGTATCGAAGAAGTGCTGACCCTGGCCCTGCAAAATGCCCCATACGGCATGCAGGTTGCCACGGCGAAATAGTGATATAAGACAAAAAGACCCTAAATCCAGAGCTGGCAGACGAATTCGTACTTGCCAGCTTTTTTTTGTGCCGTTAATTTAGGGGGCTGTTAAGCCGGTGAAGGTCTGAACAGGCCCTGCTTTTACGACTCGACAAACAACGATAATTGATGCGTGCTCGTAACGGGGGGAAGCCCGTTTGCGAAGTAAATAATAAAGAGGGGATGATTGAGTGAATAAGTCACAGTTGATCGACAACATTGCTGCAAACGCTGATATCTCTAAAGCAGCGGCGGGACGCGTGCTGGATGCTTTTATGGAAGCGGTAACCGACTCTCTTAAAGCGGGCGACGAAGTGGCGCTGGTAGGGTTTGGCACATTTTCCGTGCGTGAGCGCGCAGAGCGTACCGGACGCAACCCGCAAACCGGTAAAGAAATTACTATTCCTGCGGGCAAAGTCCCGGGATTCCGCGCCGGTAAGGCGCTGAAAGACGCGGTTAATTAACGTCAGGCAAGCAATTTCTTCGGTGGAATGAGGACTGTCCTGACGTTCTCATGTACCATACGAGGCACATCACACTATGATGTGCCTTTTTTGTTTCAACGGTCGCAAGAGCCTGATACGCAGCGGCGTGGAGCGCCCCGGGAACGTGGGAAGCAAGCGCAAGGGTTTACATTCATAATACAGCGGAGTGTTGTCACACCATGATGGACAATTTACGCGCGGCGTCGAACCATGTCGTGCTCAAAATTATACTGGGTCTGATCATCCTCTCTTTTGTTCTGACCGGGGTGGGCAACTACCTGATCGGCGGCAATGGAGATTATGCAGCTAAGGTCAATGGCCAGGAAATCAGTCGCGCCCAGTTGGAAAGAGCGTTCAGCAACGAACGTTCACGTCAGCAGGAAATGCTGGGCGAGCAGTTCTCACAGCTGGCCAGCAATCCCGCTTATCTTCAGCAGATCCGCCAGCAGGCGCTTTCTCAGCTGGTAGATGAAGCGCTGCTGGATCAGTATGCGAAAGATCTGCAGCTGGCGGTTAGCGACGATCAGATCAAGCAGGCTATTTTCAACCAGCCGGCCTTCCAGACTAACGGCAAATTCGATAACGCCCGTTATCTGGCGATTATTAACCAGATGAATCTCACTGCCGATCAGTACGCTCAGGCGCTGCGCAAGCAGCTGACCACGCAGCAGCTGATTGCGGCGGTGACCCGCACAGACTTTATGCTGCCGGGCGAAACTGAATCGCTGGCCGCGCTGGTTTCTCAGGAGCGCCTGGTGCGTGAAGCGACTATTAACGTCGCGGCGCTGGCAGCGAAGCAGAACGTCAGCGACGAAGAAGTCAAAAACTACTACGAGCAGAATAAAAACAGCTTTATGGCGCCGGAGCAGTTCCGCGTCAGCTATATCAAGCTGGATGCGGCCTCGTTGCAGAAAGCACCGAGCGAAAGCGATATTCAAAGCTGGTACGACAGCCATCAGCAGGACTATACCCAGCCGCAGCGCAGCCGTTTCAGCGTGATCCAAACCAAAACCGAAGCCGATGCGCAGGCGGTTCTGGACGCGCTGAAAAAAGGTGGCGATTTTGCCGCGCTGGCGAAAGAGAAATCCATCGATCCTATCTCTGCCCGTAAAGGCGGCGATATGGGCTGGCTGGAGCCGGATACCACGCCGGACGAGCTGAAAAGCGCTAACCTGACGCAGAAAGGTCAGCTGTCGGGCGTGATCAAATCCTCCGTCGGCTTTATCGTTGCTCGTCTTGATGACGTTCAGCCGCAGCAGATCAAACCGCTGGCGGCCGTACACGACGACATCGCCGCTAAGGTGAAACACGAAACGGCCGTCGACGCTTATTACAAGCTGCAGCAGAAAGTGAGCGACGCGGCCAGCAACGACAACGAGTCGCTGGCGAGCGCGGAAGAAGCGGCAGGCGTAAAAGCGGTGGAAACGGACTGGTTCAGCCACGACAATCCACCGGCCGAGCTGAATTTCAGAGCGGTAGAGCAGGCGATCTTTAACGGTGGTCTGCTGGGGGATAACGGCGCGCCGGGCAGCAACTCCGATATCATCACGGTTGATGGCGATCGTGCTTTTGTGCTGCGTATCGCCGCCCACAAGCCGGAAGCGGTTAAGCCGCTGGCCGAGGTCAGTGCCGAAATCGTAGCCACGCTGAAAAACCAGAAGGCGCAGGCGGAAGCGAAGGCCCAGGCGGAAAAACTGCTGGCCGATCTGCAGGCGGGCAAGGGTATGGATGCCATGAAGGCGGCTAATCTTAGCTTTAGCGAGCAGAAAACGCTGACGCGCAGCGGTCAGGATGCGATAACGCAGTCCGCCTTCGCGCTGGCGCAGCCGACCAAAGACAAGCCTGTGTACGGCATCAGCGAGGACGGGCAGGGCAACGTTGTGCTGCTGGCGCTGGATCAGGTACGCAGCGGCACGCTGCCGGAAGCGCAGAAGAAAGCGATGGTGCAGGGCATCACGCAGAACAATGCGCAGATCGCCTTCGAAGCGCTGCTGAGCAACCTGCGCAAAGAAGGCAAGATCAAGTACGGCGCAGCCGCGCAGGCGCAATAAGCCTCGCAAAAATCCTGCAAATTATTGCAAACCCAAAGGCCGCTTATGCGGCCTTTTCCATTTCTGTCATCTGCCGTTTGTGGCGCCGGTTGGTTGGGCGTAGCCTGACGTTGCTGTCAAACACATGGAGGAGAACAGCATGAAAACAACCTTACAGGCTTTATGTTTTACCCTGCTGCTGGGCGGCGCTTCGCCGCTGTACGCCGGGCCGGCCATCGATAACGTCAGCGCGCCGCAGGCCAGCGCGCAGCCGAGCGAGGAAAAGAAACCGCCGCAAAGCGAATCGGTCAGTATTAATCACGCCACGGCCGAAGAGCTGAGCGCCGTAATGAACGGCGTAGGGCTAAAAAAGGCGCAGGCTATTATCAGCTATCGCGAGCAATACGGCCCTTTTACGCAGATAGAGCAGCTAAAAGAAGTGCCCGGTATTGGTAATGCGCTGGTAGAGAGGAACCTGACCAAACTGAAACTGTGATCGCTTTCTCGACTTGTCGTTGCGGCCCCACGCATCGTGGCGTACGGGCTGCTACGCTGAAAGAGGTCATACCAGTCGGTATGGCCTTTTTTGGGAGAAGATTATGCAGATTACGATTAAGGTTCGCGGTTATCATTTGGATGTTTACCAACACGTCAACAACGCGCGCTATTTAGAATTTCTGGAAGAGGCGCGCTGGGCCTGGCTGGAAAAGCTGGCCGCCTTTCGCTGGATGAATGATAACCGGCTGGCTTTTATCGTAGTCAATATTAACATTAACTACCGTCGCCCGGCGGTGCTGGGCGACGAGCTGGCGATTGCCAGCCATCTGGTGCAGCTGGGCGGGAAAAGCGGCGTTATCGGCCAGACCATCACGCTGCTGCCGGAGGGGGAAGCAATAGCCGATGCGACGCTGACCTTTGTCTGCATCGATCTGCGCACGCAAAAAGCGCAGCCGATCGTCGGCGAGCTGAAGCAGCGGTTGGAAGAGATGCTGTCAGCGTAGCCCGGTTTTGCGCTGCATTTCCTGCATCACCGTAGCGCTGTTGATCTGGTAATCGCGCAGGCCGTTGGCGCGCAGATGGCAGGCAGCGCATTCGCCGCAGCCGTCGCCCTTGATGCCGTTATAGCAGGTAAGCGTGTCGTTGCGCACCAGCGCCAGCTGCTGCCAGTAGTCCGCCAGCGCCCAGGTTTCGGCTTTGTTCAGCCACATCAGCGGCGTTTCAAAGCGAACCGGACGCGCCATACCCAGCTCCACGGCATGGTTCAGCGCCTTAACAAATTCGTCGCGGCAGTCCGGGTAACCGGAAAAGTCGGTTTCGCAAACGCCGGTAATTACCGCTTCGGCCTCAACCTGGTAAGCATAAATCGAGGCCAGCGTCAGGAACAGGATATTACGTCCCGGCACAAAAGTGCTTGGCAGGCCGCTGGCGTCGGGATCCCAGGCCGGAACGGGGATGCTGTCGCGGGTCAGGCTGCTGACGGCCAGCTCGTTAAGCAGCGTGACGTCCAGCACTTTGTGCGCTCTTGCGCCCAGCGACTGCGCCAGCTCGCGAGCGATATCGATCTCTGCACGATGCCGCTGACCATAGTCAAAGGTCAGGCAGTGCACTTCGTCATACTGCTGCAAAGCCTGGATCAAACAGGTGGTTGAATCCTGTCCGCCGCTGAATACCACTACTGCACGTTTCATACTTTTTACCTCATTAATCTGTTGAGGCGTATGGTACTGCCTGACGTGGCATAAAAACAGGGGCAGGAGCCGCGCATGTTGGTTAGCCAGGCGAAGCCCGGCACGGCGTTGTGTTGCCCGCGCGGAAGCTGACAACATGGCTATAAACCTGACGGCAACGCCCTGGCGGCTCGGGTCGTTACGGTCATGCGTGCCAATGGTTCGTGAACAAAACGCTGTTTCTTCAGGTAACAACAGGCTGAACGTAACGCATTTCCGGGAAAATTATTTACGCTATTCCCTGTAAACTACAGGGGCAACGGAGATTTATTCTTCTGCAGGCGCATACAAAAGATAAAACAGGGTCCAGGCTGTTTTTACGGCACCCGATAGCGGAACAAGGCCACCGTAAATTATGGCGGATGCCGCGTCTCTCATTACTCCGACATGCCGGAAACGCTTGAAATGGCCGGAACAGGAAGGCTATATTCGCGGCCGGGTCGCGCTGATGGCGGCGGTCCAGAGAAATAAATACACATTGGCGCTGCCGCTGAACCACGGCGCTCGCCCGAACCTGACCAGGACGTTTATTGTGCGACTTTTCAGCCAGTTGAGCTGGTACTTTATGCGTGAATGGCGCCGCTATCTTGGCGCCGTTTTTCTGCTGATTATCATTGCGCTGCTGCAGCTGCTGCCGCCGAAGCTTGTCGGTACTATCGTGGACGGCGTCTCCCATCAGCAGATGAGCGCTTCGCGCCTGCTGATGTGGGTGGGCGTGATGCTGCTCACGGCTATTGTGGTCTATCTGCTGCGCTACGTCTGGCGCGTGCTGCTTTTCGGCGCCTCCTATCAGCTTGCCGTCGAGCTGCGGCAGGACTTCTATCGTCAGCTCAGCCGTCAGCATCCCGAATTTTACCTGCGTCACCGTACCGGCGATTTGATCGCCCGCGCCACCAACGATGTGGATCGCGTGGTGTTTGCCGCCGGAGAAGGCGTGCTGACGCTGGTTGACTCGCTGGTGATGGGGCTGGCGGTGCTGGTGGTGATGAGCACGCAGATTAGCTGGCAGCTGACCCTGCTGGCGCTGCTGCCGATGCCGGTCATGGCGATAGTGATCAAACGCTACGGCGACCAGCTGCATCATCGTTTTAAGCATGCTCAGGCCGCCTTTTCGTCGCTTAACGACAGAACGCAGGAGAGCCTGACCAGCATTCGTATGATCAAAGCCTTTGGGCTGGAAGACCATCAGTCCGGACAGTTCGCCGATATCGCCCGCGACACGGGCCAAAAAAACCTGCGCGTGGCGCGGATTGACGCCCGCTTCGATCCCACTATTTATATTGCCATCGGACTGTCGAACCTGCTGGCGATCGGCGGCGGCAGCTGGCTGGTCTGGCACGGTCAGATGACGCTGGGCCAGCTGACCAGCTTTGTCATGTACCTTGGCCTGATGATCTGGCCAATGCTGGCGCTGGCCTGGATGTTCAATATCGTCGAGCGCGGCAGCGCGGCCTGGAGCCGCATTCGCTCGCTGCTGGCAGAGGCGCCGGCGGTAGAGGACGGCAGTAAAACGCTGCCGGAAGATCGCGGCCAGCTGCAAATCGCTATCAGGGAATTTTGCTATCCTGGCGCGCAGCAGCCCTCGCTACGCCATATCAACGTTAACCTTAAGCCCGGCCAGATGCTGGGGCTGTGCGGGCCGACAGGCGCCGGGAAAAGCACGCTGTTAAGCCTGATCCAGCGGCACTTCGATATTGCGCAGGGCGACATCCGCTATCACGGTATTCCGCTGCCGCAGCTGCGTCTGGACAGCTGGCGAAGCCGCATGGCGGTCGTCAGCCAGACGCCGTTTCTTTTTTCCGACACCATCGCCAACAATATCGCATTGGGTCGACCTACGGCGCAGCAAAGCGATATTGAGCGCGCCGCGCGGCTTGCCTGCGTACATGAAGATATTCTGCGGCTGCCCCAGGGCTACGATACCGAAGTTGGAGAGCGCGGGGTGATGCTTTCCGGGGGACAGAAACAGCGTATATCTATTGCCAGGGCGTTGCTGCTGAACGCGGAAATCCTGATCCTGGACGATGCGCTGTCGGCGGTCGACGGCCGTACAGAACACCAGATACTGCATAATTTAAGAAAATGGGGCGCAGGAAGAACCGTGATTATCAGCGCGCACCGTTTGTCCGCCCTGACGGAAGCCAGTGAAATCCTGGTGATGCAGCAGGGCACGGTGGCCCAGCGCGGGCAGCATGAGGCGTTGATTGCCCAGGACGGCTGGTATCAGGATATGTATCGTTATCAGCAGCTGGAAGCCGCGCTGGACGAGGACGAAATCGCGAAAGGGGTGCCGCATGGCGAATCTTAATCAGCTCTGGCCCACGCTGAAACGCCTGCTGCGCTACGGTTCGCCGTGGCGGAAATCGCTTGGCCTGGCGATAGTATTGCTGTGGATAGCGGCGGTGGCGGAAGTGCTCGGCCCGGTGCTGGTCAGCTATTTTATCGATAACATGGTGGCGAAGCATTCCATGCCGCTGGGGCTGGTCACCGGGCTGGCCGTCAGCTTTCTCCTGCTGCAAATCCTGGCCGCCGCGCTGCACTACTGGCAGTCGCTGCTGTTTAACGAGGCGGCGGTAGGCGTAGTGCAGCGGCTGCGTACGGACGTCATGGACGCCGCGCTGCGCCAGCCGCTGAGCGCTTTTGATACCCAGCCCGTTGGCCAGATTATTTCACGCGTGACCAATGACACCGAAGTCGTGCGCGATCTCTACGTCACCGTGGTAGCCACCGTGCTGCGCAGCGCGGCGCTGATCGGTGCCATGCTGGTGGCGATGTTCAGTCTCGACTGGCGCATGGCGCTGGTGGCGATAATGATTTTTCCGGCCGTACTGACCGTGATGCTGATTTATCAGCGCTACAGTACGCCTATCGTACGGCGAGTGCGTAGCTATCTGGCCGATATTAACAACGGCTTTAATGAAGTGATCAGCGGCATGAGCGTGATCCAGCAGTTTCGTCAGCAGGCGCGCTTTGGTGAGCGGATGAGCGAAGCGAGCCGCTCGCACTATCTGGCGAGAATGGAAACGCTACGGCTGGATGGCTTTCTGCTCCGGCCGCTGCTCAGCCTGTTTTCCGCCATGATCCTGTGCGGGCTGATGCTGCTGTTTGGCTTCTCCTCCAGCGGCAGCTTCGAGGTTGGCGTGCTTTACGCGTTTATTAACTACCTGGGCAGGCTGAACGAGCCGCTGATTGAGCTGACCACCCAGCAGTCGATGCTGCAACAGGCGGTAGTGGCCGGCGAGCGCATTTTTGAACTGATGGACGCGCCTCGCCAGCACTATGGTCAGGATAGTCGGCCGCTGGCCTCGGGGCGCATTGAGATTGAACATCTGAGCTTCGCCTATCGCGACGATCGCAACGTGCTCAACGATATCAACCTCAGCGTGCCTTCGCGCAGCTTTGTGGCGCTGGTCGGCCATACCGGCAGCGGGAAAAGCACGCTCGCTAACTTGCTGATGGGCTACTACCCGGTGAAGCAGGGTGAAATTCGCCTGGACGGCAGGCCGCTGACCGGGCTCAGCCACGGCGTGCTGCGCGAAGGCGTGGCGATGGTGCAGCAGGATCCGGTGGTGCTGGCCGACACCTTTTTCGCTAACGTGGCGCTGGGGCGTTCGATAAGCGAAGAGGCGGTCTGGCACGCGCTGGAAACCGTTCAGCTTGCCGAACTGGCGCGTTCGCTCTCCGACGGTATCTATACGCGGCTGGGCGAACAGGGTAACAATCTTTCCGTGGGTCAGAAGCAGCTGCTGGCGATGGCGCGCGTGCTGGTCGCCTCGCCGCAAATTCTGATCCTGGATGAAGCGACGGCGAATATTGATTCCGGCACGGAGCAGGCGATCCAGAAGGCGCTTAAGGCCGTTCGTCAGCAAACCACGCTGGTGGTTATCGCTCACCGACTCTCTACTATTATCGATGCGGATACCATTCTGGTGCTGCACAGAGGCCATGCGGTAGAGCAGGGCAACCATCAGCAGCTGTTGGCGAAACAGGGCCGTTACTGGCAGATGTATCAGCTCCAGCTGGCGGGCGAAGAGCTGGAAGAAACGTAACACCGCTTCGCTGCACTAAAAGCAGGCGGCCGAGCTGATAAAACAGCGGCGATGCACAATTTCGACGCGTAACGCACCTTAATGGTGCGTTTTCTTTTTCCCTCTATGCTTAATGTCATCATCAGGCCGCCACGCGTACGCAATATCTGCCGCCGCGCCTTTTAAAACGCACGTTTCTGATTTATGGCACAGCCTTTGCTTTGGTTAACGCAGGGCGGAATCACCGTTTTCTTTAGCTGGAGGGGATCGTATGAAGCTGGTTACCGTGGTAATCAAACCGTTTAAATTAGAAGACGTGCGCGAGGCGCTTTCTGCCATTGGCATTCAGGGCCTGACCGTTACCGAAGTCAAGGGGTTTGGTCGCCAGAAAGGCCATGCCGAGCTTTATCGCGGCGCTGAATACAGCGTGAACTTCCTGCCAAAAGTTAAAATCGATGTGGCGATAGCGGACGACCAGCTGGACGAGGTTGTCGACGTTATCAGCAAGGCCGCCTACACCGGCAAAATTGGCGACGGTAAGATTTTTGTCGCTGAACTACAGCGGGTTATCCGTATTCGCACCGGCGAAGCGGACGAAGCCGCACTCTGATCTCGGGGCTAAGAATTGTGATGGGATGGGATAAAATGAGAAAAATGACTACCTTCGGCCTCGCCAGCCTCAGCCTGTTGCCCTCGCTTGCGATGGCGGCACCGCCAGCCGTGGCGGACAAGGCCGATAACGCCTTTATGATGATTTGCACCGCGCTGGTGCTGTTTATGACGCTACCCGGCATTGCGCTTTTCTACGGCGGCCTCATCCGGGCTAAAAACGTCCTGTCCATGCTGACTCAGGTTTCCGTGACCTTTGCGATGGTGTGCGTTATCTGGATGCTCTACGGCTATTCGCTGGCCTTCAGCACGGGCAACGCTTTCTTTGGCGACTTCAGCATGGCGATGTTGAAAAACATTCAGCTGACGGCGCTGGTTGGAACCTTCTACCAGTATATTCACGTTTCGTTCCAGGCTTCATTTGCCTGTATTACCGTCGGCCTGATCGTTGGCGCGCTGGCCGAGCGTATTCGTTTCTCTGCGGTGCTGATCTTTGTGGCTATCTGGGTCACTTTCTCCTATCTGCCCATCGCGCACATGGTCTGGTCCGGTGGACTGCTGGCGCAGGACGGCGCGCTGGACTTTGCCGGCGGCACCGTGGTGCATATCAACGCCGCCGTTGCCGGTCTGGTCGGCGCTTACCTGGTCGGCAAGCGTGCGGGCTTTGGCAAAGAAGCCTTTAAACCGCACAACCTGCCGATGGTCTTCACCGGCACGGCGATCCTGTATGTCGGCTGGTTCGGCTTTAACGCCGGTTCGGCGAGCGCGGCTAACGAAATCGCGGCGCTGGCATTCCTGAACACCGTTATGGCGACCGCAGGCGCGATGCTGAGCTGGACGTTTGGCGAGTGGGCGCTGCGCGGCAAGCCTTCGCTGCTGGGCGTCTGCTCCGGTGCGATCGCGGGTCTGGTGGCGATTACGCCAGCCTGTGGCTATGTTGGCGTCGGCGGCGCGTTGGTTATCGGTATTATCGGCGGTCTGGCGGGCCTGTGGGGCGTTACCGTGCTGAAAAGATGGCTGCGCGTTGACGATCCCTGTGACGTGTTCGGCGTGCACGGCGTGTGCGGTATTGTAGGCTGCATCCTGACCGGCGTTTTCGCTTCTTCTTCACTGGGCGGCGTCGGCTATGCCTCTGGCGTAACGATGGGGCATCAGATTTGGGTGCAGCTCTATAGCGTAGGCATTACGGTGGTCTGGACGGGCGTGGTCGCCTTTATCGCCTTTAAGGTTGCGGATATGACAGTCGGCCTGCGCGTAACCGAGGATCACGAACGTGAAGGTCTGGATGTGAACAGCCACGGCGAAAACGCTTATAACCAGTAAGCCGACTCGCAGGAGCCGCCCTCGCTAACAAACCCCGCGCTCTGCGGGGTTTGTTATTTCAGCTACTGACGCAGGCGCATCACGCCTTCCTGCACCGTTGAAGCGACCAGTATCCCATCCTGAGTAAAAAACTCACCGCGTACGAAGCCTCTGGCACCGGATGCCGACGTGCTCTCCACGCTATAAAGCAGCCACTGATTCAGGTCGAAAGGGCGGTGAAACCACATCGAGTGATCGATAGTGGCGACCTGCATTCCCGGTTCCAGAAATCCTTTGCCGTGCGGCTGGAGCGCGACCGGCAGGAAGTTAAAGTCCGAGGCGTAGCCCAGCAGGTATTGGTGTATACGCCTGTCGTCCGGCATGGGGCCGTTAGCCCGCAGCCAGACATGGCGCACCGGTTCATCAACGTGGCCTTTCAGCGGGTTGTGAAATTTAACCGGGCGGATTTCAAACGGTTTTTCTGACAGGAACTTTTCACGCGCCTTTTCAGGGATAAAATGCGACAGCTGTTTGGCGATTTCGCCTTCCGTCGTCAGGGACTCCGGGCCAGCGACGTCCGGCATCGGTTTCTGATGCTCAAAACCTGTTTCCGGCGCCTGGAAAGAGGCGGTCATATAAAAAATAGGCTGGCCGTTCTGGATGGCGCTGACCCGGCGGGCGCTGAAGCTGTGCCCGTCGCGCAGGGTTTCTACGTCGTAAATAATGGCTTTCTGGCTGTCGCCGGGCCGCAAAAAGTAGCTGTGGAACGAATGGATAATGCGCTCCGCCGGGACCGTCTGCTTGGCGGCATAAAGCGCCTGGCCGACCACCTGACCGCCAAAAACCTGACGCAGGCCGAGATCCTCGCTCTGGCCGCGAAACAGGCCCTCTTCCAGCTTTTCCAGGTTCATTAAATTTAACAGTTCGTGCAGTGCCTGACTCATGGCGGCTTCCTCAATAGTCGGTTCCCTTTCAGTTTGCGAAACCGAACCCGCTGCCGTCAACGTCGGGGAAAAATATTCTTCCGCACGCGTTCCTTATTTGGCTTACAGGCGAAAATCAATAACCTGTGCCAGAATTAAGGCTTACGGGGCAGGCTTGCTGTCCCTTATGTCCCGCATTGATCGCAAGGAGAATAAATCAATGAAACTTTGGCCTGTATTGACCGGCGCCGCTTTGGCGGTCGCACTTTCCGGATGTGCTGATAAAGGTAGAGATGTCCCCACGCCGACGCTGGCTTCCAAAGTCGCGGGGGAAGCAGATACGCTGCGCCAGCCGCACGTTAGCGGAACCATTACGCTTCCGGCCAACGTGCGCCTGCCGCCTGATGCTTCATTAACCGTGATGCTTTCTGATGCTTCCCTGTCAGACGCACCGGCAAAAGTGATTTCACAGCGCGTAGTGCTGACCGATGGCAAACAGGCGCCGTTCAAATTTATCCTGCCTTTCAATCCGGCGGACATTCAGCCTAACGCCAGGATCCTGCTGAGTGCAGCGGTAATTGTCGATCGCAACGTCGTATTAATAGCCGATTCTATTAAGCCGGTTATTAACGGCGGCGGTACAAAAGACCAGACGCTTAACCTGAAGGCCGTGCCGGCGAAAGCCCTACCGACGGCTCAACGCGCGCCTGTGGCGGTACCCTCGACTTCACCTACGCTGGTGACGCCGACCTCAACCGTGCCTGCGCCAACTTCACTGTAATGGTTTCCGCCCCTTTACAGGGGCGGTTCATCCCTGCCAGCGGTAGCGCTCCAGCGCGATTTTTCCGTTATGATCCACTTCTACGCCCTCTGCCAATAAAGCCTGGCGTTGGCGATCGAGATCGGCGCCCGTCAACGAAATCTCACCCAACCGGTTAATGACTCTGTGCCATGGAAGCTTGCTGCCTGCCGGTAGCCGTTTTAATACGCCGCCAACCTGACGCGCGGCGCGCGGCGAACCCGCCAGCCGGGCAATATCGCCATAGGTGGTTACCTTACCGTAGGGAATAGCGGCAACAATTTGCCAGATACGGCGTGGAAAAGTGTCTTGTTCAGTCATCTCTGCTCCCCGTTACTGCAAATAAAGTAATCGAAAGCGGTCTTAAGCTGAAGGGAGGTGGCGGATAATAGCAGGGGAAAGGGCAATATTGTGCAAGAAAACAACGGTCGTTGGGCGCGGGCTTGCAATTGCCCAGGGGTTCATTGATAATGCCCTCGCTCCATTACATGGGGCAATCAATGGGGGCCCGGTTGGTTCTCCCGCAACGCTAACTTGTGAACTCGGTCAGATCCGGAAGGAAGCAGCCGCAGCAGGTGACGCGTGTGCCGGGATGTAGCTGGCAGGGCCCCCACCCAATTCCTCCGGGGAACCCTCACCGCTTCATCTCTTATCGTACAAACTTCCAGACAGAAACCGGCACTTTATCGTAAAGCTTATTCATGGTGAGTTCGGCAAGCCGATGATCCGCCGCTGAATAAAATACGGCCAGCTCATTATCAGATAATTCGTATTTGTTTTTTTCGATAACGCGTTCGAGCGTGTCAATTGAACGGCATCGTCTTAAACGCATCAGATAATCAGTTTTCGTAAGTAGTTTATCTGTCATTATTAAA
>Ga0157358_1000583_pt1 | contig 15269 bp, 14 predicted proteins | sample AttcapACBM2_FD_111484 | JGI IMG/M metagenome (GOLD analysis project Ga0157358, IMG submission 111484) | Fungus gardens microbial communities from leaf cutter ant in Botucatu, State of São Paulo, Brazil - Atta capiguara ACBM2 | ecosystem: Host-associated > Fungi > Mycelium > Unclassified ...
CCACTGTATATGAATTGCATTGGGATATTCTACATATTGATAACAACAACATGACCTTTAGGAGCAAAGTTAAATCCAAATTTGCTCCTCAAGTTAAGAATATTCAAGCTATACCAATCAAAGGTAAGGACACAGTCAAATCGACTTTTGTTTCAGCCATTCCTCTACCTATCCCAGCCAAATCAAACAAAGAAGTCAAAGGAATATCAAAATACTTCAAAAAAATCGACAAACCCATTATTACCAAGTTGTACGCCTAGGCTTTGGCTTCAAATACTAATCATAATGTCACATCTAAAAACATTGCGATGAACACATTAAAAATCAAGGAAGCTTTTCCAAACCTTCCTAAAAAATCAATACAATTCAAAAAGTCATCAATGGAATTAATGACAAACCCAAGCTGAGGTTAAACATGACTACCAAAGGCCCATCTTACAAACAAGTTATTGTTCCTATGAATAGTGATCTCGGTAAAAGATTCATTAAAGATTCTGCTAACTATGTTACTAACATCAATCGCACTCTTAAGAGCATTAAGTCCAATGTTTGTGCTGATTTTATTTATGTAGATGCCAAAGGTATTATTATTTCAACAAACAGTGTTGCATCAAATTCTGACCTACAGGAGATCAAAAAATATGTCAAAAACTCTCTTCAAATCATCAACAACAGTATCACTACTCCTAGACTTCCTCAATCAAAGTCTTACCTCAAAATTGTAGAAATTCTGTACTACGTTGACAAGTCAAACACTCGCATTTCTTCAGAAGACATTGAGTAAATTCTTAAAAACTCTCATATTTTCAATGACATCATTCTTGCATCAAAACCAAGAATTATCAAGGTTTCTTCTAAATCAGATATGGCCATTGTCTGGATCAACGTATGGGACAATCAAAATGGTAATAACGCTAAGAAAATAATCAACAGATGATTCAATGTTGGAAGCATTATTGCTATGGTAAGAGGTGCTAACATGAATCCTGGTGTTTCTCAATGCAAAAACTGTTGGAAATGGGAGCATTCTGCTGGGGTTTGTCACATCCAAGGGTCTAAATATGCTAAATGCAATGGACTATATCTCACTGATAATCACCGCGACTTTGCATAGTGCTGTAAAGCTAACAATAAAGTAAATCCCCCTAAACTTGAAACCAAAAAAGATGAACCTTGTCCTCATGTGTTCAAGTGTTTCAACTGTAAGGGTTCTCACTTAGCTGATTCTGTAGATTGTCCATTTTGGAAGCATCAATTTAACAAGAAGTGGCACTCCAAAGAATATGCTAAACTCCAGGAAGCTAGGAGAACATCAATCCATTCAAGCATAAACGAAGCCTCAATATGATTTTAAAAGAATTGAAAATATTCTCACAAAATGTACAAAAGAATAATTTCATCATCAACACCATTCTTGAAGTCAATCAAGATTTCAATATTATATTCATTTAAGAACCATCTTGGACAATAATTAGAAATATTCTTAGTACATTAAATGCTGAAGGCATTCCTCTTTTAGGAGTTCCAAATCATCTGAATTGGCTAACATTTGCTAGAGATCTCTGTTCAACTAATGATTTACCAAGAGTCATTAGTTATATTAACATTTGTCTTTCACCTCTTTGTTTCTCTCTTTGCAAGGACATTATTAGTCATTACGATGTTCTTCTTGCATCTTTTTTCAATAATAATTCTCTCTTTTGGATTATGAATGTCTATTTAGACTTGTCTCATACTGCTTTAAAGTATCTCAAGGATACTGAGGTCAATATTTCGAATCTTTTAATTATGACAGGAGATTTTAACATTAGAGATAGTATTTGGGACCTGTCTTTTCCTCACCACTCTACTTTTAGTGATGATCTTTTCACTATAGCAGATTCATTCAATCTCAAACTTTTGCTTCCTATTAATCATGTTCTTACTAGGTATTCAGATTCTAATACTAGGGCAAATTCAGTTATAGACCTCATGTTCTTACGAAGTGGATTGATAGAAGTCAACAATCACTTTATTCATCCTGATCTTTGACTTTCATCTGACCATGCTTCCCTATCAGTCATGATTACCATTGAAGAGGAATATGTTGATTTGTTCAAATTTTCCATAGCAAAGAATAGTGAAGAAGAAAAGAAATTTATCAAAGATGTTTTGCTCGCTATCAAAAGTATCAACATATTGGATTTGTCTGACATTAGCAAAATTGAGGATGTCACAAATTCTTTTGCCTCAAAAGTCGAGTTAGCATGAAAATCAAATACTAAAAGAGTCTGAATTACCAAACATTCAAAAAGCTGGTGGAATGAGGATTGTAATCATACTCTGACTAATTATAGGTTGTCAAGAAGTTTGGAGAATTAGAAAATCTTCAAAAGAACTGTCAAATCTACCAAGCATACTTTCTTCAATAATAAAATTCAAGAAATTGCAAACAAGAAACAGGGACCTTGGGAGCTTATGAGCTGGGTCAACAAATGCAAGTTACCAGCCATTGAGTCCATCAAGTATGAAGATCGTCAATGTCTTGAGATCAATGATCTTTGGAATGCCCTCTATTCTACATTTAACAAGACACTCCATCGTTAAGTCAATGTCAACATTCTTGATGAAATCGATGACAAACCTATTTTGCCTTAGCCTACCTTTTCAAAAGAGGAGTTCAGACTTGCCCTCTCCAATTGTAATAATTCGTCTGTTCCTGGCCCTGATAAATTGTCATGGGGCTATTTGAAATGTATTTTCAAGGATGATGAGTGTCTAAACATCATTATTAGCATTGTTAATGCTTGTATTGAAGTAGGTCATTGGCCTTCACATTTCAAAAAGTCTACTACGGTCGTTATTCCTAAACCCAACAAAAAATCGTACAACTCTCCTAAGGCTATTGTTCTCCTCAATATAGTTGGCAAACTCATTGAGAAAGTCATTGGTGAACATCTTCAGTTTCATGTGGCTTCAAACAATTTCATTTACCCATGTCAACTTGGTGGTCTCAAATTCAAATCCACAATTGATGTGGGAATCACTTTAACTTATATCATTTGTTCAGGATGGGTGAAGAATTTATTTACCAGTACACTTGTGTTTGACATTGCACAATTCTTCCCATCACTGAATCACTGTCTTCTATTCTGCATTATCAAGAAAGCTGGGTTTGATAATCAAATTGTCTTGTTCTTTTCAAACTACCTTGTGAACAGAAGAACAAATTATTATTGGAACAATTTTATGTCTTCTATTTTTGATGTCAATGTTGGTGTGGGGCAGGGCTCTGCTCTCTCTCCTATTTTATCGGCTTTATATCTTTCATCTCTTATTTATATTTTAGAAAAATGTCTTAAAATTTTAAAAATCCCTATTTCCATTATTTCTTTTGTCAATGATGGTCTTTTCATTTCACAAAGCAAATCTTTTGACATTTCTAACAGTTGTCTCTTCTATAGTTATAATATTCTTTTCAATCTTCTCAAAAAATTCAGTCTTGTAGTTGAACATTTCAAAACTGAAATTTTTCACTTTAATAGATCTTGTGGTACTTTCAATCCTCCTCTGCTCAACTTATCTCCATTAGGAAGTAATATTCTTCATCTGAATGGTACATGGAAGTATTTGGGATTTATTTTTGACAGAAAGTTGACATTTCACCAACATGTCAACTTTTATGCCAACAAATCTATTTTGACTGTTAAATGTATGAAGATCATCAGTCATTCTAACCATGGTATCAATCTCTTCCAGAAATGCCTCCTATATAGGTCGTGTATTCTTTCCATTATCCTTTATAGCTTTCAACTCTGGTTCTACAAACATATGCCAATGTCTTATCATTTGAAAACCTTAGGGAAAATACAAAGACAGGCTGCTATCTGGATACTTGGAGCCTTCAAGATGTCCTCTTTATATAATATCAAAGCAATAGCAGGATTAGTTCCCATACATCTTCATCTTCTTAAACTAGATGGTAGATCGCAACTTTGTACCAATAAACTTCCACCGAGTCATCTCATACAGTCACTAATCAAGTTGTATCTCAACACTAATTCATGTTTTGATGCTGTTTCTCTCAACTCACTCACTAATAGACAACGTGCGTTGGTCAAAAGTCATTTGATTGACTCAGCTAATATATTTAATGAGTGTCTTCCATCTTTTGATTCTTTGAATCCAGAATTTTCTCCAGGTCTTTGAATCATTGACAATTTTCCAGATTGAATTTCTTTTGTTCTTAATAAAGAAAAGAACGATAAATTATGTACTCAAAATCTTGACAAAATGGTTTTGGAATCTTCCTCCTTATCTTTGGTCGCCATCATAGCATTGGATGCAAGTATCAAAAACTTGGTCATTATATCTATTGTGCATATTCATACTTATGATAAACCAATTATCAAGATAATCCATCATGTGGTTAATATCACTAGCACTGAGGCAGAATTATTTGCCATTAGATGTGGCATTAATCAATCATCATGCCTTAACAACATCTCCAAGATTATTGTCATCACAGACTACATCCATGCAGTCAAAAGAATCTTCAACCCATCTATTCATTCCTTTCAAGTTCAATCAGCAGCCGTTTTAAATGATATTCGCTATTTCTTCAACAGACATAGAGACAACTCCATCAAGTTTTGGGAATGTCCTAGTTATCTCAAATGGTGGTTGCATAAAGAAGTCAATAAAGAGACTAAAGAATTCAATTTAGTGCCTCTTTACCCATGTGAAAATTTATGGGAATTTAGCAAAAAATGTGAGAGTGACAATATTCTGAATGTTTGAAAAATGACATTCCAAGCTTCAAATCTCAAAGGAAGGTATTTCTTGGACTTAGTTGATGATGATAACAATTTTATTAAACTAATGTATGCTAAAGGTGGATCATGGCTAAAGTTATTTGGTCATTTAAATTTGTTATGTGCTCGAGCTACAAGAGCTATTACAAATCATGCTCCAATAGGTGAATACAGACTTAGGTTCTTTCCTAGAGAAGAATTTAAGTGTCCATGTAGTCGATATCCCATTGAATCAAGACATCATATTCTTCATGAATGTGGTAGATTTAATGGTTATTAGAATCTGAGGAGAGATTTGTTAAATCATTTTGTTATGTTCTTGGTTTCTAATCCAAGCACATTTTCATTTTCAAACACTTTAGCTTAATTATTTGAGTAGGACATATTGAGTTAGTGTTTATTTATTAATGTTTTATTTTTATTTTTATTTTTATTTTTCTTTTGACATATTGTTTTGTTTTCCTGTACATAGTTACAAAAAGTAGCTACCACAGTCTGCCTACATGCTCCATGTAATAAATTGTTGAATCAAAAAAAAAAATCTAAGTTATATTGTCTAAATAATATATAGGCAGAACTTATCTTTAGAAGAAACCTAAGAGAATAGAATAAGGTTTCCTAAAGACAATAGCTATCTTAGGTACTTGAACAGTTTATGGCAATCAAGTGGAACAATGCTGACATAAAACTAGAATAATTGTATCAGATAGTTAGAGACACTGATAAAAGTAAGAACTGGAATTGACAGATAGAAACAGTAGAGATTATATGACAAACTTCATTTTTATTATTATAAAAGATTAAAGTTAACAGTTCTCTTGCAGCTAAGAGAAATCAATAGAGTTTCTAGTACAAACATGTATATTTTATATATTATTAGACTATAGTCTATACACTTCTATATCTAACATATTCTAAATGTTATGAGATATATAAGGTTAACATACTATAGCTATACTATTATAACATTATTCTTTCAGATCTTTTTACATTATTTTTTATATTATATAATTTTGTGACCATGATTATAATAGCTATTATACTCTTGTCATACTTTATGATAGTTATGATATTATATCACTATTTTGTTTTATAAAAAATTAACAATTTATACAGAGTACAAGAACAGACTATAGTCAAATGTATATACACAAATCTATTTAATACTCAGAGCAAGTAATAACCTCAGGACACAATGAAGTCCAAGAAAATAAACAAACAATCTTTTCAATAGCCTTATTCTAATCCTCCTAAGAAGAATGCTTTAGTCTCTTTAAGTTCAAAAGAGACTTATACTGTATCAGACATCTCCATGGTGGTGGACCCTCCTGTTATAAACATTAATCACTCTTTGCCTAGCAGTAATACAAATACTAGTAACAGTAGAATTTTGTAGGTATTTTCTCCAATATACTCCTCTCTCTTCTTTCAGTCTTCTATAACTTTGCAACTTGTAGGAGACAATATGTTTGTAGCACAGTAGTATGCAGAATCTAACATGCCTGTACCTCAAGGCCAAGGTATAGATAATAGCACCAAATCAAGTTTGAACTCTTCAGTGATTTCTTATAATGATAACCAAAGAGCTGATTTAAATCTCTAGAATAGTTTTTTTGCTTGACTTCTTTACTTAGAGTCAAAAAGTTCCTTAATATTGATGCTCAAAACATCACATGCTCTCTTCTTAAGATAAGAATGTTTATCAAGCAATGCTCCTTAGGTGATAAACCCACAAAAAATCTTCCTATTTTAGTAGATATCAACTCTGTAGCCTGGTATCTCATCAATGCAATTTACAAGTCTGACTGAGATTGTCTTAGTGCAGATGAAAATAACAAGACATTTTGTCAATGCATAACATCACACTTTACTAGAAACTCTTCAATAGTTCCTAAAATCCCAAATACAAACTCACTGGCCTCTTCAAAGTCAAATGATAGTAAGTTAACTTTATTGAACAACAACAAGAAGTTGTATAAATAGGCTTCAAAGATTAGTGTTGAAGACATTATTCATATCAAGAATATATTTCCAACTGCATCACCTAAGAAGATTGTTGAAATAAACATTATCAATAAATCAGATACAGTCAAACCCAAAACTAAGATGACTACAAAAAGACTCTCAAGAAAGCAAGTTATTATCTCCATGAGTAAAGACAATGTCAAAATCATTGGAAGTAATACAAGCTTCCACATTAACTCCATTAATAAGTTACTTAAGGAGACTAATTCAAATATAATAGCAGATTTTATTCATACAGAGAAATCATCAATCATTATTACCACTAATCAAGTTGCTTCTAGTAATGATATGAGTATCATCAAAAATGTCCTCAAAGAATCTGAGAACATTAATTGAGACCTCATTAAAAGTCCTTGCCTATCTCAATCAAAATTGTAATTAAAAATTCTAGGTCTTCCATATTTAATGGAAGATACTAACAATACCATTACTCCTGATATTGTTTTAGAAGTAATGAAAGAGTTGTACATATTCAACAATATCTCTCTCATATCAAAGCCAAAAATCATTAAGGCTTTCTCTCACTCTAATTTAGCTATTATCTGAGTTGACATCTGGGACTTATAGAATAGTTCCAAAGCCAAGACAATTATCAACTGACAATTCAATGTTGGTAAATATGTTGCTACTGTTCATGGTACCAACACAAACTCTAGTATTTCTCAGTGTAAAACTGTTGGAAATAGAGACATTTAACTTTCAGTTGCTGATTGCATGTGTCCAAATACAACAAATATAGTAGATCTCATAATTCTGAGTATTATAGAAAGATAGTATGGTGCTACAAAGAAAACACCATAGTAAACCTACTAAGGCTTGTTACAAAGGAAGATGAATCTTGTTCTTATATCTTCAAGTATGTTAATTGCAAGAGAGACTATCAAGTAGATAGCAATAAATGTTCTTATTGGAGAAACCATTTCAACAAAGAGTTGTACAGTAGAAAACAACAAGAACTCTATTGTAAGTAGAGTACAGTAATGTAGCGATCCTATTATCTTTAGGTATAGTTTTCTTTTTTATTTTTATTTTTTTAAATTTACATGTTGTTTGCCTCTAAATATATATAGCTACTAAGTAGTTACTGTGGACTGCCATTGTGTTCTATGTTATAAATTGTTGATTTCAAAAAGCAAAAACAGACTATGGTAACTACTTTGCAACTATCTTATATAGAATAGAGATAATAGGAAAATAAAAAGATGAAAAGGAAAAAACAAAAAAAACTAGATAACTACTGACTAAGAAAAAAGGCTACTTTGTCATGTAATATTTTCTCTGAAGAAAAGACATTCAGATTGTATTCAAGGAAAGAGATAATTTGACTAATAGTGTTTCTCATCAGATTCTAATAGTTGTTAAATGTTCTGCAATTGTGGAGAATGTGATGTCTTGTTTCAGTTGAATATATTCTGCATGGACAACTAAAATTCTTTCTGAAGAAGAATCAAAGATGATACTCTCCCATTGGAGTGTGATTGATGATAGTTCTTGTAGCTCTTACACAGAATGAATTCAAATGTCCAGAATGCTTGATCCATGGACTTCTCTTAATATACAAAGGTTCAATGGAAAGGAGTTTATTGTTTAAGAGATCAAGAAAGTGTTTGCCTTTGAAATTGAATGCTTGAAAAATTATTTGCCAGTTTTTAATGACATTTTTGCATTCTTCTTGTCAAAATCCCATGATTTTTGCATGAGAATAGTGGTGTGAGGTTGAATTTCTTGGTTTCTTTATCAACAAATGTGTGAAAGGGCCATTTACTATAACTTGGGCAATTCCAGAATTTGATGGAGTTCAATGGATGTTTGTTAAAGAGTGACTGAAGGTTTTTGGAAATAGCAATCAACTATTGTTGGTATAGTTCAACAGATGAATTGAAAATCCAATGTGCTGCATAGATTAAATTAGTGATAACAATAATATAAAAGACTTTAGGGAATTGAATGGCCTGATTAATGCTATACTTGATGGTGAATAATTTGGCTTCAGAAGAAGTGATGCCAATAGCATGATGAAGAGTTTTCTTGATGAGGTTGGAATACAAATAGATATGCACAATAGAAATGGTAATATTATTTTTGATCCTTGTATCAGAAACAATGGTAATTGAATTGGAATAGTATAATGCATTAAAAACAATATTGTTGAGTTTGCAAAGGTAAGAGGCTTTGGTTTCTTTGTCTTTACAATCTGCCTGATAAAATGAAAAACAACTAGAGAAAATATCAACTAATCTAGATTCTGGAGAAAATTTGCTATTAAGAAAGTCAAAAGATGAGAAGATACCATTGAGATAATTGTTAGCATCAACAATAGAACTCTTGATTTTTAATCTTTGCTTGGAAGTCATGTTTTATAAGGAGAGACAATAATAATTGGAGCTATGGCATGTCTGCTTTCAAGAAGATATTTGATAGTATAATTGGTAGGAAGGGTAGAAGTTCTGAGCTGATATTTTCTGCTGAGTTTTTGAAGGTGTGAATGAATAGGGATTAAGCTGGCAATGGTTTCAATTCCTAGAGTAGGAGAGATGTGAAAAGTATCTAATATCCACAAAGCAGCTCTTTGTTACATTTCTCTAAGCTCTCTAAGTGGGTATATAAGAGGGGATTTATTGAAGTGCCAAAGAAGAAAACTATAGAGAGTAATAGAGAGAACACAAGTCCTATTGAGAAGTCATTTCTGATGAGGGAGTAAACCTCAAGTAGAATTTCCTAGCATTTTTCATACTCTTAACCATAGAAAATGCTTTGTTTGAAATGATAATTTTCTGTCAAAGATAAACCCAAGATATCTTCAGGAATCTTTAGGACAAAGAATGTGTCCTCCAATATAACTGAGATCCAAAGAAGGAGGGTTGAAGAGACTATATGATCTGGAAAAATGAAATACTTTAGTTTTCCCATGTTCAATAACAAGTTCAAACTAATTTAGTAGGGAAGAGATTATGTTATAGCTACAAAAGAGATGTGAATTGGTTTTTTCTTCTCTTGAGAAATAAAAAGTCTATTGTCTATAAATGATAGAAATGAGACAGGGATTTTTAGATTTTTAGCTTTTTTTTGAAGATATGAAAAATAGGAAAGATGTAAAGGGTAGATAAAATTGGAGATAGAGCAGAGCCTTGTTCTATACCTACATTGATATTGAAAAATAGTAAAATAAAAATGTTCCATAAATATTGTGTTTTCCTACCAACTAAATAGTCAGAAAAAAAGGCAGAAACTTTAGAATTGAAACTAGCTTTATCCAAGATATGAGAGAGTAGCTGGTAGTTGAGAGATGAAAAAAATGGACAATATCAAAAGCCAAAGTGCTTGTTTGAACATTCTTAATCCATTGAATGAATGAGGTGGATAAGAAAAACACTCACATATATAGTGAAGCATTGTTTGAGTCCTCCAAGTTGATTAGGATGAATAAGATTTGTAGATATCAAATGAAATTAGAGTCTTTTACTAATAACTTTCTCAATCAGCTTTTCTAAGGTATTCAAGAGAACAATAGGATAAAAAAATTTAGGGGAGTTATAAGATGCTTTATTAGGCTTTGGAATAATGATTGACAATAATGATTTGAAGTGTAATAGTTAATGTCATAAGTTAATACATGTATTAGCAGTATTAACAATGTTATTTAAATATCTATTGTCTTTGAAGATGTATTTAAGATACTTTCATGACACCTTGTCTAGGCCAGGTATAGATAAGATAATTTATCTAAGATATTTAGATTAACCTGATAATGTTGAGCTAAGTTGAATATTTAGTATAAAGCATGTTAGAGATTGTTGATCTCAATGCATAGTTGCTTATTGAACTGTAGAGCTTCAATAGCTGGTAACTTGTGCTTTTTGACCCAATTCATAAGATTCCAAGGTCTTGAGTTTTTTAACACAATTTTGTGAATCTTATCATCAAAAAATGCTTGTTTGGTTTTCTTGATGATTTCTTTAAACATCTTCCAATTCTTGATTTATCTGGATAACCTGTAATTCACTAATTTTGTTTGGCACTTATTGTTCCACTATGATTTGGAGTACTTAGTAATGTTCATGCAATGTGAGAATTTATGCCAGATGACTTCAGACATTCTTGCATATTCTTTAACTATAAGTTTAAGTGATTCTTTCTTGGATATAGATGAAATATCTATAGTGCTTATCAATTTGATTAGTTGAAAAATGAAATTGTCTTCTTTCTCACTATTCTTAATGATAGTGTATTACTTGTCTTAAATGAACTCTTCAATGATAGAGATGTTGACCATTAAAGAAGCATGATCTGAAGAATAATGAAGCTTAGAGAAAATGTTGTTGTTGTTGATTTCAATAGATATAGGATAAAGAAAGATGAGGTTAATAACTAAATTTGAGTCATGGTTATTGTCAGAGTACCTCATAAAGACTTGTTAGACTGAATGTGAGAGTTTAAGACTAAATGAATTAGCAATGTCAAATAAAATATTACTATGAATTGAATGAAACAGATATAATGAATCTCAGTCACTGTCTTTAATATTGAAGTCACTAGTCATGACTAGAACATTATGAAGATTAGCTTCAGTATCCTTAAGATATTTTAAAGCTGAATGGGAATTATCAGAGTAGATGTTAATCATGAATTAAAGAACAAAAAATAGTAGATATCTTTATGATTAAAAATATCCTTTCATAGAGAAAAATACAAATGAGAAAGTTGAATGTTGATATATAAAATAACTCTTGAATAGTTATCTTCTCTAGATGAAAGCCTAGAAAAAGTAAGCCAATTAGGATAATTTAGAATACCTACTACTCTGTCTCCTTCTTAACTATAAGAATAGTGCAAATAAATGACCATGGGGGTTTCTGAATGAAAAGAATATCAAATTTGTTATTAGTTTCCAAAATAGTATTAGTGAGAGCTCTGTTCTTTCAAACATTCTGTAAAAAAAGCTTGAGATTCTTTAAAATCATATTTGGTTACTGTTCATAGCTGAGCAAATTGATTTATTTCTGATGTTTCAGAGTTCTTGATATTTCTTTGCATGATACTTCTTATTAAAGTGGTGTCTTCAGAATAGACAAGTATGGGAGTTGTCTTGGTAATTGCCCTTGTAGTTTAAGCATTTAAAGCTATGAGAGTATGGTTTACCATGTTTTATCTTCAATCAAGGAGGGTTGATCTTGAAATTTGCCTTGCAACACTAGGCAAAGTGCCTATAGTGTTCAACTTTGTATAGACCATTGCACTTGACATATCTTGATCTCTGATTATGGTATACAAATGTTGTGTGTCTCCACTTTTAGCAATTCTTACACTGATATCAGGGCTCATATTTACTTCTCTAACTATAGTAATGTAATTACTAACATTGAAGCATCTTTTAATCAAAGATTTAGCTTTGGTGTTACTTTGTGCATCCCATATATTGATCTAGACAACTATCATGTCAAATTTTGGCAATGATTTGATAATATGTAGTTTTAATGCTAAGTACACATTGTTGAAGATATGTGTGAACTGAATAATCTTTTTAATGTTAGTAAAATTGATAGGAGAGTTAGTATTTTCTTTAATATAAGAAATACCTATAATTGTAAGATAGGATTTGGATTGAGGGAGACAAGAGGCCATAATATTCTCAGTTTTAATAAAATCAATGTTCTTGATATATTTCTCAACTATGCTGAGATCCAACTGAGAAGTGTTCTCATTTGTAGTAATGATGAGACCTTGATGATTATAGTATAAAAAGTCAGCCATAATTTCAGATTTGATATTCTTTAATATTCTATTAATATTGGCAATGTGGTCTCCTGATGAAAACATGAACTTGGAAATGTTATTAGCTCCCATGAGAACAATAATCTGTTGTTTAGATAGTCTCTTTATAGTCATGTTGATCCTCAGTTTGAGTTTGTTAGTATCATTAAGTATCTTGTGAATTTCCTCAACTTTCTTCAATGAGATATTAGGGAAGTTTTCTTTAATCTTTAAGATCTTCCTAACATTAGGGGATGATACTTATGTGTATGATTGTCTATCTTTATTGTTATTGTTATACTTTTTTGTAGAATTCTTATCTTTGTTTTTAAAGAATTTCTTTCCTTAGTCTAAAAGGAATGGGAGGCAGAACTCTGGTGATTTCAGCTTTCTTTCCCATGTTTGATGTTTCATTCTTCTTGGTTGAGCTATAGCTTGTATTTCTTAGAGAAAATTTCAATGTAATATTTGACAGAACATTCTATTATGCTTATCAGCCTTTAAAAAATCCCACCCAGCTTTATAGATGGATGAAATGAAGGACCAGGCAGCCTTCCCAATACTAGAGAGATATAGAAAGTCTTTTTCTATTCTCTCTGCCAATTTTCTATTATGTATGAAATTAGCTATATAAAGAAGAGATGTAAAGATATTCTTGGAGTTGATATCCAAGGATTATGTAGTGCCAAAAAGAGAAATAGGGAGAGTATTCCTATTCTATGAATTATTTTCAGCTGGAAGGTTTTCCCTATATAGAATAGAGGAGGATTCAGATCTTTAAAGACCATATATATTTGAACCTTGAGGACTACTCATGTATATGTCACAGTTAGATATGCTTTCTCCTTGCAAATTGAGCATGTCGTGAGTTATATTCACCTTGTCTTGAATATTGTTTTCCTCTTCTTTTGGGGATGTGTAGAAGAGCAAAAAGCTTTCAGATATACACAGTTCCTTGACTTGATCTGTCTATGATAGATCATTACTTTAGATCTTCATTCTTTCAACATAATAAATAAAGAAGATGTTAGAGTGTGCTAATGCCTCTTTTAAGCCATTGATATTAGATGTCACTGACTTTCCTCTCAGAGTGTCTACTTCTATATTCATTTGGTTGCAATTGAGAATAATTGGAGTAATGTGAGTGTTAAGTTTCATAGAAAACAATGTATTTGCTAATTTACTACTGGACACTACCATACAAGATAGTAGTATGAGTGAAAAAGACTAAGTTTACTATCTTAAAGTTTGATTAAAACTTTTTACAGTCTTCTTTATATTATATAGTAGTGTGATATGTGAATGTAACATGTGTTACACTTTGTGATATATGTGACTATTATAACATCATATTATACTTCTTTGTCTATATATAAAGAAATTAAAAATTAAAAATTAAAAGAAAAATAGAAAAAGAATAAAAGAGAAAGAAAAGAAAAGAAGATCAAGTCTACCATTAATAACTCTGGCAATAGTGTAATAACTTGGCAAATAGGTATTTTCTTTTAGACAATGAAGAGGTATATGATAATGGTCACATGATGTAATGTTATAGGCCTGGAACATAGTAGAAGGAACTAGAATAATGACATTAAGAGTATGATTGTAGTATATTCACCTTATAGTAATAGTACAGTAAACCTATGGATAATATATAGACTTGAGGATAAGGTTATTTATTGTTAGCATGGACCATGTATCCATTGTATGAATAGCATAGGAATACATTGGGAACTCCTCATTAAGTTCTCTTATAATTTATATGAGTTACATTTTGGGTTTATTACCCAAGAAGATCTCCTAAGGTTATATATGAGCTGCAGCTGCAACAGATTCATAAGGTAGTTTATTAGTTGTCTTGACTAATAGTTGCCACAATAATAGAACTCAACTCTTTTCAAAGATACTGCATTACACAGTCTCCTTTTTTTTACTCTTTACTTATTATCAACTATGAAATAACACTGTCTTTGAGTTAAGAAAATACAGCTGGGCTCTAGACTTAAGGACTATATTAGCTAGGCAGGAAAACCTTAGTTGTTTAGTTATACCAAAGTCTACTAGTACAGTTATACATATTATCTTTTATGGATGTGTTAGATAGTCTTTTTGTGATTAGTATACATAGAAAAGTGATGTTATCCAGTAAGAAAGCATCCAGTTTATGGATTCCCTTCTTAGGGATATTAGTGTAATAGTTTGATTAGAACAGTAGTTAGTAAGACAGTAGATAGATAGTCAGTAAATATTACAAGGTCAGATAGAAAGAATACTGGCTAGCATTTACAGAGAAAATATTTTGAAGGAATAGTACTTAGGTTGTCAGACATTTTAGCAATAGAAATTGTTAATATTAGTAAATATGGAAGAATTTATTAGAGAATAATAAAAAGAAAGAAAGAAGAAAGGAGGAAGAAGTAGGAAAAAGAAAATAGGAGAAGAAAACATAAGGAAAGGTGAGAGAAAGAAGAACAAAGAAGAATAAAGAAAAGAGAAGAAAAAGAAAAGGAGATTAGATAATGAGTGGAGAAGAGTGGAAGAGATAAGAGTAAGAGAAGAAAGAAGAGCAGAGAGAGAGTAGAGATGATAGAAAGCATGGGAAAGAAAAAGAGAGGTAAATAGGGAAAAAGTGATGATAGAGTTAAAGTGTTTTGTTTGTAGAGGATTTGGACATATTGTCTATTACTGTAGAAATGTAGA
>Ga0157358_1000584_pt1 | contig 15262 bp, 25 predicted proteins | sample AttcapACBM2_FD_111484 | JGI IMG/M metagenome (GOLD analysis project Ga0157358, IMG submission 111484) | Fungus gardens microbial communities from leaf cutter ant in Botucatu, State of São Paulo, Brazil - Atta capiguara ACBM2 | ecosystem: Host-associated > Fungi > Mycelium > Unclassified ...
GTGTACTCTCAGTATATATAGTGTAGATACTATCCTGTATCCTTATGCTTTACCACTTATACATCTCCCTTACTCTTCCTCAAGTCTTTGCCTTAGTTGCAACCTGAGCTCAAGCTTAAGGTCGTTACATTTGGTAAAGCATCGACAAGCTCACCTTGCAAGAGAGGTGCAGTAGGATGAACCTACAGACGAAATAAGACAGCGTTATCTGTTGAGAAGACAAAATATATGTAGCAGTAGCTACGAGAAGAAACTATAACGAGTTCAAGAAGAACAAACAATATAGAAGCATTGTCAGAATGACTAGGGTCTTTACAGATTACGGAAGAAGCCTCAACAAGTGATGAACAAACAGACACTGAGATATCAGTAGCATCAGAACTGATAGCAGTAACAAGCCAAGAGAATGTTCAGACAGGATTGCCAAAGAACATGATACCAGACCCAGGGTGGTTTGATGATGACTGAACGAAGTTTGAAGACTGGTGGAGAGGGATCAGATTATTCCTCAAAAGCAACAGGGTCATGGAGACCGACAATAGGATCACAACAATCCTAGCTCGCCTCAGGGGAGGTGTAGTGGGAATCTATGCACAAAAGAAGCTCGATGAGCTAGATGAAGAATTAGGAACCCAAGACTGGGATGATTTTGTAAAAGAGATCAAGACAACATTCAGTGACAAGTCCAAAGCAGCAAATGCCAAATGGAAAATCGAGACATTCAAACAAGGGAAACAAAACACAGCGGACTTTATCATAGAGTTCAAAGTGCTAGCCATGAAGGCTGATACAAATAAGCTACATGCCATCTTTTTATTGAAGAAGAATGCACGACAGGATATTATCAAGACGATACTGGGATACCCACCAATAGCAATGCCAGAAACTCTTAAAGAGTAGAAGGTGGCGATAACATTAGTAGGACAAGGATACGAATCAATGGAGGGATGCCATGATTACAAGACAAGCACAGGAACCACATATGGTGGTAGAGGACAACCAATGGATATTGGGAGATCCAATGACAATTTCAAAGATGGGAAACCAAAGTGTTTCAACTGCAATAAATACGGGCACATGGTGAAAGATTGCTGAGGAAAGAAGAAAGAGTGAGAAATGAGGAAATGTTTCAAATGCGATAAAGAAGGACACATTGCAAAGGACTGCAAGGAAAAGCAAATGATGAAGAACAGAAAAGTCAAGGAGGACTCAGACGATGAAGACGACAAGAAGGAGGAGGGTTTTGGCAACAATCTTGAGTAGGCACGGTACAAGAGATCTCCCATGTAAATTCCCAAAATAAATATATTATTCCAAATTGCTGAAGCAGCAATGGAAAACGGGAATTAAACATGCAAGCAAATATCAAGACAAAGAATGGAAAGAAGCTAGAAGTCAAGGCACTAGTAGATTCAAGATGCACACACACAGAAATCGATAAACAACTAGTCAAGGACAAGAAGATTCCAACAAAACCTATCAACTTCTCATTCGAGGTTTTTAATACAGATGGCACAAAGAATGGAGAGGTGACCAAGGTGGCGCCTCTAGAAATTGAAATTGACGGACATACAGAATAATTGGAAGCAGCGGTTACAGATCTAGATGGAACGGATATGTTTCTGGGCCATGACTGGCTAGCCAAACACAATCCTGAAGTCAATTGAAAGAATGGCACAATACAGTTTACCAGATGTCCAGGACACTGCACAATGAAATATAAAGACATTTGGTTCAACACTAGGAGGCAAATGGCAATGGATAAAACAGAACAGAACAATGGCAAAATTGGCAAAGAACCTGACAAGACTAATCCAGAGGATTTATTAGACTACATTTGGCCATTTACATATTTGTTTAACAAGAAGAAATTTGAGAAACTACTGGAAAGATGAGAATGGGACCACGAGATAAACCTCATGGATGAAGCACCAAAAGAATTAAATGCCAAGACATACACGATGACACTCAAGGAAGAGGAAGCGCTAAATCAATGGTTGGACAAGCAATTGAAGGTGGGTCTTATAGTGGAATTGAAATCAAGATATGCAGCACCATGCTTTTACATTCCAAAGAAGGATGGATCACTACAATTGGTACAAGATTACAGGAAGCTCAACCAGGTTACGATAAAGGACAAAATGCCACTGCCATTAATTGGAGAAGTAATCAACAAGCTCAAGGAAGCAAAATACTTCAACAAACTGGATCTAATCTAGGGATACAACAACGTCCAGATCAAAGAAGGAGACAAATGGAAAGCTGCATTCCTGACCAATAAAGGGCTATTCAAACCACAAGTCATGTATTTCAGACTATGCAATTTGCCAGGAACGTTTCAATGAATGATGAACAGTATATTCTGAGAACTGCTCCATGAAGGCATATTGGCAAACTATATGGACAATTTCATGATACCAGCCAAGACCATGGAAGAATTAGAAGAAAAGACAGTTCGATTTTTGAAGATAGCAGAGAAGCACAACCTGTGTTTCAAAAGATCAAAATATGACTTCAACATGGAGGAAATTCCTATCTTAGGGGTGGTTTTGGCAAAGGACAGATTCAAATGGAATAAGAAAAGATCAAGGCAGTAAAAGAATAGAAGACGCTGACAAAAGTGAAAGATGTGGAAAGCTTCCTGGGATTTGCAAACTTCTATCGATGCTTTATACAAAACTTCAGCCACACTGACAAGCCATTAAACAAACTAAAAGGTAAGAAAGAGTGGAAATGGGAAGAGGAACACCAAAGAGCATTTGAAGAACTTAAGGAGAAGATCACAAGTCAACTGGTATTGGCATTACCCAGGAGAGAAGGAAAATTCAGGGTAGAAATAGATGCTTTAGGACATGCCATTGGAGGAGTACTTTTCCAAGAGCAAGAAGGGAAGTGGAAACCCATAGCATTTTCATCAAGGACAATATAACCAGCAGAACAAAACTACGAAATTTATGACAAGGAACTACTAGCAATAGTAGAAGCTTTGGCTAAATGGAGACAATATCTACTAGATACAGCAGAGACATTCAAGATCTGGACAGATCATGAAAACTTGAAATATTTCTGAGAACCTCACAAGCTAAATGGATAACAGGCAAGATGGTACTTGAAGTTGCAAGATTATGACTTCATACTATGACATATTCCAGGGAAGATGAACACAAAGGCAGACATCCTCTCAAGAAAGGATCAAGTCAATACAAAAGAAGACAATAAGGATGTGCAACTGCTAAAGAATGAGATGTGGACAAGAAAGACCACAGTCAAGATTATGATGTTGGAAAGAAAAGTGATGATAGAAGAAAGTGATATTGTCAAGAAAATTCGGAAGAATAACACAAGAGAGAAGAAGATTATCCAAGCTTTAAAAAAGAAAGATGGAATGGCATACATGGAAGGGAGGATCTATGTACCAAACAACAAGAAACTCAGGGAAGAAATTCTGAAGGAACATTATGATCCAGTGGATATTGGACATCCAGGACAACACAGAATGCTGGAATTACTCAAGAGGACTTACTGGTGGCCAGGACTCAAAAAAGATATCAAGAAATACGTGCAAGAATGTCTTAAATATCAACAAAATAAAGTTCAACACCAATGAAGAGCAGGCGAACTACATCCACTGGAGATTCTGAAGGGACTATGGCAAGAAATTAGCATTGACATGATAGGACCATTACCAAGTTCAAATGGAATAGATGCTATATTGGTTATTGTGGATCGATTCATGAAGATGATTAGGCTAAAGGCAACAACAACAAACATTTCATCAGAAGAGATTGCAAAAATCTACAGGAACAAGATATGGAAACTACATGGGGTACCAAGGACGATTCTTAGTGATCGAGGACCACAATTCGTGTCGAAGTTCATGGAAGAATTCACTAAAGTATTGGGAACCAAAAGGAAATTGTCCATGGCATACCATCCTTAAACAGATGGGCAAATGGAAAGGATAAACCAAGAAATAGGAACGTTCTTGCAACATTATGTGAACTACCAACAAGATGATTGGATAGACTAGTTGGCCACAGCGGAATTTTCATACAATGACAAGAAACATGCAGCAACTGGAAAGACACCATTCGAATTGAATTTTGGAAGACACCCTTGGAAGGGAGACCTTATGGTTCAAATGGGAATACCACAGGTAGAAGAATTCATAAAACATCTGCAGAAGAGTTGGGAACACGCTGCATATGCAATGGAAGAGTCTCAGAAAAACATAAAACAACAGTTTGACAAAAAGAGACAAAATACACAAGGACTGAAGGCTGGTGACCACATGTGGCTGGAAAACAAAAATATCCAGTTGAATCGACCCTTAAAGAAGTTGGATAACAAAAGATATAGACTCTTTAGAATTGCAAAGGACATTGGTTCTGGGGCGTTTCAACTAGAACTTCTGGAAGGATGGATGATTCACAATGTTTTCAACAAGGACCTTCTGACACAATGTGTGGAGCCAAAGTTCCAAGGACAGCACAAGGATCCAACACCCCCACCTACAATTATTAATGAAGAAGAAGAATATGAAGTGGAAAAAGTATGGAAACACAGAATACAAGGATGGGGAACTCAATACTTGATTCATTGGAAAGGTTATGGAGATGAACATGATCAATGGATAGCGGAATTAGGGTTGCCACATGCAAGACAGGCAATAGAAGACTATTGGACAAGGTATTTGAGTTGAAACCTATAAAGAGGAGGGGATAAAATCCTATTTTGACAGCCTAAGAAATCACTCAAATTCTAAAGCAATTCTACAAACAATATGTCTACCCAAATCACGAACAACAACACCTACATCACAGCACCTACATCCCCAAACCCATATATATCTAGGAGATTGAATAACATGGACCAAGCACAAGTCATGAAGAGAGAAAGAGAAGATTGGTCAAGGATATACTACAAGACTTTGAAGGAAATTGAGGTGATGATTGATGTTCAGAGGATGATGAAAGATATGAAGAAAATAGCAGAAGAAACGGATATGATAGTCATGGAGATAGAAGAAACAATTCTGATGGCTAGTACCAACAATTGAACAATAAACGCTATGAATATCACTCAGATGGCAGAAGACCTTCAATATCTAATTCAAAGTGACATGGACAATAGGGTGTTCCAAATCCAAAGAATGTTAGCCAATGAATTGGATCAATACAAAGGAAAAGGAAACCAATATGTGGATGAAAATATTCGAGAAATTCAAGACCTACATATCGAGGAAGAAATACGAGACAAAGAAAAAGGAAGAGTAGAAGAAGAAGAAGTAATATTAATCAAGCCATATGAAACAGTAGAGTCAACATCGACAAAGAGCTCAAGTTTTATTGATGAGGAGATCGATAATCTTCTCAAACATATGAAATTCGTTAAATCTCCTACCCAGATAAGAATATTCTAACCACCTCCCCATTATCAATCACTTTGATCTAGAGAAGAACAAGATCCCAACTTCTGGAAAGAAATAGCGACATCATTGGTAGACAGTAAAAACAATATGGAAACATCAAGAAATGGAATAACTATCAAGATGTTCCAAGGGGGACCTCCACACAAACCATTTTTCATTGCAATCGATAACAGAAATCAAGTCATTATTGGTCCTAACAAGAAAACAGTCACAATGTATATGTGGTTGGAGAATTGGAGGTATTGATTTAATTTCATGAGGACATGAAAGCTGAAAACGGGGTATTGTTACAATCAATGTCTCGAGGTTATAACATGGAGTTGGGTTGAGGGTATGATGACATGATCGGCTGTGCCAGAGTAGTCTCAGTCAGTGCCTCATGTAGTAGGTACTGCAACCTCATTTCTTCCTCCTTGTTTCCTCATGCTTTATGACTCATTTGTTTCATGGACTACTCATTGTTTCATTGTGTACTCTCAGTATATATAGTATAGATACTATCCTGTATCCTTATGCTTTACCACTTATACATCTCCCTTACTCTTCCTCAAGTCTTTGCCTTGGTTACAATCTGAGCTCAAGCTTAAGATTGTTACACAATCCAATGATGTTGCAAACATCAACAAGTTATTGAAAGATGTAAAATTTGAAATTTCTACCAACTACATTCACTCTAATAACAAGAGAATTGTTATTATGACTAACAAGATAGCCACCTCTTTTAGTCTGAATATAGTAGAGAAGTATATGAAAGAATTGAATAATATTAACTTGAACAATATCATGAGCCTAAAATTTTCACAATTCAAGTTCTATCTCAAAATTCTAGATATTCCATACTTTCTGGAAGATACTAATCTCCTTGTTGTGCTGGATATCATTGAAAGAGTAATCAAGAGTACTTACAATTTTAACAATGTAGTTCTAACTTTCTGTTCTTGAGTTATCAAGGTATCTTCTAAATCTGACATGTCTGTGATATGGGTCAACATTTGAGTATTACAAAATGCTATGAAAGCAAAATGCTTTATTAACAGGTGTTTCAATATAGAATAACATATTACTACCATTAGAGGAACAAATATGAATACTGGTATTTCTCAATGCAAGAACTGCTGGAAGTGAGGTCATACTATATATATGTGTTACATGCATGGATTAAAGTATTAAAAATGCAACAGTCTGTACAAACTTGAATATCACAAAAAATAGTATAGTATTACAAAGCCAATTTCAAGATGAATTCTCTAAGGCTTGAAACAAAAAAAAGGAACCTTGTACTCATTCTTTCAAGTGTATTAACTACAAGGGCAAATATTAGGTGGACAGTAACATTTGTTTATTCTGAAAACACAGGTTTAGCTGAGATTGGTATAATAAGAAGTCACAAGAGCTCCAAGAAATTAGAGCCAATTTAATCTGCTTATTTGTAAATAAAGTAAAACAATGATTTTAAATTTCTTAAATTTCTTTTCACAGAATGTTTATAAAAACAGACTTCTTACTGATACTATGAAAACAACAAAAACTTCAATATTTTATTTATTCAAGAATCTCCTTAGTTGATTATTTGCAGTGTTCTGAGCTTTATATTTGAAGAAGAAGAAAAGTATATCATAGGAGTTTCCAATCATCTGGAAATATGTTCAAAATATTATTATATAATGAGAATGATTATCTAAGAGTTTTCACTTACATCAATGTCAGGTTGATAAAGCTACATTTTTCACTTAGAAAAGATATTTTATATCATAGGAATATAAATTTCATTTCATTTTTCAATTGTGGCATTATGTGTTTTATTATTAATATGTATACAGATGACCAACAATCTACCTTAGAGTATCTAAAGAATATTGAGGTAAATTTGAACAACATCTTAACTATGATAGGAGATTTTAATATTAGAAATAACAATTGAGACCTCTCATATCTGCATCATTCAACACATGCAATATACTCAGGAAAATTGCTGACAGTTTCAATCTAGAACTATTATTACTTATTAATCAAGTACTTATTTGATATGTAGATAACTCTCAAAATTCAAATTTGGTATTTAACAATCACATAATCTCATCAGACCTTTAAAGTCCATCTAACCATACTTCTTTATCAGTCTATATTATTATCAAGTGTCAGACATGGTTCACACTAGGAAAGAAAGTCCACAAGGTTGACTCAGAGATGTGTGAACTTGTAGAATAACCTTGGCTTCAGCTTATATACTATGCTATGTGTCTGCTACATGGTTGCAACTTTAGGTAGAAAGAAGAAGTCCAAGATAAGAGTGAGTGCTGATTGGTGTGTTGCTATTGAACACTGGAGATTGAGTTCAATAAGAGTTATTTTCATTGATTATCAGACTAGCAAATTATAGTATAACTACTAATCTAATATACAAGTTAGAGATATAGGAGATGCTTGGGGTTTCAGTGGTATAGCCCTATTACTCTGAGCAGAAGTTTCAGTAGTGATACACTGACAGAAGTATGACTTTGCCATAGGAGACTAAGTCAGATAGAGATATTCCTATCATGAAAGACAGAATATCTGGATAGTTGCATCATTGCCATGTGAGAAAGATAGCTGCTATAGAAGGCAGACTTGTATAGTAAACATTGGGAAAGCAATATCACTACAGGAATGTATTTTCTGGACAGGTGGACTTGGTATATGACAATAGTATATAACAGATGTTTAATAAGTATTGTCTTTATTTTGTGAGTGCTTCTACTATAGCTAGTAGTTTCTTGTTATATTTCTTATAATATTTTTCAACTGCTTGCATTGTCCCTAATAAGAATGCAATATTAGTTCTGTCTTGAGCTATTTTTCTAGCCATTGATTTAAAGCTTTATCTTCCTTGACTATCATTGTATAGGCTTTGGCATTTTGGTGTATCTTCTAGTAAATTGATCTTGTGGTCTTATTTTCTTCTCTCTAGTACTTTTTCAAATTTCTTCTTGTTAAATAAATGGATCAGTAGTTGAATATACTTGAGTAAATATTTTGGATTTGTTGGGTCTAGTTTCTTGCTTATTTTTTAGATCTGTTTCTTCTACTAGTTTTATTCTCTTGATTCTTGATGTAAATGTAATGTCTTAATATTGTGTTTTGCATTCTTTGGGTATCTTGTAAACCATATCATCTCTTTGTCTTTACTTACTTTTAGGTTGTACTTAACTAACAAGTCATATTCCAAGAACATGCCTATGCTATTTAAGCTTATAACTACTATATTGATTTCCAGTTCTAGTAGTATGAATCTTATCACTTCTTTATTCTTAGTTCTATCTATATTGAAAACCTTAAATGATCTGTTCATTGGTTCCAATTTAATTCTTTCTTTCTTTACTAGTTGCTTATCAATTCCAGTATAGAATCATTCTAAGTCAATTAGTGCTTTAAGCTATAATCCCCTTCTGTTTGATATCTTAATATCTATGTGTATGTTGAGTTCCCTTTCTTTATTATCTCTTCTTTGTGAAATAACATATCAATTCTTTAGAGATTTACTATGTATAGAGGTTTATTGTACTATGCTTACTCTAAACCTCTAACAAAACTCTTTTCTTTGTCATTGTCTTCATTGTCTAAATCTTATTGTATACTTTTGTTCATTATCTTCTATCCTGGCCTGCAGTTCTTTGTGAGATATTCCACTTTGTTATATTTGTAACACTTTTTAATTTCTTTTTCTTTCTTTGATTTTCTGCAGTCTTTTGCCATATATCTGTATATATTGCAGTTAAAGCATCTAGAATTTCTAATATTCATGGGTACTTCTCTTCCTCCATAAGTAATTCCTGATCCTATTCTATAGTCTTATCTTCCTTCTATGAATTCATATTCTTGTCTGACTGATGTAATCACTACATTTTACTCCTTGAGTAACTCTGATGCTGCTATAGATAGATATCCCAATATAGATTTGATAATATTGTTTTTAACATTCTTTTTCAATAAGAAATTACATATATGTCATTTGTTTTAGCCTTCATAGCTAATACTTTGGACTTGATTATAAAGTCATTGATATGCTTCTTTTCTTGTTTGAATGATTTAATCTTTCATTTAGTATCTATTATCTTACTCTTGTTACTAAATGTTATCTTGATTTTTTTGACAAAATCATTATAACCCTAGATGTCATCATATTTTTCCATTTAGTTGATCTTCTTTTGTATATAGATTCTTGCTATGCTCTCTCTAAGTTGAACTAATACTGCTGTTATTTTGTTGTCTGTTTCTAGTCACTATTAAACTACCCTGAGTCTAGGTCTATACTCTTTAGCATGACTATCTATGTTGTCTCATTATATATTGTTGGTATTAGTACTATCAACATTTTTTCTGATGCTGATTCTATAGTGTTTTTCCATCTGAGGTATAGTTTTAGTAATCTTTAATAATCCCAATATCTCTTATAATGCCTCAATGCCAGTGGTTTCTTGACTATATCTGTCTATTTTGTCTGTCTGTAGTTTTACTACAATAGTCTATGTTTGTCCTGTCTGTGGTCTCTGCTACAATATTATCTTGTTACTATTCTTCCAATGTATTAACTATTCATTTATAGTCCCACTACAAATACTGTTTTAATATTTCTTCAATGACCTAATTTTTAGTGGCCTAACCACAATGTACTTTTCTTTTGCAAGATGAGCCTGACAATACTTTACCAAATATTATGATTTTAAGCTTGGCTTAGATTATAACTTAGACAAAAAATTGAAAAAAATAAAGAAGATGATCAATTAGTAAAGTGTAAAAGATACAGGACTATATCTACTACTATATATATTTATAGACTACAAAGAATAAGAGAAGTGTTCATAAGAAAACAACAAGTAGAAAGTGAGGATCATATGAGGATACCTCTCCTATTACATGAGAAAAACATATGGTGCAGTAAAATAAAAGTTTATAAATAAAGCAACTCTAATACATGTTCAAGTCAGTATAGACATGAAGTGAACATCTGTAAAGCATGAGATATCAATTGTAACAGATCCTACTGCTTGGGACATTCTTTAGTTCTATTTTTCATCTTAGCAAATATCTTGCTAGGGCTTATCCTCCAAATAACCCATGATAATTAAAACATATATACCAAAGAGGCCAATTATGTTATGACCTTAAGCTGGAGCTCAGGTTGCACTGAGACAAAGGTTTAAGAGAAGTTAAGGGAGATATATCAAGTGGTAAAGCATAAGGATACAGGATAGTATCTATGTTATGACTTAAAGCTCAAAGGATTAAGCAATAAGACAACTCTTGTATTGAGTAACACAAGAGAACTTGATAGAGTTCCTAGTACAAAGTAGTCTACCTTATATACTACTACTCATGGTCCGTGCTCACTACTGTGCATCCTACCCTAATGACCATGTGTATGACATAAGGCCAACATGTGTTGTCCATGTTATATGATGTCACTTTATTCCAGAACCTTCTACTCCATTCCTTCAAGTCCCATAATCAGTCTTGTGACTATGCCATCATCTTGTGACTGATGTGACAGCATGACTGATAAACTCTAACCCAAGCTGTTCTAAAAATAGAAAATAAAAAAGAAAAAGAAAGAAAAATAAACTAAAAAAGAAAAGAGAAAAATAAAAATGAAGTCCACTGTCATCAATCTTGACAATCTATGCTATATATACTAGTTAGAAGTAAAGCAATGTGTAGTACATGAGGCAAATGATATGAGAAAACAGTAAGGATAAGGTGAGGTTGTAGTACCTACTATATAAGGCACTGACTGAGATTACTTGCGGTACAGCTGATCATATTGTTATATCCTTTGCCCTTCTTTATGCTGTCTCCAGGAGGCATCAATCATAACAATACCCCTATTTCAAGATTCATGTCTCCATGAATCAGACTAAAACCTCCAGTTTTCCTACCACATGTGTGGACACTATCTTTTTGCTAGGTCCAATAATGATTTGATCCCTATCATCGATGGCTATGAAGTAGGGTTCGTGTGGTAGACCTTCTTGGAACATAGGTATTTGATACTCATTTCTTGATGTTTCAGTATTATGTTTTTTATTCAAGAATGTCATTGCCACTTCGTTCCAAAATGTGGGATGTTATTCACCTCTGGATTTGAGGGATTAATAATATGGTGGTGGTCTGAATATCCTTGTTTGTGCTGGGGTTTTTATGAACTTCATGTACTTGAGAAGATTTTCAACTTTGTCTGTTATAAAACTTGTTCTTGATGATGATGACATTGTTGAAGATATCTCGTATGGTCTAACCAGTATGACTTCTTCACTTTCCACTTCTTCTTTCTCTTCTTTCTTTTCTTCTTCAATGTACAACTCTTGGATTTTCTGGATATTGTTGTCCATATATTCATTGCCTTTTCTTTTATATCAATCCAGTTCATCAGCCAATATCTTTTGAACTTGGAAAGCCTGTTTGTCCATGTTGCTTTGAACTATATATCGAAAGTCCTCCAATATTTGAGTGATATTGGTGGCATTCATGACTCAGTTGTTGATGCTTGCTGTTAAGACTGACCCTTCTACTTCTGTCAATGTTGTGTTAGCTTCTTCTGCCAGTTTCTTGATATCCTTCACCAATATTTGCACATCTATCATTGTCTCTACTCTCTTCAATATTTTGTAATACAGTCTCAACCAATCTTCTCTTTTCCTCTTCATAACTTGTGCCTGGTCCATATTGTTTAATTTTCTTGAGATATAAGGATTAGGGGAAGCAGGTGCTATTGCATAGTTATTGTTATTGTTGTTGGACAATTGAGAAGACATTTTTTGTTGAAAAGTAGCTGTGGTAGTTTGAGTGAATACTTTTGCTATCGAAATGGGATTTTACTCTTTCTCTTTATAGGTTTCAACTCAAACATCTTGCCCAGTAGTCTTCTATTGCTTCTCTTGCATGAGACAACCCCATTTCAGCTATTCATTGGTTATGTTTATCCCCATAGCTCTTCCAATGCACTAAGTATTGCACCCCTCTTCCTTGTTTTCAATGCTTCCTAACTTCTTCTATCTCATACTCCTCTTTTTTATTAATAATTTTTGGTAGAGGTGCCAGTTTCTCGTGCTGTTCTTTGAACTTTGGTTCTATACATCATGTCAGCAGATCCTCATTGAAGATGTTGTGAATCATCCATTCTTCTGGAAGCTTCAGTTCAAATACTCCCGATCCAATGTCCTTCAAGATTTTAAATAGTCCGTATCTTTTATTGTCCAGCTTCTTTGAGGGTCAGTTCAAATGAATATTTTTGTTCGCTAGCCACACATTGTTGCCAACCTTCAATCCTTGAGGATTCCTCCTTTTCTTGTCAAACTGCTTCTTCATATTCTTTTGTACTTCCTCTATTGATTTGGTTGTCTACTCCTAGCTTTTTTGTAATCCAATAAGAAAGTCTTCTACTCGTGGAATGTCCATTTTTACCATGAGGTCACTTTTCCAAGGATGTCTTCCAAAGTTCAATTCAAATGAAGTCCTTCCCATTGCTGCATGTCTCTTGTCATTGTACTGGAATTCTGCAGCAGCCAATCAATTTGTCCAATCATCTTGTTGATAATTCATGTAGTGTCGCAGAAATGTTATCTCCTGGTTGATTCTTTCCATTTGACCATCTGTTTGAGAATGGTATGCTATCGATAGTTGTCTCTTTATTCCCAATGCCTTTGTGAATTCCTCCATGAATTTCGATGCAAATTGCAGTCCTCTATTGCTTAGGATCTTTCTAGGCACTCCATGTAGCTTCCAAATGTTATCCCTATAAATTTTTGCTATTCCTTCCAATGAGATATTCATTGTTGTTGCCTTTAGCTGAATCATCTTTGTAAATCAGTCAATAATGACTACTATAGTGTCCATTCCATTTGACTTTGGTAAAGACCCAATGATGTCGATACTGATTTCTTGCCATGGTCCTTAGGATATATCCAATGGATGTAATTCTCCTACCTTCTTTTGATGTTGAACTTTGTTCTGTTGGCATTTGAAATATTCTTGTACATATTTCTTGATGTCCTCTTTTAGTCCTGGCCACCAGTATGTTCTCTTGAGAAGTTCCAACATCCTATATTATCCTGGATGTCCCACATCCACCAAATCATGATTTTCCTTCAGAATTTCCTCCTTGATCTTTTTGTTATTTGGTACATAGATCCTTCCTTCCATGTACACCACTCTATCTTCTTCCCAGGTTAAACCATCCTCTTTCTTCAGTACTTGAACAACTTCTTTCTCTCTTGTTGTGTTTCTTTTGATTTCCCTGAGTATATCGCCTTCTTCCACTGTCGTTTTCCTTTTGATCATTGTGATCTCTGCTGTGGTTCTTTATTACCATAATTCTTCTTTCAAGAGTTGAACATCTTTGTTATCTTCTTTAGTGTTCACTTGATCTTTTCTTGAAAGGATGTCCACCTTCATATTTGTCTTTTCCAGTATATGTTTCAATGTAAAGTTGTAGTCTTGCAACTTTAGATACCACCAGACTTGTTGTCTATTCAACTTGTGAGGTTCTCTGAGGTATTTTAAGTTTTTATGGTCTGTCTAAACCTCAAAGGGTTCCATTGCATTCAACAGATATTGTTTCTACTTGGTTAGAGCCTCTACTATTGCCAATAGCTCTTTATTGTAGATCTCATAGTTTCATTCTGCTGGTTGCATTGTTCTTGATAAGAAAGCTATTGGTTTTCATTTCCCATCTTGTTCTTGAGATAGTACTCCTCCTATTGCATGTCCTGATACATCTATCTCCATTCTGAATTTTCCCTCTCTTCTTGGTAGAGAAAGGACCAGTTGACTTGTGATCTTTTCCTTGAGTTCTTCAAATGCCTTTTGATATTCTTCTTCTCATTTCCATTTCTTCTTGCCTTTGAGTTCATTCAAAGATTTTGCTGTATGACTGAAGTTGTGAATGAATTACCGGTAGAAGTTGGCAAATCTGAGGAAACTCTCAACATTTTTGACTCTTGTTGGTATTTTCCATTCTTTCACTGCCTTTATCTTTTCCTGTTCTATCTTGACCTATCCTTTTTCAACTATCACCCCTAGTATGGGGATTTACTCCATATTGAAGTCGCATTTCAATTGTTTAAAACACAAGTTGTGTTTCTCCACTATCTTCAGGAACCTGACTGTTTGTTCTTCCAGTTCTTCTATTGTCTTTGCTGGTATTACAAAGTCATCTATGTAGTTTGCCAATACATCTTCATGAAGTAATTTCTGGAAAATGCTGTTCATCATTCTTTGAAAGGTTCCTAGCAAGTTGCATAGTCCAAAGTATATCACTTGAGGTTTGAATAGTCCTTTGTTGGTTAGGAATGTGGCCTTCCATTTGTCTCCTTCTTTTATTCATACATTGTTGTATCCCCAAATCAAGTTTAATTTGTTGAAGTATTTTGTCTTTTTGAGCTTGTTAATTACTTCTCCAATCAGAGGTAGTGGTGTCTTGTCCTTTATTGTGACCTAGTTTCACTTCCTGTAGTCTTGAACCAACCGTAATGAACCATCTTTCTTTGGAATATAGAAATAGGATACCACGTATCTTGACTTTGATTTCATAATGAGTCCTGCCTTGAGTTGTTTATCCAGCCATTGGTTTAAGGCTTCTTTCTCCTTCAGTGTCATTGTGTAGGCCTTTGCTGTCAAGAACAAAGGAAGTAGACTTAACATTTTCTATTTTCTTCTCATATTTTTATTTTATTTTCGATTTATTTTTCTTTATTCTATTTTTAGAACTAGGGTTAGGGTTAGAGTGACAAGATCATGCTGTCACACAGCAGGTCACATCAGATGACACAGTCACAAGTCACATGACACATAGAAGGA
>Ga0157358_1000587_pt1 | contig 15249 bp, 3 predicted proteins | sample AttcapACBM2_FD_111484 | JGI IMG/M metagenome (GOLD analysis project Ga0157358, IMG submission 111484) | Fungus gardens microbial communities from leaf cutter ant in Botucatu, State of São Paulo, Brazil - Atta capiguara ACBM2 | ecosystem: Host-associated > Fungi > Mycelium > Unclassified ...
ATTTGAGAGGGAGAAACTTTCTTGACTTTCTAGGTGACAACTTATATCTTATCAAACCATCATACTCCAAAGGTGGTCTGTGGCTATTGTAGTTTAGTCATTCAAACTCACTTTGTGCTCGATCTACAAGAGCTATTACCAATTATGCTCCTATAGGTGAATATCAACTAAGGTTCTTTCCTAGAGAGAGCTTTACATGTCCATGTAGTACATATCCTATTGAGACAAAATGACATGTACTTCATGAATGTCGGAGGTTCAATAATTATTGGAATTCAAGAAGGGATATATTATCTCATTTTTCCCTCTTTCTACAATTTAACTCAAGTGCTTTTGCATTCACTTAGATACTTATATTCTTCTCTTTCTATGTTACTTTTCTTTTTCCTTTATTTCTTTTCTTTCTTTCCTCATGTTGTATTTGTGTGAATGTACATAGTTATGAAGTAGCTACCATGGTCTGCCCTTATGCTCTGTGTAATAAACTGTTAATTTAAAAAAAAAAAGACCCAGCAGAAAATGAAAAAAATACATAATAATAAAACATGATGATTATTATATCGAGAGAAGTATTGGATATAACATAATATGGACTTACTTGATCAGTTGCTGCCAGCCAATGCTTGGACTGTAACTATATAGTTTATCCATCATTTTGTCTTACTTATAAAAAGACTTACTTGATAGAAGAAAATCTTAGTTATTTACACAATCTAATATTAGACTGAGGTAAGCTTACTTGAATTAGATATCATAACCTAGGCTAATGGTAGTATTAGTATGTGTTCCAATAGGTACAAAATACAGCCATTTACACAACCTAGTATTAGACTGAGTATATATTCCAATACAAATATACCTAAAATCTCCATAATTTAAATCCTGGAAAGGTTATACTGTGATGTTGCAAGGACATGATCAGGAGAGTGTGACATTATGATCTACATATATCTGGGAAGAGCCCTATGACACAAGTCACATGAAGCCAGTAACTAAGGAGTATACACTATACTAACTTAGTTAGCTTAGTCTAGTCACTAATAGACCTTGTTTTTTCAAACACTGGTCCATATGAGTTTTGTGATACTGATACCATTCCTATCACATATTGACCCAGCATAGTATAACATACCTATCTTTATTACCTCATATCATGCAAACTCTTTTATTGGCATTGATAAGCTCAGAAAAGATATATGTGAAGATATTGTATATAGATTGTTGCTAATAAGTATCAAATATTGAAGAATTGGCACTTGTAAATACTATTATGATATGCTCATAAGTGACAGTATATTTCAGATAGCTTACTTATTAACCAAGAAGCCTTGCATATACTGCAACCTAGCATCATGGAAATGTCAATTTCATTTGACTTGAGCAATCTAGAAGATACAACTGTTAGACAGAAGCTTCATGAGGTTTTAGGTGAGAAAATTGCTAACTATGTTTCCATAGATTGACTAAAGAGCTCAAGAAGTCCTTAGGATATCTAGAGTATTATTATATGCTTTTATTCTCTGATTTATATTAGCTGATTGTATTTTCCACTTGTTTTTCATATCTTTGTATATTTTGATATACTGCTTACCATATACAGTTGTCACTTACAAGTATTCAATGCAAAGCTAAAGCATATTATTTATTCCTCCAGATATGATTACTCTATATGAAGGAGTTCACTTAGATCAATATTTCTAAACTTGAAAACTTCATCTGTAGAATATCTTCACAGCCTTGATATGGCAAAGGCTCATAGTTAATCAATTTAAGGAGCCTATTTTGGTAAGATGCTATACTATAGCAACTCATTGTACACAGTTGTAAGCTTTGCAGGAGAAAACCTTCTGACTAAGAATATTATATCTCTCCAACATTGGAACTCAAGTAAAATAGTGTTTTGAATTATGATACTGGTGTCCAATAGCAAGATTTACAGAGAGATATATACAGCTCATATCTAACATAGTATAGAGGTAGGTATAGAATAGACTATATAAGCTAGAGTGCAGTTATTATTATTATTTGGATGATTGAGGTACTGAGCCTCAGTTTTCAACCAGATATTTGCTTTATGTTGACTTGATATTACTTAGAGACATGAATATAGTTCAACAAAGATACTAGTATCTATGTCAATTTGAAAATGCCATCTATGGTGGTCTTCTTTATATTTACTTTTTGTATGAATTAAAAGATAGTAAGAGTACAAATTTTTAGCTGGAACTTGACTACTGACATTTATTATCAACTTACTAATATGCCTGAGAATCATGCACCAAAACAAAATATTACCTGCTTATGTGAGCACAACATATGTCTATTAACTTTGTTCAAAAGCATAAGCACAAAGCTTGTAGATCAGTATAGAATATTACAATGGGAGTTAAATCATGAGATGTACCTTGTACCTCTTACCTGTATAAAAATATTATATTCCTGAACTTGGGATTATTCTGGTGAGTAGACATTTTGAGGAGATCAATATACTAAGATAGGAAAAGTTGTATTAAGAACTCTCTAGATTTATATATTTGCAACAGTTACCATGCCTGACTGCTTCTGTTAAACAGCTATCCTATAATTTATAATATCTGATACTACACTGCCAAATGAAACAAATCACAAAAAGTCTGTTCCAAGGACTGGATATATTGATGTGAAAATATTATTACATGTGGTTGAGGTATTAACAATTAATTCATCTCAAACTTGTCTATACAGCTATAATACTATGATAGTAGTTACTAGCTCACTCATATAGTATAAAGTAGAATGCTGCTAATAACTCCCCCAGCAAGTGGAGTGCTATCAAAGATTCAGCAGTCTATTTGTTAAAAATATTTGACAGGTGATCAATGAAAGAAAATAGTAATTTGCAAATATTTAGAAACAAGAGGCATAAAGCTTCATACTGGTCTGGAAGCAAGCCTGATTTGTTTTGGAGGGGAGTGCATTGAATTGTATGATATAGTAACATATGAGGAATTAGGCTGTAGAGAGTATAAGTAAGATTGTAGACAAAAAGAATTAAGATTTCATACAAAAGAAGAAAAGAAAAGAGTAAACAATAGGCCTGACCAAGTAATTAGATGTGCCTAATATTTATAGATGTGGACTGCTAATAACCCTCAACAGTTAAAAATATAAAAGGAATCCAAAGCTCATCAAGCTCTACTAGAGTGTAAAAGATCTGGATTATCCAGCTAGACAGTTGGATAAAAGCATTATGGAATCAATATACTATGAGCTTGAAGTGAGCATAGCTTAATACTTGCAGTGCTTATATGAAGGTACAAGAACATCATTCAAATTTATTAAAAATCTTACAAAAAGCTATACTTTATAGATTTGTTGGTTGTTTCAACAAAAAAATAGATAAAACATATGCAAGAATTCAAGTATGTCTCTAGCACATTTCTTGAGCTACTGGACTCATTCACAATTCTGTAGTGCCATATTTTTCTAGAAGATATACTGACTCTTGAGATTGTGTGGATTACAGTACAAAAGGTATGAGTCATAGCTATATGAGTCATGGCTATGGTGAAAAGAGAGACTATTTCTATTTATACAGTGCTTCAACATGGTTATGTGACATTTGCTATGCAATAGGCCAAATATTTAACTCATATTACTCTTTTTCAAGTTATATATATATTACATCCAAATACTCCACCTATAATGACCTAGTCCTCAAGCACAAGATTATAGTATGTCTTATATCTATAGCTTGAGTATACTATGTTAGATATTCATAAACTGTAGTCTCACACTGCATATGACAAGGATGGGCAGTAGTGCTACCACTCAATGGACTCTTTGCCCCAACATCATCAAGGAAATGTAGCACAAATTCCTGTCCTACCCACCCAGTGGAACCATTTCTTTCTTATTATATACTTATTTCACCATCTGCTGAGAATATTAGATGTGCTCATGATGTCTTAGTTGGATCTGAATATTTTGACCAATAGTAAGCTTTTAGTTATACCAACCTCTCTTCAATGACAGAGAATAAGCAGAAAGTGTTTAAGCCATGAAAACAATAGTGAACATGCTGCTTAGCCTTGAATTTACCAATTTTACAACTAGCTAACTTTGGTATTCTAGTTTCTGGTATACCAACTATTATAATAAGTTGCTTATAGACAAATCTGTGGGCAGTGTAACATCCAAAATTGATGTATGTATGAGACTGAAAGGCATGAGATTTGACCAACTTCTGGAATCCAATGCAGCTATTATTACAGAGTTCAAGAAAAATAAGAACAGCAAGAGTGTCCAAAGTGTATGATTGTATTGTTAATAGTCATAGGTTACAACTAACATTAAAATTGGAATGGACAGTAGCTTCTTAGCACTACAAACTATATCATGAGTGATGATTCCTGTTATATATAAATATATGGTGTATGTATTTTCTTGAATGAACATGCATTGTACCAGTGCTCACCAGTTTCTAGATTACAATCAAGAACAATAAGATGTCACTATAGTACTTTTTATATTCTCACTCTATCAAGTCAAAAGCATTTGATTGGATTCAGATATGTTATAGTCCACATAGATGCTCATTATCTTACAATCTTGGCAGAGGCTTAATAATTTCATCTGAATTTTTGTTTTATTTGTATATACTACAAAGGATGAAATAGGCTTTGATCTTACTGTAAAGCATGTCATGTTCCAAAATAGCATATATTGTTATGATACAATAAAGTATGGACAGATTTTAATAAGATATAGATAAGACAGTAGTATATTATTAGTCTATGATGAGAGAAGGCACATAACATGGAAGTCACATGACATTACATCATAGGCCTAGAGCAGTCTAGAAGGGCCTAGAAGGGTCTATAGTCTAAAAGAGTCTAGAGAAGTCAGGAAGAGTTTGGACAATGATATCAAGGAGCATGTTAACTATATTGCTACCTCATAGTGTACACATGATGCACTCATGGAAGATACATGGACTTTAGGATAAAATGCATAGTAGAAGCATAGTTATAGCACAGACCACATGTAATAGTACATATAGGGTAGCAATCTAGCAGAGACTCCTGGTTGAGTTCTCTTGTGATTCTTACATCAATAGCCTACTGAGAGCTTTACTTGCTTGTGTGATTATTGGACTTTGTGTCTAGTGGTTGCCACAACACTATAGTGACAAAAGTCACAAAGTCAAGATCTTCTCCCTATATCCATCTAAAACTACTAGGTTTCAAGCCAGATGTATAAAAGCTATGTTTCTTATTTCAGAAACAGTCCCAACTACTCAGGTGGAAAACTGAAATGTGGTCTCACAAACTTTGCACAGAATGTAGGCTGAATTGATCTTGTCCTATACAACTAAAAGTTCTATCTATCTCAATACTGCTGTTCTTTTTAACCCAAATTCACTTGCCCTATTTGTTATGATCAATACCTCATGGTATACAGGTGGTTGCTTTATGGACAACAGATGTTGGGGTTACTTCTCTATGACTCAATGATTGGCTGTACCATATGTTAACAATGTGTAGGATCAGTCAGCACCTCATGTACTAGTAGAGACATCCTTATATTTTCTGACTTATTTCCTTATTACTAACATATGTATTCCTTATGGTCTTTAGGTATATATAGCTGTAGATACTATCCTGTATCCTTACACTTTACCAATTGATCATCTTCCCTTTCTTTACTCAAGTCTTTGCCTGAGTTGCAACCTAAGCTAAGCTTAAGGTTGTAACACTATCTCTTATATTACCACTAGTCTGCAAGTCAGACCATATCCAAAATCCAATCTTCTGTGCCCTTATAGACTTTGGATCCATATATTGCTTCATTAACACTGCATTCATACTAAAGCATAATATCTTCAAAAAACTGACTTTACCTGTAGAATTAAATTATTTAACAGATCATCAAACAACATTATTACCAAAACCACTTTCCTACCTGTTACATTTCCATCCAGAAACTGAATGATATTGAACATATACATCACTCTGCTCAACTCCCATTGCTCATTAGTTCTCAGATATAACTAGCTCATCTAATACAATTCAATGATTGACTAGACTATGGGGTCTATTACTTTCCAATCAGACTTGTGAAAAAGGACCAATCTCTCCAAGACCTTCTTAGTACCTACTACTCTCAAAGAACCTCTGCCTAGCATCTCTAACCTCAGTCTCAAATCTGCAATCTTTTTCTGTCCATACCAAAGCAGAGACCCTGGCTCTGTATCATCTATATAACTTATAGATCAAGTTAGAAAATGGAGAAAAACCATTTATTAGAACTATTTATTCACCACTGAACAAGAGGTACTCAAGGAGTTCATCAGTGAAAATCTGAATACTAGATTTATACACCTAACTTTCTCTTCTCACAGAGCGCTAGTGCTTTTTATAAAGAAGAAAGACAGCTTTTTTTGTCTATGTGTTGACTTTCAAGGACTCAACTGCATTACACAGAAAGATAGATATCTGCTTCCTTTAATATCTGACCTTCTTAACTCACCTTAAAAAGCATGTGTCTATACAAAAATCAATCTTCATTATGTATATCACCTGGTACATATCATGGAAGAGGATGAATGAAAGACAATCTTCTATACTTGCTACAGGTCCTTCAAATAGATAGTCAGATAGTCATGCCTTTCAGTCTAACTAATACCCTTATAGCCTTCCAACAGTTTATAAACAACATTTTCTCAGATCTCCTTGATGTTTGTATAGTAGTTTACCTCAATGACATCCTTATCTATTTAGACAACATATTCCAGTATAAAGATCACATTAAAACAGTGTTGTGCTGACTCCAAAAATCTAGACTATATACAAAGGTAGAGAAATATGAGTTTTACTTTGATTCCATAGAATACTTAGGATATATCTTGTTCTCTTCTAGATTGTTCATGTCTTCTAATAAAATCAAAACAATCTAAAATTGGCCTAAATCCAGGAAAATTAAGGATGTACAAGTATTCTTAGAATTTGCTAATTTTTATTATCCATTCATTTACAACTACTTAGATATGGCCATCCCACTGATCCAACTGACTTGAAAAGATATCCCTTGGAACTTTAACTCCCCATGCTGTAAAGCATTCAATACCCTCAAAAAAGTGTTCATTTCCACTCCAATCCTCATCTAATGGATTTTCAATGCTCAGATGATTGTGGAAACCAATGCATTAGAATACACTCTCATAGCTATTCTTTTGATTATGACAGAAGAGAAGAATGTTTATCCAGTTATATTCCATTCTTGCATGTTCAAAGCTGCTGAACTCAACTATGATATATATAACAAAGAGCTTCTTGTGGTGTTTGAAGCTTTCCATATGTAATATCATTACTTAGAGGGGTTACTTTCTATAGATGTTATTATAGATCACAAAAATCTGGAATATTTCTCATCTACCAAAATTCTTTCCCATTGTCAAACAAGATAGTTAGAATTCCTCTCTCAGTTTAATCTTGTTATCCATTTCCACCCAAAACACCTAAAATCCAAGCTAGATACTATTACTCATAGAAAAATTCTCTGCCTGAGAGAAGAAAGAGCTGCTTACAACTCTATCAATCTTCAAAATATATGCTCTATCTTTATCTATAGTTAGCTTGTAATATTTCTCTAAGCTATAGTCCTAATTTCTCCAACTCTTTGGGCTACTACCATTACAGATCTCAACAGCTTTGCACAATGACATCCAGTTAGTAGTTATACAAAAAAAAGCACTCTAGGAACACCTTTATTATCCAGTGGAACATTGGTTATTGGACACATCTTGTTATAGCAACTACTAGTTAAGACAATCAATAGACTACTAAGTAAACTTAAAGATAAAGTATTTCATGGTGATCACAAGAGAACTCAACAAGGAGTCCCCAATACATTTCTATACTATTTATACAAAAGAGTCTTGGTTTGTGCTAGCAATAAATAATCCTATTCTAAAATATATATATTGTTTATGAGTCTACCATACTATTACTATAAAGCAAATATGCCTTTGATGTTATTGTTTTAGTTTTTTCTACTACATTCAGATCTATTACATCATATCATGTGCCTTTTTATTGTCTAAAAATAAAATAAAAGAAAAGAAAAATAAATTAAATTTAAATTAAGTTAAAATAAATTGTTAGTGTCCAAGCACACCATAACAAATCTAAGCTTCTATGCAAGAATAAGAAAATTTATGTGCTACAGAAAAATAATCTTCACACATGTGTTCTTCAGTATTATTACAATCATATCCTCACAAAACATTTTAGGCAAAATAAAACATTAGAACTCATTCATTATAGTTATACTTGGCTATTTCTATGCACAGATATAAAAAAATTTTATAATTCTTGTATCACTTGCATAAGGTTCAAACCATAATGCTATAAGCTTTATAAAACACTCAAGTAACTTCCAATTTATGAACAATACTGGAACTCAATCTCCATAGATTTTATCAAAAATCTTTCTTTCTTATTTGACTGCAACACAATCCTAATTATTGTTGATTAACTCTCTAAGCAGGCCATATTTGTTCTGATAGTAGATACCATCACATAAGCTAGTGAAACTATTCATAATCCACATCTTCTCCAAGCACAGTATTCTGTCCTATGTCACTTTCAATCACAGATCTGAGTTTGTCTCAAACTTCTTTAGATCCTTAGAAACTGCTCTTAATATGAGGTTTTATTTTATTTCTAGATATTACTCTAAGAAAGATAGTCAGACAGAGTACACCAACCAGATGCTAGAACAGTACCTCTATGTCTATTACAACTACCAATAGAATAACTAGTTGGATCTTCTCCTGCTTGCAGAGTTTGCATATAACAATGTACCTAATACTACTACTGGTGTATTATTATTCTTTGGAAATAAATATTACTACCTAAAAATTATTGTATACTTTGAAAGAGATATCACTTCATCTCATGCCTGTAAATTTGCTATAAACCTTGATAAACTACAAGACACTCTGAAAATAGAGATATCTACTACATAATAATAGTATCAATGATCAGCAGATATATACAAAATTTCAGACCTGAATTTTCATATAGGACAACAATTATTCATTAGAATCTAGTTTTTCCATATTATATAATCTTCAAAATATCTGTTAGAAAAATACCTAGGACCTTTTAAAATCATTAGTCAAGCCAGTACCTACTTATTCACAATCTGTCTTCTAAGGTTAATATATACTATCCATCCAGTGTTCTATATGTTCATACTCAAACCTGTAATATCTAACACTTTTCTCAGTTAATCTGAACTCTTACTACCACCAGTTATAATAGATAACAAAACCAAATATGAGATCTTCTGGATTGTAGACTTAAAAATTAACTACAGATAAGCATACAAGTTACTCTACCAAGTCATCTGGCTGGAATACAAAACTATGAAAGAAGAATCCAACTGGCTATTCATATCCAAACTTGCTCATGTTTCTGATCTCATATCTGACTTTTACCAAGCTTATCCTAATAAACCTGGCTCCCTTCCATTACCTTAACTTTGATATCCTTTCTGTTATTATTTCTCTTTTTCTTTTTCTCTTGTCTATTTTTTCTCAGACTTAAAGTAGTATAATTTATTTCTTTTTCTGACCCTTTCTCTATTATAGGTAGAAATCACAGCACTCACTACTCCCTGCACAAATAGAGCCTTGAGGGCTTGATCTTAAGGGAAGAATACTGTTATATACTATCCAACATTTATATCAGAAGAGTATGGATAATACTCTATTCAAATCACCCATCAACCTAAGGACTAAACTCTGTATTTCTTATCAATTCTATAGAGTTCCAAATAACAACCTCTGCAGTGTCTGATAATCTAGAATATATGCAGCAATAGAATATTATTAGATTATCACTTCTATATTTAAAAATGTAGCTATCATATACTATTCTTCAGTCTGATAATTAACTTGAATTGTGCCACACTCTCATCTGTCCTTCCAAACTCCTGTCATTTAAAAGTTATGATCATGCAATGCATAGGCTAGGTACAACATTATCTGTTGAAGCCAAGATCAAATTATCTACATAGCACTACTTCTAATTCCTTCTATCTCTTGACTCACTAAGTTATCTTTCTGTTTCTGTTTTCCATACTATTATTGTGGATAATCCTGGCAAGTGTAAATAATCTCTAATAAATAAGGGAAAAGTAAGTGAAAAAGAAGACCTCCAAAGTTCTGGTTATTTCATTAATCTAAGAAAGTATAGAGTATACTGAACTTGACTACTAAATACTAGTAACTAAAACAATAGTAAAATATAGAATAACTAAGAAATAACTAATAAAATACTATTGAGACAAATTTCTAGTTGTATAATAACTAGAAGTCAAGAAAACAAAGTGTTAAGTTATTATATCCTGATTTAGTCATATCTGTTCCAATTTATAGATAATGCCTCTTTCTTTATTTATACTCACCAACCTCTTCTAGTACAAATTAACACTGTCAATTACTCCTCAGACATTCTCACTAAATCCCCTGACAACTTGTGGATCTTTATCTCTCCATATAAGAACCATCCAGAACTAGAGTAACTTACTTATAGTCTTTATTTTCTAAATAACTACCTTAGATAAAGTACTATAAGAGAATCTGCACTTTTAACTCCAATGAAGCCCATAGAGTTTCAGACTGTAAACCAAACACTACTAACAAAGCCTATAGTGTTCACTCTCTTGATTTGAGGGCAAATACTACTATTAAAGCCTATAATGCTCAAACCCCAACCTTACTATCCTTTACAGCTAACCTCTGGATTTAATTTCAACTATTGTTCTAGTCCTCTTCTATCTGATGCTAATGGTAACCTCTCTTCTTTTCTGGGCTAACATTTTAGACATTTTCATTAAGAACATTTCTAATCATACTATCTTTATTATTTCTTCTCAAGTAAGCTAATTTGGAAAATTAGAATGTATTCCATAGCTATACAAGATTTTCATTGTCTCTAGGAATCTTATTCTGTTCTCTTAAGTTCTTCTAAAGATAAGCAGTATATTTACAGTACTATATCAATAAAATTTAGATGTTACAACTTGAGTTTCAGAGTTAAAATGAAAAAAAACCTTATATTAGGGTTAACACAAGAGAACATTCCTAGTATAAAGCTTCTATCTTATATATACCAGGTTAATAGTCTATACTAAGCTATATCTAACCTACTCTAAAGACTATATATTATATATAAGATTAACATGTAGTAAACATATTATATAACATTATTGTTCTGAAATCTTCTACATCTTTCTCCTAGATCACATGATCATGTGACTGTGATATTATGCTGAATATTAATTCTAGATCCTAAAATAAGAATATAAATAAAATTAAAATAAAAAAGGAAAATAAAATAAATAAAGTTCATTATTTTCAACTCTAATATTAGATTCTTCTAGAGGTTGTAAAAGTCTGCAAAACTCTGCAGACCTTGCTAGTTACCCTAACAAATATTTAGTATATAAGCTAGTAGTTACACTATAAATCCTTATTTTGAAAATTGACTAAAACTAATACTTACTTCTAGTATTAAACTTATCCTCTCCAACTTTCTAAATATGACTTTTAAAATATGCAACCAGTATAACCAGTAAAGATACAGTACATAAGCTAAAGCTGAAAATTGTTTAACATTTATATTCCAGATAAAGTATTCTTACTCATCTATCTTCTAAGGATCTACTATGGATCTTGGATACTAAGATATAAACTATATCTAACATAAGTAGTAAGATATAGATACCTGATCTATATTAGAAGAATTTATATATATAGATAATGTTAAAAGTAATTTCTACTTTAAAAAGTGGATAATCTCAGATAGATCTACAACAATAGAGTTTGAAAAATTAGAAAGGTAAATAAATAAGTGCTGTGTTAGACTACAATCTTGTAAAAACTAATATATTTCTTCTTTAAGGAACATATAATGCAGATAATAGTTGGAAGTAACATTCATAGCAGATTGTTAAGTATAGTTTTTACTTTAAGCAAAAGTCTACAATTAGTTATAAGAAAACTTATTCAAGTATGAATATAAGTTATCTAGGTGTGAATTAAGTATAGTGCTTATTGTTATAACTTAAGTCTAAAGTATTGGGACTAAAAAGAACCTTATACTGGGTTAATACAAGAGAACTTGATAAAATTCCTAGTACAAAGTAGTCTATGTGTACATTACAACTTATCTATTCTAAAGTTCATATACTCTTTATAAAACCAACATACTATAGTTATATTATATGATATTATTTGTTCTAGAACCTTCTATATTCTTTTCTGTGTCATATAATGTTGTGACTGTGATTACAATAGGTATCATATCTTGTAATGTATGTGACTATTATATGTGATGTCATATTATAACCTCTTAATAAGAAAAAGAAAAACAGAAAATAAAGAAAATTGATAATCAATGATCTTGGTGTCAGAAACTCTCAGAATAAACTCAGACATTTTCTATTTTTCTGTTTATTATTATTATTTTTCCAATTTCTCTTTTCTTTTATAGTTTAGTTTTCTTATTTTCATCTTTGAACTTATCTAAGAGAGCATAATATGCTTAGTGAAACATCATAAAAACTACTAGAAGAACTTAATTATAGCTTTAAAGTAGGTTAGATATACACAGACTAACAACTAGAGATATATAAAGTAAACTACTCTATAGTAGGAATTCTATTGAGTTCAACTTGTATGTTATGTTAACTACTTGTTATATAATTGTAATTTCAGATGGAGTTGGAGTTATAAGAGATAAAGAGTAGATTTAAAAAAAATGAAGAGTAAGCAAGTTAAATTTGTAAGAGGACTTGCTACTTTGCCAAAACTAAAACCTAAACACTACCAATATCTATTAGCAAGCCTGTAGACTTCTCTTCTTCTAAGTTTTAAGTCTTAACCACTACTACTAATACCCTTGCTCTTAATCTCTATTAAGTGTTTTTTCATGATAAGTATAATTTCCTCTCTTCTACTATTATCCAATCAGCTTCTGCTAATCCACAATATTCTAGATTATTCTATCAGAGTTTCTAATCATCTGATATAATTATTTTATGATTAGATTAGCAATATTCTGTTTAATGTTCTACTTGATTGGTATAGACTCTTTAGGTATTTAGAGTAGTTATTGCTTCTAGAGAATCTTATTTTGTTCTCTTAAAATTTCTCTAAAGATGAGTAATATATTGAGTAATTAAGAACAATAAACTTAGAATTTTTCTAGAAATTATTGACTATATATAACTCTATAGATTTTGTCCAGTTGCCCTAATAGGTTTGATTATCAAACTGAGGAAACTATAGAGTATTTACTTGACCTTAAATACTAAGTACTATAATTAAGACTATGATAAGAGAATAGCTAAGAAAATACTATAAAGACAATTTCCAGATGAAATAATGATCTAGAGTCTAAGTAACAAGTCATTATGTAATAAAACACAGAATACTAAAGTTGTATACAGATATAAAAAATATCTAGGACTATTAAGAGACAAGCAAAAAACAATTATCTCAAATATATCTTGGAAGTCAATTTATGATATAAATTACTAATAGATATATTCTATAGAGTATTATTTACATACTGTTATTAACTTACTTGTTTGTATCACTCATATTTAACTCTTTTATAACAGCTTTACTATATCTAGTAAGTAGTTGTTAGTTGTCTACACTGTACTATGTTGCTGTGTTTTGTTTCTTTTAATATATAAGTAGCTTAGTTGTACTTCCAGGCTAATCATTATCTAAATTAGCTCCTAATAGACTAGTAATTGCTCTTACTCTATTCTAATCTTCATTGTTATATCTGCTATAGCAGTAATTATTTATAATAATTAGTTAAGTACAATGACCATATGTTTAGACCATCCTACTATAATATATATAGTAGTAATATATTAGTAAACTATCTGACTTAATAATCATTAAAGTTTCTAAATACTTATAACTTTTTGTCATATGCCAGGTCCACCTGTTCAGAAAATACATTCCCATAGTAATACTGCCCCTCAATATCTATAAAACAAGTCTATTTTCCATGATGGCCACCCTTCTTGCAACATATTCTCATGGTGGTAATACAACAATCTAGATATTCTGTCTTCCATAATGGGAATACTTTTATCTGACTCAGTCTTCTATGACAGAGTTCTCCTATCTTACTCCTGTCAGTGTCTCACTACTGAAACCTCTGCTTGGGGCAATACACTGAAACTCCAAGTATCTTTTATATCTCCTACTCATATATAAGACTAGTAGTTATACTGTAAACCACTAGTCTGATAATTGATGAAGATAATTCTTATTGAACTTGATCTCTGGTGTTCAATGGCAACATACCAAATTAACACTTGCCCCCATCTTAAACTTCATCCAATCATCTGAAGCCAAGGTTGTTCCACAAGTTCATACATTTCCAAGTCCATCTTGTAAACTTTCACCCCCAGTGTGAACCACACCTGATATCCTAACCCTAAGTTCAAAATAAACAAATAAATAGAAAAGAAAATGAAATAATATAGAGACTAACTTTCAACAGCATGATGACAAGAAGTCCAGAAAACAAATTATCAGATGATGAAACACAAATATAATCTATGATAGAAAAGTTCACAGAAGTGGATAAGTACCTGAGATTGTTGTGAGTGTCATCTGTCTTTCATGACAGATGTTCTCAGGCCAGTCTATAACACTTCAACATTTCTGTTTTCCAGGCCTTTATTTCTTGTTAACTACCTACAGTTTGGAATTGAGTAGGTTTTGGTTATAGTATTACTTATACAGTAGCTAAGTTCCTCACTGTGTAATAATCCAGCCAAAGCAACAAGCCAAAGACTAGAAGGCTCATTGAGACTGACACTCACTGAAGGATCCAATAAAGAAAAGCAAGGCCTCAAAACAATCATGAGATAAGCTGTAAGTGCATTTAATCTGTACATTTGTCTAGTTCCTAAAATTATGCACATTAGCAAATGCCTCAATAGAAAGCAATCATGGAGCAGATCCAGGAAGAGAGGGGTGAGTTTATACATGCCCCATTAGTCAGAAATCTTTTTTCTTGTTTATTTTCGTGCCTTGTCGAAGTCGAAGTTTAGTAGTCAGCGCTTGGGTGATAATTATGGACTGCTCGGTCGATGACTTCGAGATAACCTTGATCTTTCAAATCATCAAGATCGTGCCATCGAAGATATGGGTATGAATCATAC
>Ga0157358_1000588_pt1 | contig 15238 bp, 3 predicted proteins | sample AttcapACBM2_FD_111484 | JGI IMG/M metagenome (GOLD analysis project Ga0157358, IMG submission 111484) | Fungus gardens microbial communities from leaf cutter ant in Botucatu, State of São Paulo, Brazil - Atta capiguara ACBM2 | ecosystem: Host-associated > Fungi > Mycelium > Unclassified ...
ACATGATGTGATATCACAAGCCTAGAACTTGATGGAAGGGTCTGGAAGATGATGTCAGGGCACTTGGAGTACACATGGTGGCCTTGAGTAGAACATAAGGCAGAAATGAGGATAAAGCATGGACATAAGGGCAGGGTTAGATAGTAGTAGCACGGACCAGGAGACATTTGTATAAATAGGACTCTAATTAAAAAGAGGCTCCTTGTCGAGTTCTCTTGTGAATTCCCCACTTGATATCCAACTAAGAGATTTGCTGTTTGTATAATCATTTGTCTTTGTGATAAGTGGTTGCCACAACACAATAGAGGGAATATATTTTTCTGTTTTTCTCCCAAGAGGACAATCACTGATGTAAGAAGCTATTCTTGCAAGAGAAACTGCAATGTTGTTAGTGTTAGTACTTATGTGATTGTCTAGACTATAAATAAAAACAAGGTGTATATTGCCATCCCAAAGATTAGGGTCTAAAGGTTAATTGGTAGAATAAGAGATTGATGATGTTTCCAATTCTTGTAGATAACATATGTTAGTATCAATGTGTTCTACATGCTCACTATGAGGTTCTGGCATATTAGTAGGAGTAATAGTCTTGTTTACAGTAGTATTCTCCCTCTCCTTTGGGATTACATAGAACAAAGAGAAATTCTGAGATAGATTAGTTTCAATCTGTTCTGCTATGAGGGATTATTGTTGAAGGCTTCTACCCTTTCAGCATAAGAGATAGAAAAAATACTGGAGTGTACCAAAGACTCTTTAAAATTGTTGGTGCTTGAAATATTCAACCAATCTCTTGGAGTATTGATATCTATGTCTATATTCATGTATTTATGACTTGTAGGGTTCAATAGGAGGCAATGCTTGAAGAAAAACAATATATTTACTAGTTCTCTGTTAGATACTACCATTCAAGATGGTAGCATGAGAGAAAGAAACAATGTTGTGACCATTACACTCTTTTATCTAAAGTTAAAATAAAGAAAATATAAATAAAATATAAATGAAAAATAAATAGAAATAAAAAATAAAAAATAAAAAAAAAGAGAAATAAAATAAATTACAAACCAAGTTCATTATTTACAACTGTGACACAAGTAACACATGGATAGTATAACACATAAGCTAAAGCCAAGATTATTTATAAAAGTCTGTAATCTTACTTTCTTTCATATGATTTCTTATACTTGTTTAAATCTATCTAGTTTTATAAACTTTTACTCTTAAGTATAAGCTATACCTAATAGTATTATCTAACTTCTGAGTCTACTAACCTCTATATAGTCTTATTTGCTTCTCTTATTTTAAATTCTATTTTGTAATCTTTCTAATAGCACTTTTCTGACATAATTCTTTGACACATTCTAAATTAAACCCTATCTTATCTTTTAAAGTATTGTCAGGATAACTAATAGGATCTATAGAGTTTAACAGACTTTTTAATCTCTAAGAAAACATAAGTCTTATCAATAGAATATTTAATTATGCTATTTACCTCTAGAAAAACCTAAGAGAATAGTATAAAGTTTCTAGAAGTAACAGACACCTTATATAGCTATACTATACATTCCAATCTCCTAGTTTAGCTATTAAACATAGTTTATACCTTGTTATACAAGATATATTAGTAAGCTTCTGGAAATCAGATTGATAAGTATATATTATCTAGATACTGTCATAGTTGTTATAAGACAAGAGTATAAACAGACTTCAGGTAGGATTAGGGTTAGGACAGAAATAGGCCAGTAGTATTATTATTAGTCTACAATGGGAAAAGGGCATGTGACCTGGAAGTCATGTGAGATAATGTCATAGGCCTAGAGTGGTCTAGAAGGGTCTATAGGTCTAAAAGAGTCTACAAGGCTAGAAGAGCCTAAACAATGATATCAGGAAGCATGTATACCACATTGCTACCACATGTAGGACACATGGACATTAGGCCAGGATGCACAGTCTTGCACAATCACTGTGGAGTAGATATGAGGTAGACACATTGTTGTAGCATAGACCATCTGTAACTTATATAAATAGGGTAGCAATGCAGCAAGAGCTTCTTGTTGAGTTCTCTTGTAATCCCCACTACTAGATAGCCTACTGAGAGCTTTGCTGAAGTCAGCATATCACAAGTGCCGTTCCAGTGAGTGGTTGCTACAACAATAGTATGCTTGGACTCTGATATTTTATCTTATTTTAATCTATTTTTCTTGATTTAATTTTACTTTTACTTTAGTTTTATTTTTCTTTTAGACAATGAAGAAGTATGTGACCACAGTCATATGACACATCAAATAATTTAATGTTATAGGTCTGGAACATAGTAGAAATAATTAGAACAATAATATCAAAAGTATAGTTGCAACATGTTTGCCTTATGATAATGGTATGATAGACTCATAGATAATATATGTACTTTAGAGTAGGATTATTTATTGCTAGCATAGACCATGTATCTATTGTATAAATAGTGTAGGAATGCATTAGTAACTCCTTATCAAGTTTTCTTGTGATCTCTATGAGATACTTTACCTATAAGTTTGCTTAAGTAGTCTATTGGTTATCTTAGCTAGTAGTTGCCATAACAGATACATAGAACATAGATGTCAAAACAATCTTTGGCTTCAGCTTATGTACCATACCACACCTCTACTAGTTACATAGGTCATATATTTTGGAAGAGTTACAAAGATTTGTAAAGAACAAGTCCAAGTAAGATTTATAGTATAACTACTAGCTTATATACTAAGTATTTTACCTAGGGTAGTTATCTAGGAATAGAGAGGATGAACTATACCAGAAGAGGTTTAGAAGTACAAATGAGTTGGGAAGTATTATTCATGAGTTGGGATGAATATGACTAGATTGGGATGTGATATCAGCTTACTTTATGAGAAATAATGAGGATAGCATAACCAATGACATCTCTAATAGAAGCATCTAGAATATCAGCTTAGAAAAAAATAAATAAATAGGAGAGGGCTATAATGATAGACAAGATTGAAATTGGTAGAAGCCAGTAGTGAGAAGTAGTAGAGTTGACTGAACAAATCAGAAGGGAAGGAAATTTCATAGACTTTGGTAGCAGTATTAGGGTTGAAAGAATAAGTCCTCTTATATCTACTTGCTTTTCTATCATAATGCAATAGTTTGGCTAAAAAGTATGTAGTATGAGTCTCAGAGGAGTTAAGGTATATCTTATCACCAGGTTAAAAGACTGGGGCTGTGGTGTATCTTCAGTTGAAGTATGTCCTATGATTTGTAAGTTGTGAACTTTATTTCCTCTAGTATAGACTTCATCTACTCTGTCAATTTCATAATGCTTTTTAACTTATACCTTTACTAATATAGTTCAAAGTCCATTCTATAGAGACAACCTGGATTTAGAAAGAACAGAGATTGCTAAGTTGAGATATAGTTATTATGTTGGAACTATGCTATAAGTAGAAGATCAGGGATACCAAGCCATTGATAAAGCAATCTCAATCTCTAGCATATAGTACAGTTCTTTAGTAAAAAGTATAACAAATTGAGGTTTTCTATCCAAGACTATATATATAGGAAGACTATGTAGCTTTCAAACATAATGCAAGAAGAGTCTAGCAGCACCTTCTATAGTAACAGTCATGTGTATTGGAATAAAATATGTTCTCTTTGACACAGAATCTACTTTGCCTGGGAGTTTTATAGCAAAGTCTATACTTATGGTCTTTTATCTTATATTTGGTATAGGTAGTAAGTGCAATTCTCTAAGAGGTAGGTATTGGGTTAGCATAGTGTGCAAACAAAGGTTACATGTGCTAATATATTGATTTATATATCTTAACATCTGGAACTACTAGTAATTCCAAGAGATTAGTTCCAAGTTCTATCTGCTTGCATATCTAGCTATTCTAGAGTTATAATAAAGTGTGACTACCCATTAACAGAGGTCTAAGATGTCCAGAACATATATCTTATCTGTTAGGAGCAACTTACTTGTTGAAGGTTCTTTACAAATGATAGCATAGAAGACAGAGATAGAAGTATAACTTAATGGTACAAGAGGTAGAGAAGACCAAAAGTAGTGCTATATAGATAATTGATCTTGGTTTCAACAAATAATATTGTGCCTAGTCTATGCATTACATGGTTATAATTTTTGGATGATGAAAGCTCAGAAGGATTGAGATGAGTATGGCACAAATCCAATTATCAAACTAAAGAATTGTATATAACAGTTCATGTTCTTAAATATAAAAGTGATAATCTAATAATATTTTATTGCTGCACATACTCTGGATTGTTAGGCATTGTGGGGGTTGTTATTTGGAACTTTATAGGTTGATGAAGAATGTAGGGTTTGGTTCTTAGATTAATGGGTAATTAGAATAGAGTATTATCTATACTGAAAGAGGGTGGGAAGAGAATGGATGTTGGATAGTATGTGACATTATCACAAAATAAGAGCAGATTATCATTTTCCAACAGTTTTAGAGTTTGTATGCAGTTCTTGCTATTTGCTTGCCTAGATAGTTTTTTTATCAGATATTAATTAAGAGGGCCTTTTTCTTATTGCTTACAGCTATATCTCCTAGCACTCAAGTAGTAAGAAACTTTAGTTTGAGTAACTTAATTATTCTGAGAGCCAATAATATGATTTGATTGTCTAAAGAGTATATTAGACTTTTCTGGATGATGGTGTAGTACAAAGTCAAACAATACTAAGTGTTATAGTGTTCTTGAACTCTTATATTTTATTTTTATCTTTATTCATTTTTATCTATTTTTCTTGATTTAATCTTTCTTTTTCTTTATATTTCATTTTTTAAGTTGATGAATATATCAGAGTTGAAGATAATAAACTCTATTTCATTTGAGCTTGATGAGACTATCATGTTATGATTTTAATACTTTAGAGTGGGTCAAGAAAAGGAACCTTATATTAGAGTTAACACAAGAGAACTCAATGGAAAGCTTAGTACAGAACTGTTGACCTTATATATACTGGGCTACTAGTTCATGCTAAAGTACCATTAACCTATCCTAAAGACCATGTGTTAAATACATTATTGTAATATTATTTCTTTCAAAACCTTCTACTATACTCTATCATGACATATGATGTCACACTAACACTAACTCTAGATCCAAAAATAAAAAATAAAATAAAACAAAGTCTATTGTTTACAATTCTAATGATATTATATCACTTCTTTCTCTCTTACCACCATCTTGTATAGTAGCATCTAAAAGAGAATTAGTAAATATATTGAATCCTTCTACTTTCAAACTTCAAAATAACCAACTTTACCATTCCAAACAATATTCAATAAATATTAAAATCAACTTATCTAAAGAACAATCTTTTTCTCCCAGTATTAATAGTTCAAGAGAAACATTTGTCAATTCTGCTGCTTGTTGTGGCAACTACTAGACCAGTGTCTAATAGCAGCATTACAAGTAAATCTCAAGAGCAGATATTTAGTAGAGAACATGAGTTGTGTAATTTATAAGAGAACTTAATAGAGAACTACAACAGTATTCTACTGACTATTTATATAAAGTATCCATAGTCCATGCTATGACTATACTTCTACTACATATCCTACCCTAATGTTCATACTCTATCCTCATATCCATTAGTAATCTACCTTATATTCTATTACTCATCTACTATACATTTATCTCAAGGCTAGCATACTATATACATGTGCTCTGATGTCATATCCTAAACCCCACTCTTAATCTCCATTGTCTATATGTCTACTATGTGTATACCATGAGAAAACCATGCTGTTAACATGTTCCTTGACATCACTCTATTTTTAGACTCTTTCTGAATCTTCCAGACTACTCTAGACTACTTTAGGCCCTATGATATAATGTCATGTGACTTCTCTCTCTTATCATAGACTAATCATATAACTATCTATAAATATCTTACTAGAATCTGTCCACACTTTCTTGTTTTATAACACTGCTTTATTGATAGAATATACAGAATACTTACAAGCTCAGTATGGAAATTTGACATGGGTAGAACAAGTTGAGAATGAAAAAATATAAGACCTTTCTTTATCCTATATATCTTTGGAAACTATGTCTGTAAAGCCTGCAAATAAACATATATATATATCTTATAGAACTGAGACTAATAATGTATTATCTTCTCAAAGCTTGGAACTTTTAGTCACTCCATATTAAACTAACTAACTAGTAAACTCACAACTGTGAGATAGTAATTTCTGTTCAATCTTTCTGTTTGATATTGATAAATATTTAGCTGGTGATACAAAAAATATTACACATTTCCTTCTTAGAATGGCTGTATTTATTAAATAGCAACCATTAGGTAACAAGATAGCTAAAAAAAATTCTCAGATTGCAGAATTCAGGTTTGTAGCTTGGAAATTTATATCTGCTATATATGAATCTGGATGGAGCAAACTAATAACTAATGATCAAGATATTTTTTTAGACAATGTGTTTCATCCCAATTCAATAGAAAATCCATGAAATCTATACTAACCCTAAAGTCTACAAAAGATAAACAGATTAATATTTTAAGAATCCCTTCTCTTATCCCTTCCAGGCCTAGTAAAAGTGTTTTGACTAAATCCAAATATTTTTAAAAAATCCAATCACTAAATTTAAACAACTGATGATATACTCAAGCTTCTAATTCAAACAATTGCTTATATGGACAGAGATCTCTAAAGATAATATTAAAGAAATTATCAAAATCAAAGATGCTTTTCCCAAATTGTCCTCTAACAAGATTATTGAAACCTACAACATCACTAACAACAAAGGGTTGAAAGATAAACTTCAACATGACCATCAAAGAACCCTCTAGAAAACAGATAATTGTATCTATGAGCACAAATAACTCTGAGATAATCATTTCTCAAGCTAACAAGCACATATCAAACATTAACAGACTCTAGAAAGATATGAAATTTGATATTTCTGCTGATTTTATTTACTCCAACAATAAAGCAGTGGCTCCTTCAAATTTGAATATAGTCAAGAATTATATAAAAGAGTTGAACAACATTGACTTGAACAATATTATAAGCCCTCAACTTTTTCAATCTAAGTTATATCTTAAGATTCTAGAAATTCCCTACTTCTTGGAAAATATGAATTTACCTATTACTTTTAACATAATAGAGATAGTAATTAAGGATACTTATATTTTTAATATTGTTTTAGCATCTCAATTGTATGTTATCAAAGTATCTTCTAAATTAGGTATGACTGTTATATGAGTTAGATATTTGAGATTTTCAAAATGGTACAAAAGCTAAGTGTCTTATTAACAAATGTTTCAATATAAGTCACCATATTGCAACTATAAGAGAAACCAACATAAACCCTGGTATTTTCCAATACAAAAACTGTTGGAAGTGGGGGCATATTATGTTTGCTTGCTATTTATATAGTTCCAAATTTCAGAAATATAACAGTCCTCATAAACTCAAACATTATAGGAAAATAGCATGGTATTATAAGGCCAACTTTAAAATGAATTCCTCTAGACTTTAAACTAAGAAAGAAGAATCTTGTACTCACTCATTTAAGTGTATTAGTTGTAAGAGCAATTATTAGGCAGATAGTAATAGCTGTCTTTTCTGGAAACATAGATTCAATAGGAAGTGGCATGTGAAAAAGTCTTAAGAGCTCAGTGAAATCAAAGCTAACTTAATTTGCTTATCTGTGGGCAGGATAAAATAATAAATATAAAATCCTTAAAACTTTTCTCACAAAATGTTCAAAAGAATAAACTTCTTACTAACACAATTTTAGAAAATAATAAAATTTTGACATTTTATTTATTCAAGAACCACCTTAGTCAATTATCTGTAGTATCCCAAGCTCTATATCTGAAGAAGAAGAAGATATCATAGAAGCTTCTCACCATCCTTTATGAATTATATTTACAATATCATCAATAGCTGATAATTATTATATCAACATCAAGTTAATCAAGTTACATTTTTCATTAAGAACATTTATTCAGATAATCAACAAACTATCTTAAAGTATCTAAAGAATACTGAGACAAATTTGAATAATATTTTAATTATAACAAGAGACTTTAATATTAGAGATAATGACTGAGATCTATCATATTCTCATTACTCAACACATGTGGATACAATCCAAGAGGTAGCTGATAGTTTTAATCTAGATTTACCAATGCCTGTCAATTTAGTATCTACTCAATATGCAGATAATCCTCAAGATTCAAATTCAGTCATAAACTTAATGTTTCTCTAAGTAGAAGCAAAAGAATTCAACAATCATCATATCTCACTGGATCTTCATAGTCCCTTTGATCACACACCTTTAACAGTATCTATCATTATCAAAGAAGAAGTCATTCAAGATAGAAAACAAACCATTGTCAAGAATAGCAAGGAATAAAAAGAATTCATCAATGAACTCAGAAACAAAGTAAGCAGTATCAATATAACTAACATTCTTAGTTGTGATATGCTTGAATGTATAACTCAAGAATTCACTTCTATTGCAAAAGAATATTGGAACAAGTATTCTAAGCTTGTCAATATTACTAAACATTCTAAAGCATGATGAAATGAGGAGTGCAATAGGGATCTATCCATTTATCAAATATCCAGAAGAAGAACAGTCTGAATTAAATACAAGAAGTTAGTGAGAATGGCTGAAAGAATCCTTTTCAGTGACAGAATTTAAGAAATTGCATCAACCAACAAGAGGCCATGGAATCTTATGAATTGGGTCAAGAAATAAAAATTACCAGCTACAGAAGCCATCAAGTTTAATAGACTTCCATGCAATGATCTGGATAATTTGTGGTAAGCACTTTACTAATTCTACAATTTGGCTCAAGACAGGTATATTAATTTTTTTCAACTTCTGGACAAAATTCCTCCATGTCAACAAGCAAAATAGCCTCTGTTCTCCAAAGCTGAATTTATTGTTGTTATCAATAAATGTAATAGTTCATTTACTCTGGGTCCAGATCATATCTCTTGGAAACATCTTAAAGAGATAGTAAGTAATGCTAAGTATATTACTAACATTGTCAATATAGTGAATTTTTGTATCAATCTCAGCTGTTGGCCATCACATTTCATGAAGTCATTGTCAATCATTATTTTAAAGCCCAACAAACCATTATATAACACTTCCAAAATATTTTGTTCCATTGTTCTTAATACACTAGGAAAAAGCCAATTGAGAAAGCAATAAGCAGTAGACTACAAATTTATTCTATTGCTTCAAACTTCATTTATCCAAACCAAATAAGAAGCATCAAACAACAATTGATGACAGATGCTAGTATTTACTTAACTCATCTCATATAAGTGGAATGAATAAAGAGCTTTCACACAAGCACTCTTGTATTTGATATCACACAATTCTTTCCTTCCTTTTAATTAACAGATAGACTCAATATGTATAGAACCATTTCACATCACTATTCTTCAAAGCCAATATAAAGTGTTGGACAGGGATCCACACACTCTCCTATTCTTTCAGCTCTTTATATTACTCCTATTTTCTATATATTTGAAAAAAGAACTAGAAATCTTTTAACTTTTATTCCAGTTTCAATTCTTTTATTTGTTGACAATGGCCTTTTTGTTTCTCAGGAGAAGAGTCATGAAAAATCTAATACAAATCTTTTTTATAGTTATAGCATTGTTTCATTCCTATTCAACTAATTTGGCCTATTTATTGAACATGACAAATCAGAGATCTTTCACTTCTTGAGATCAATAAAAAAATTAATCCACCTCTACTAGATTTGAGACCTACAGGGATTTTTTACTCAGACCAAAAGATATATGGTGATATCTGGTTTTTTTTTCAACAGAAAACTTTCTTTTCATCAACACATTTATTATTATGCCAACAAAGTCTTATTTACCATCAAAGGCATGAAGATATTGAGCAATTTGATAAGAGGACTATCTTCAATACACAAATGTTTTTTATATAGAACATGTATACTTCCTATTACTCTATATGGGTTTTAGCTTTGGTATTTTAAAGAAGCACTGCTATATCATATTCTTAAAGAACTAAAGAAAATATAAGGAAGAGTAGCTCTATAGATTACAAAAGCCTTTTGCACACTATTTTTATAGGAAGTCAAGGCTATCATGGGCTTTATCTCTATTCATTTTCATTTCAACAAAATTATTGGTCATTATTATCTTTGAGTAATTTTCCTTTCCAAACAACATGTGATAAATTCTCTTTTAGATGAACACCATTCAAAGAAAGCTACTCCTCATTGCATGGCTACTTGTCATCTCACCCCCAAACAATGGTTGAATATCAAGTCTTATTGTGAATACCAATAATCATTTGAATGAAGTCTATACAGCCTTTGATAGTCTGAATAGAGAAATTTCTCCTGGTTTTTGTCTTGTAGACACTTTTCCTGATTGTTTTTCTTTTCATTTATTTAATTATAAAGATATCAATGCCAAAATTGCTCATTGAAACAAACTCAAGAACATCTATGATGTTATCCAATAACCAAGATACTATGCTCATTATATCTAATATGAGCATTAAAAACAATACTACTATCTTAGTCTTACATATTTAGAGAGAACACAAAATTACTACAAAAACCATTCATCATGCAATGAATGTATTGACTACAGAAGCTGAGCTATTTGCCATTAGATGTGGTATTGTTACAACTTAAAGATCTTAGGGTTTGTTAATAAGTAGAACCTTGTATAGGATTATACAAGAAAACTTGATAGAGAACTCTGTACAGGATGATCTATCTTATATACTAAAACTCCATGGTCTGTGCTAACTACTTCTAGCCTACCCTAAATAGCCATGTGTTTGCCTTAAGGTCAATATGTGTTAATTATGCTGTATAATGTTATTCTTCTAGAATCTTCTATGTTTTTCCATGTGACATATGACTGTGTGACTGTGACTCTGACCTTGTCATATGACTTATGTGTAATGATGTGACAGTGATGTCACATTAACCCTAATCCTAAGTCCTTAAAAATAAAAAATAAAAAATAAAAGGAAAGGAAATAACAAATAAGAAAAGAAAAAATAAAATAGTTAGAGTTCACTATCTTGAACTCTGACAGGTATCAATTGAGCATCTCAAATGCAAGATATCATACATATTATTGTTATCACAGATATTATTTATACTGCCAAATATATCTTTGACATATTTTTACATTTATATCAACTTCATACTATTATTATATTCAGTAATTTAAAGAAGTTCTTTGATAAGAACACTAGCAACTTAATTTCATTCTGGGACTGTCCTAGTATTATAGCTCAAAGTTCTTATAGTTGGACAATAAGATAAAAACTTGTATTAGGGTTTTAACATAAGAGAACTTGATAGAGAGCTCTGTGCTGGACTATCTATCTTATATACTAAATCTCCATGGTCTATGCTACTACTACTTTAGCCTACCCTAAATAACCATGTGTTTGCCTTAAGATCAACATATATTATATATACTGTATGATGTTATCCTTCTAAAACCTTCTATTTCCACCTTGTGACCTGTGACCATTACTGTGACCATGTCATGTGACCTGTAACAGTATAAGAGTAATGTCATGCCAAAACCCTGATCCCAGTTTCCAGAATAGAAGATAAAAGAAAAGAAAAGAAAAGAGAAATAAAATCAAAAGGAAAGTCAAAGAAAACTTGGGTCCAAACTTCATAAGTCTGACACCTAGTAATAATAAATAGCTTTTACATTTACTGGTTGATAAGGAGTTAAAATTTTACAAAATAAACCTTATTTTATCTAGTATAACATCATGGGAATTCAGTAAAAAAGAAGAATGTGATTTCATCATCAGAAAGTAGTATATATACTTCTAAGTATCCAATTACAAGAGAAGACATTTTCTTGATTTGAATTATAATGATGAATAACTTATCCATTCTACCTACTTTAAAGATAGAGCTTGGCTAAAACATTTTGGCTTCTTCAATTTGTTATGTATATACATTACTAGATTAATTACTAATCATGCTTCTATTGGTGAATATTCTTATCTTGATAAGAAAGTTGCCACATAGGCATGTAAATGAATTGTTAGGGAAAAATCTTAGCCTATATATATTTTACATGAGTATGTTGTCAAGTTCACAAACAGTGGACTTAGTTTCTTTTTATTTCATTTTCCATTTTCATTTCTTTTCATTTTATTTTCTTATTTTCTATTTTTAGAACATAGAGTTAGGGTTAGATCACAAGACATAGAGAATGAAGTAGAAGAATCTAAAACTAATGATGTCATATAACATGGACACCACATGTTGGCCTTATATTCTATACATGGTCATTTAGAGTAGGGTGCACAGTAGTGAGCATGGACTATTGGTAGTAATATAAAAGGTAGGCTAGTTTGTAAAGAGATCTCTATCGAGTTCTCTTGTATTACTCTAATACAAGAGTTGTTCTTATTTCCCATCCTAAGGATTTAAGATCATAATATATGTATAGTATATAAAGTTATGAAATTCTAAATGAGAGTCTCTTAAAGATGTTATTATGTTTCTTGAGTTCAATTCAAGTGCATTTTGCTTCCAAGATGGTATTATATAATATCAGTTATTTACTGTATTCATTTTTCTACCTATATTAGATGCAGTCTATACTTTATTATCTAAGATCTTTCTGGATCTCAAATATCAAGATCTAAGTAAAATATATTATCCAAGAATGCAGAAGTCAGAGCAAAATGACCTTCAGCTTCAGTATATGTGTCATACCTCTACAAGTTACACTGGTCACATATTTCAGATTGGAACTGGGAACTTTAGAAGGTGGACAACTACTAGAAGGTAGTAAGATATGTTGTTGCTAACACTAGAAAAGTAGTATTAGTTTTAATTGATTTTCAGAATAAGTTACTACAGTGTAAGCTACCAGATTATATACTAGTTGGTATATCTAGGATAGCTATCTAGGATATAGCTGCTAAACAAGTTACTCTACTTTCTATTAATCCTTGAATTACATCAGAAAGTGTTAGGAACAGACTAGCTACTGAACTAGTTATGCTAAAAGTGTACAATATCAAGCTTAGCTTTGAAATCTGGCTGGTACTATATATATACTTCATACTGTACTCCTGACAGTGATGTCAGAATTGAAGATGATGGATATGATTTCTATTTTATTTTATTTTATTTTTCTTTTATTTTCTCTTATTTTTTATTAGAGTACAAGATGAAGAAGATAAAGTGTGATATGGTCACAGGTCACATGATATGATGACAGAAGTCACATACTCATGTGATATAGAGAAGGATATAGAAGGTTCTAGAACAAGATAAAGTCATACAATATAGCAATAGTATGTTGACCTTATAAATGAAGCATGGTCTTTAGAGTAGGTTAGAATTAACTTAGCATAGACCATTGCCAAAAGATATATAAGATAGACTAGATTATAGTAGGAACTCTATTGAGTTCTCTTGTGTTACTCAATACAAGAGTGTGTCTTTTACTCAATATAGAGTCTAAGTCATAACAAAAAGGGTCTGAAGGTACAAATGAAAACTAGTAGTTATTTATGGGTAGAGACAGATGAGGTTGGAACATAAAATGTGACAACCTAGTTTAATATTATATCTCCTACTTTTTCTTTTTTTCTTCTTTTATTTAAGTAATAGTGTATAGTTACTATAGTCTACCACTATATTTTGTGTAATAAATTGTTGATTTTTTTATTTTAAAAAAGACTATTTTATTTTTAGTTTTATTTTTATTTTTATTTCTATTTATTTATTTATTTTTAGACTTAGAGTTAAAGGTTAATATGATGTTACAAACTGTCACAAACTGTTATAGGTCACATAACACTATCACAATATCACAAAATAAACTACTCACTTATTTGTGATATCTGAACCTTAGGTGTACTCTTAGAAGTTTAGGAGTGATTCAGAAGTTCAATAATGATGACAATGATAATTAAGATCAATACAGATAATAAAGGATAAAGATTGATGAAAATTGATGTTGTTAAGTCTGAGATCTAGCCCTCAGACATAGAGGTATATATACAAAAGAGTAATGGTCCATGTACAAGCTGTTACTATCACATGATCAAAACTTGTACCTGATGGGAGCTGTTATCTGTTATAGCAGATGTCAGGCTAATTTTAGAAGGTAACTAATTATGTTACTACATTGATATGCTTGTATTTCTACCAATACTTATTGTTTTGAAACATATCATATATTATTGGAAATGGTTTGATAAGCATCTTCTAACACAAGTTCTATTATGCAAATCTATCTAGCCATTCATGAGATATTAGTAAATGAAGCTTTTACAGTTACTGATGGCCTGATATCTCAGTTGTTTGTTGTTGCTTTTGTACATTCCACATATGTGTGGATAGCCCTCATTTGGGGCTTTCCAGCACAACTTAGTTTGTGAAAATTGGTCTACTAGTTGTGAAGATACAAGCTGAATGAAGTTTGTGATACACAAGTTATTGTCACACAATCATATGTCACACAAAAGGATATAGAAGATTCTGAAATAATGATATTATACTATATGTCTTTTAATATAGCAGCAACTATTAGCCAAGTGTGTATAAGATAGGCACTTTATACTTAGAACTTTATTAAGTTCTCTTGTGTAATCTTTATACAAGATCATTTTCTTGTCTTAACACTTTGAGACTTGAATCATAATAAAATAGGCATGTGATCATGGTCACATGACATAATGTCACAGGTCTAGAATATTGTAGAAGGAACTAGAACTTAGCACAAATATATGACTTTTAGGGCAAGCTGGATTTAGTGTAGTATAGACTAATAGTCTAGTATATATAAGATAGATAGTTTTGTACTAGAAACTCCATTGAGTTCTCTTGTGTTAACCCTAATACAAGGTTTCTTCATTGACTTAACTCTTTGAGTCTTCAATCATAACATAAATGTTAGTAAAGCTAAGAAATGTCTATAAGTATATACAAGTGATTAGTATAGACTAGTGGTAAACTCTGGCTATCTTCACATAGTCTATCTTAACTTGATTTTTAGAAATCACTAGACCTAAGTATTTAATATACAGCTTGTCAAACTTGTATTTCTTATAATAAAGGAATAATTATACTTAGCCAAGACTTTCAAACTTTTATCTTTTTGCTAGAGTTAGAGATGATAGACTCTATTTATTTTATTTTCTGTTTATTTTCTTATTTTAAAGACTTTGAGTCAGGGTTAGG
>Ga0157358_1000589_pt1 | contig 15222 bp, 14 predicted proteins | sample AttcapACBM2_FD_111484 | JGI IMG/M metagenome (GOLD analysis project Ga0157358, IMG submission 111484) | Fungus gardens microbial communities from leaf cutter ant in Botucatu, State of São Paulo, Brazil - Atta capiguara ACBM2 | ecosystem: Host-associated > Fungi > Mycelium > Unclassified ...
ATGCTGTCTAGGGTAGTTATCTGAAATGAAAACTATTAAGCAAGTTATCCTAGTTTACTAGTAATCTTCAGATGTCAGAAATGGAGATCCATAGAATGACAAGGGTTTAGTAAGAACATCTAAGGGAGAATAAAGAGATATGATCCACACTAGAAAAAGTTAGGAAGTGTGGATAAGGAAAAGGGTGTTATCCATAGGTTGGGATAGATATAATTGGAACAGAATGTAACATAGGCTTTAACTAGAAAAACTAAAGCATCTTCCAAGATTAGCTCTTAGATTAAAACTGATCTGTCAATGAGCTTTGCTAGTATTTTGGACTTTCTAGTTCTGTAGATGAAGCAGCTAGCATATGTCAGAAATCTTCTAAGTAAACTTAGTTGTTTTCCATTTTTCTGGTCTTTTATAATTTCTCTTATAGTATAGTTTTTATATTTTCTTCTTTAGACTTAGCTAAGAGTGTGATGCTCATAATTGTTACAAAGCATGATATAGGTCATAGTCACAGTCACACAGTCATATAACTTGGTAAAATATTATAGAAACTACTAGAAGAACTTAGTTATAGCTTTAGAGTAGATTAGATGTGTATAGACTAACTTTAAGAGATACATAAAGTAGACCACTCTATAGTAGGAACTTTATCAAGTTCTCTTATATCACTCAATATATGAGTATATCTTTTATCTTAAGACTTGAGCTTAAATTATAACAATATGCTAAATAACCTCTGTATATAGTTTGGTAATAAACTATTCATTTACAATGTAGATTTTATATGCTACATCTTCTAACTTGGCTAGAAAAATAGTATTTTTTGTCACCACTATTATTAAGATTTGCCCAATTAAATTCAAGACTCCATCTTAATCTAAGAATAAAACAAGCTACTTTTGTTTTAAGAATATGTACGCTCTCACAATGACTATTAATTATTACTACTGGAAGTATAACTACAAGTGCAAATTATATGTAAATGTTACAACTTAAACCTCAAAGTATTAAGATAAAAGAAGAACCTTATATTAATTTAATATAAGAGAACTTGATGGAGTTTTTAGTACAATATATCTACCTATATACTGGACTAATAGTCTATGTACAACTATATCTAACCTACCCTAAAAGCCATGCATTATACATAAGATCAATATGTAGTGAACATATACTATATAACATTATTATTTCACAAGTTCTTCTATATGTTACATGATTGTATAACTGATATATAATACATTATCATGAGTTATTAGATACAGTTCACACTTTGTTATCTGAGATCTGATAATAGTCTTTTAAAAGTCCAAATAACTTAGTTAAGCATTATTTGAGAATATAGAAGTTAGAAGTTAGATCAATCTTCAGCTTCAGCTTGTATGCTATACATTTATGAGTTATACTGGTTATATCTCTTGAATAAGTTACTTAAGGATGTGGGGTGGCTAAGTTTACTAGAAAGTAAGAGATGTGTTATCACTAATACCAAAAGTAGATAGTAGTTTTGGTTGATTTTCAAGATAAGACTTTATAGTATAAAATACCAATATATGTGCTACCTAGAGTAGTTATCTAGAATAGAGATTACTAAGTATTACTCTAGTTACTAATGATTCTTGGATGTTAGATATTATGATTACTATGATCTATATCTTATATTATATAAGTGTTTGTCTTATAATGAACATGTGCTGTGGTTCATTTCATTTCTGACTTATATCTAACTATACCTTGTGTTATCCTCATATATTATCAGTTAGTGCCTTATATAGTAGTAGAGGTTTTCTCATTTCTTCATTATTGTTTTCTCAAAGATGCTTAATGTATTTCTTATGGTCAATAGGTATATACAGTAATAAATACAATCTTATATTCTTATGCTTTATCAATTGATTATTCTTCTACTCTTACTCAAGTCTTTGCCTAAGTTGCAACCTGAGCCAAGTTTAAGGTCATAACATTAGGGATGAAGATTTATGAAGTTTGCAAGAGTCTAGTAAAAAAGTTTGAGATATAATGGAAACAATTGATTCACACTGGAAAAAATTGGAGAGTATAGATAAGAGAAAAGTATGGATATGGTATTATAATTTAAGACTCAGAGTTAAGTATATACTGGGCTAATGGCCTATGCTATACTAAACCTAGCTTACTCTAAAAAACATATATACTATATGCTATTAACATATAATATGATATTATTGTTTCAGAGCTTTCTATATTCTTTTGTGACATGAGATCATGTGACTGTGACTTGTGACAAATGTATGACAGTCACATGTGATATCATGCTAAACCCTAATCCTAAGTTAAAATAAAATAAAAAATAAAAAAGTAAAAAGAAGTAAAAATAAATAAAGTCTATTATCTTTGATTCTAATATTACCCCCTTCAAGATTTCTCCTCTAGAAAAAATTACTTCCATTTTTACCAGTTTCTCTCTAACTTTTTCAAGTACTCATCCTTAAATTTCCTATTATTCTATTTATATAACATTTTTTTGATATACTTCCCCAATAATTCTCATCTTCTAAAGTCTCTTTCTTCTACCATATCTAACTTTTCATGCTTCCTCACTTCTGTACTTATCCTTCTCTCAAACTCTGCTACTACTTTTTTTGTATTTTCCAAGTTCTTCTCTTTTTCTCATGTATTATGTTTCACTGTAAATCCTTTTCATTGTACTAAGTACTTTACAACTTCTTTTATTTTGTCTCTCTACCTACTTTCTATATTGTACTACTTGGCTGACATTTACTACCAGATAAATTCTCATTGATATAGACAGTTATAATTTGACCACATTAATAAAAACTACTTTATCAATGATATATAGACTAGCATATCAGTTTATTAATTTCTTGGCTGGTCTTTCTTTGAACACCAAATCTTTTGTACTCAACATCACTTTATCCCTATTATGACCTTAGCTTAGGGCTCAGGTTGCACTTTAGGCAAAGGTATGGGAGTAAGAGAAGGGATTTATGCAATTGGTAAAGCATAAAGATACAGATGTACTTTTATGCTATATATATGAGTCCAACACAAGATAACAGTTCATTGTACATGATACAGATAAGTCATAGAACATGAGAAAGGGGCAAATTACCCTTGACCCTAAGCTATACTGAATCCTTGGGGTATTGATCATAACAATACCCTGTTTTCAGCATTTATGTTTCCATGAATCAGATTAACACTTTAAGCTCTCCTGCCACATATGTTGCTACCATTTTATTGTTAGGACCAATGATAACTTGTTCTTTATTGTTGATGGCAATGAAGTATGGTTCATGTGGAGGTCCTTCTTAATACATGGTTATGGGATAACCATTTCATGAAGTTTCCATATTGTGTTTTTTCTTGACTAGTACTGTTACTACTTCTTTTCAGAATTCTGGATCTTGTTTGCTTCTGGACTTGAGTGACTGGTAATATGAGGGTAGTTTAAATAACCATGTTTGTGTTGGAGAACAAATGAATTTCATGTACTTTATCAGGTTCTTAACTTCATCTTGTATAAAACTTGCTTCTGTTGTTGATGTGGATGTGGACACCTTATATAGCTTGATTAAAATTACTTCTTCATCTTCCACTTTTCCATTCTCTTTTTCCTGTTCTCTGTCTTTGTATAACTCTTGTATTCCTTGAATATTATCATTTACATATTGATTTTCTTGTTCTTTGTAGTTGTCCAATTCATTAGTTGGCATACATTAAACTTGATATCCCCAATCCTCTATATTACTTTGAATCAGATATCATAGGTCTTCTAATATTTCTAAAATTTTTGTTGCATTTGTGACTGGGTTGTTAATGCTTGTCTTTAGAATTGTCCTCTTCATTTCTGTGATTGTTATATTTGCTTCTTCTACTATTTTCATTATATTCTGTACTTGTTTCTGCATATCTATTATTGCTTCCAAACCTTTCGACATCTTATAGTATAATTTACTCCAGTCATTACATTCTTCCTTGAATAGTTTAGCCTTATCCATATTGTTGAGCTTTCTGATGATGTATGGATTGGGAGAGGTTAGTGTGATAATGTAGTTGTTGGTAATTTGGTAAAATATTTGCTTTGAAGATTAAGTGATGATTGTTGTGAACCAAACTGGGATTTTACCCCTCTCTTTTATAGGTTTTGACTCGAAATCCTTGACTAATAGTCTTCAATTGCCTCTTTTATATGAGGCAACCCTATTTTTGCAATCTATTGATTGTGTTCATCTCCATAGCCCTTCTAGTATACCAGGTATTGTGTTTCTCTTCCTCATTTTCTATGCTTCCATACTTCTTTAACTTCATATTCCTCTTTTTCATTAATAATCATAGGTAGAGGTGCCAGTTCCATATGTTGTCCTTGATAATGGGGTTCTCTGCACCTTGTCAGCAGGTCTTCATTGAACATATTGTGTATCATCCATCCTTCTGGAAGTTTGAGCTGAAATGTCTCTTGACCAATCTCCTTTGTGATCCTAAAGAATTTGTATCTTTTCTGGTCCAGCTTCTTTGAGGATTTGTTTGAATGGATATTCTTGTTTTCTAACCACATGTTGTCTCTAACCTTTAATTCTTGAGGGTTCCTTCATTTCCTGTCAAACTGCTTCTTTATTGTTTTTTGTGCTACTTCCATAGCTTTCATGGCTTTCTCCCAGCTTCTTTCTAATCCTATAAGGAATTCTTCTAATTTTGAAAACTTCATCTGTACCATAAGGTTATCTTTCCATGGGTATCTTCCAAAATTAAGTTCAAATAGTGTCTGTCCTGTTGCAGCATGTTTCTTATTATTATATGAAAATTCTGCAGCTGTCAGCCATTCCATTCAATTGTTCTGTTGATAGTTAACATAGTATCATAAGAAAGTTCCCACTTCTTGGTTAATCCTCTCTGTTTGTCTATCTGTCTAAGGATGGTATACTGTCGGTAGTTGTCTTGTAGTTCCTAATGTCTTCATGAATTCTTCCATGAATTTTAATGCAAATTGTGGTCCTTTATCACTTAAGATCTTCCTTGGTACTCCATGTAATTTCCATATCTTGTCCCAATAGATTTTTGTGATTTCTTTAGAGAAAACATTTGTTGTTGTTACCTTTAGCCTGATCATCTTGGTAAATCTATTCATGATAACCACAATAACATATTTTCCATTTGACTTTGGTAGTGAACCAATAATATCAATGCTGATTTTCTACCAAGGTCCTTGTGGTATCTCTAATGAATATAATTCTCCTGCTTTCTTTTGGTATTGTACTTTGTTCTGTTGGCATTTAAAACATCCTTGAATATATTTCTTGACATCTTCCTTGATTCCTGGCCACCAATAGTTTTGTTTGATCAACTCCAACATTCTTGACTATCCTGGATAGCCAACATTTGCAAGATCATGGTTTTCTCATAGTACTTGTTTCTGAATTTTCTTGTTATTGGAAATGTAGATTTGTTCATCTATATAGACTATTCTGTTGTCTTCCCAAGCTTGTCTATCTTCTTTCTTTAGTTCTTGTATCAATTTCTGCTCTCTTGTCCCATTTTGCTAGATTTCCTTTACAAAATCTATTTTCTCCATTATACTGTTTTTTTTAACATTGTAATTTCAGCTGTTGTTGTTCTTTTCCATAGTTCTTCCTTGAGCATTTGAACATCTTTGTTGTTGTCTTGAGTGTTCACCTGGTCCTTCCTTGATAGAATATCTGCTTTTGTCTTTGTCTTTCCAGAAATCTGTTGTAACATGAAATAATAATCTTGTAGCTTTAGATACCATCTTGTTTGTCATCTATTTAACTTGTGAGGTTCTCTAAAGTATTTGAGGTTTTTGTGGTCTGTCCAGATTTTGAATAGTTCCATTGCATCCATTTTGTTAAGGCTTCTATAATTGTCAGTAGTTTCTTGTCATAGATTTCATAATTCCTTTCTGCTGGTTGCATTGTCCTGGATAGGAAGGCTATTGGTTTCCATTTTTCTTTCTGTTCTTGAGACAATACTCCTCCAATGGCATGTTCTGAAGCATCTATTTCTACCCTGAATTTATCTTCCCTTTTCAGAAGGAAAAGTACTGGTTAACTTGTTATCTTTTCCTTTAGTTCTTTGAATACTTGTTGGTGTTCTTCTGTTCATGTCCATTTCTTCTTTCCTTTCAACTTGTTCAATAGTCTTGCTGTATGACTGAAGTTCTGAATAAACCTTCTGTAGAAATTTGCAAATTCCAGAAAGCTTTCTACTTCTTTAATTTTCATTAGCGTCTTTCATTTCTTGACTGCTTTTATCTTGTCTTGTTCCATTTGAACTTGTCACTTTCCAACTACTACCTCAAGTATTGGGATCTTATCCATGTTGAAGCCACATTTGGATTGTTTGAAACAGAAGTTGTGTTTTTCTGTGATTTTTAAGAATCAGATTATCCTTTCTTCTAATTCTTTTATCGTCTTGGCCAGTATTACAAAATTGTCCATATAGTTTGCCAATACTCATTTATGGAGCAATTCTCTGAATATGCTATTCATCATCCTTTGGAATATTCCTGGTAAGTTGCATAGTCCAAAATACATGACTTGTGGTTTGAATAATCCCTTGTTTATCAAGAAAGCCACTTTCCATTTGTTGCCTTCTTTTATCTACACATTGTTGTATCCCCAAATAAGATCAAGTTTATTGAAGTACTTTGCTTTCTTCAGTTTGTTGATAACTTCTCTTATTAATAGGAGTGGTGTCTTGTTCTTGATGGTGACTTGATTTAACTTTCTATAGTTTTGAACCAACCATAATGAACTGTCCTTCTTTGGAATATAGAAAAATGGGGCTATGTATCTCAATTTGGATTCCACTATCAATCCAGCTTTTAGTTGTTCATCTAACCACTGATTGAGAGCTTCTTCTTCCTTTACTATTATTGCATAGGCTTTTGCATTTAGTTCTTTAGATACCTCATTCATGAGGTTTATTTTATGATTCCATTCCCATTGTTCCAGTAATTTCTCGAACTTCTTTTTGTTGAATAAATATGTGAATAGTCAAATATAATCTGGTAAATCCTCTGGATTTGTTATATTAGGTTCCTTTCCAATTTCACCATTATCATGTTCTTTTGTTTCCATAGCCTGTGTCCTTCTGGTTTTGAACTCTATATCTTGATGTTTCATTTTGCAAGATCCTGAACATCTTGTAAACCATATTGTTCTATTCTTTTAATTGACTTCTGGATTGTGCTTGACTAGCTAGTCATGTCCTAAAAACATGTCTGTTCTGTTTAAGTTTGTTACTGCAGCTTTTAGCTGCTTCCTGTGTCCATTGATTTTGATTTCTAGAGATACTATCTTAGTCACCTCTTCATTCTTCATTCCATCCACATTAAAAACTTCAAATAAGAAGTTAATTGGTCTTGTCTGAATTCTCTTATCTTTAACTAATTATTTATTAATGCCCATGTGTGTGCATTCTGAATTGACCAATGCCTTGACTTTAAGGTTCTTCCCATTCTTTATCTTGACACTTACTTGCATGTTTAATTCTTTCTCAGCATTACTTCATCTATTAGGAATAATATATTTGTCCTGAGAATTTATAGAGATCTCTCATATCATACCTATTTGAGATCTTTGCCAAAATCTTTCTTCTTATCATTCTCTTCATTGTCTTCATTATCTGATTCCTTCTAAATCTTTTGTTTCTTTATTGACTACTTTTCTTTACAGTCTTTTGCAATATATCCTTTTTTGTCACATTTGAAACATTTCCTAGTTTCCTTTTCCTTCTTATTCTAGCACTCTTTTGCTATATGGCCATACTTGTTGCAGTTAAAGTACTTTGGCTTCCTATTTTTGAAATTATTATTGGATTTGTCAATGTTCATCAGCTGTCCTCTTCTACCATACATTATTCCAGTTCTTATCTTGTAATTGTTTCATCCTTCTATGGACTTGTACCCTTGGCCTACTAAGGTGATTACCACCTTCCACTCTTTAAGTATCTCTGGTACTACTATAGGCAGGTATCCCAATATTGTCTTGATGATATCAGGTCATATATTCTTCTTCAATAAAAAGATGGCATGTAACTCATCTGTATATGCCTTCATAGCTAAGGCTTTGAACTCAATCATGAAGTTTTCTGTATTTCATTTCCCTTGCTTGAAAGATTCAATCTTCTATTCAGTATCTGCTGCCTTTGTCTTGTCACTGAATGTTGTCTTGATTTCTTTGACAAATTCATTCTAATCCTGAGTTTCTAGTTCTTTATCTAGTTCATATAGCTTTCTCTGGATGTAAATGCCTGCTACACCTTCTCTGAGGTGAGCTAGAATCGCTATGATTCTATCATCAGTCTTTATGACCTTGTTACTTTTGAGGAATAATTGTATTTCTCTCTACCAGTCTTTGAATTTTGTTCTGTCTCCATCAAACCACTCTAGATCTGGGACCATACTCTTTGGTATTACAGCCTGTACATTGTCATTTGTCATTGTTAGTGCTGGTGCTACAGACATTTCTTTGTCTGACTGTCTATTCATTCTACTTGAGACTTCATTTGTGATCTTCAGAGATCCTAATCTTTCTGATAGTGTCTCTATATTGTTCATTCTGTATAAACTTATCTTGTTCTTCTTTGTAGTTTACACCACACATGTTTTGTTCTTTGTCCAGCTGTAACTTTGTCTAATTCATCCATGAACTAACCACTATGTACTTCTTCTTTTTGCAAGGTGAGCTCATTGACACTTTACCAAATGTTATGACCTTAGCTTAGAGCTCAGGTTGTACTTTAGGCAAAGGCTTGGGAGCAAGAGAAGAGATTTATGCAATTAGTAAAGCGTAAAGATACAGATGTACTTTTATGCTATATATATGAGTCCAACACAAGATAACAGTCTGTTATACATGATGCAAACGAGTCATAGAACATGAGGAAGGAGCAAAGATGTAGTACCTATATGAGGCACTGACTGAGACTATTATGGCATAGCCAATCATGTTGTCATTACCCTTAATCCTAAGCCATACTGAATCCTTAAGGTGTCAATTGTAACAATCCCCCTTCTTCCATTCTTCAACTTTCTTTCTTTTCCTATTTGTTTGTCACTTCATCTTCTCCTGTGCTTTTCTCAATGTTATTCTTGCTTCCTCTTGTATCTTTTTTTATTCTTTCTGCAAACTCTGCTTCTTTCTCTACTTTTCCTTTTCTTTTAATATCTGCCCCCATCCTCAACTCTTTACTATAGTCTGCCATAAATAGAGATTTTAGTTGCTGAATGCATTTTGTTGTTGACTGTAAACTCTGCTATTGCTAACCATTTTTGGTCAGTCCTTTTGTTAATGATCCACAAAGAATCACAAGTACTATTCAAGTTCCTGGTTCATATATTTGGTTTGTTTGTCCATTTGTGGATGAAATGACATTGATAGTTTTGTTTCAATCTCTAACATTTTATTCAGCTCTTTTGTTAATTCTACTACAAACTGCAGTCTTCTATTTAACACTATACTTTCTGGTAACCCATGTAGCTCCCATATGTTATCTTTGAACAATCTTGCCAATCTTTCTGCTAATGTTCCTTCTGTTATTGCCACAAAATGTGTCATTTTTGACAATCTATTGCAGACTACTAGAATTGTATTCTTCCCAGCTACTAACAACAACTTAGTTATAAAGTCCACTATCAAGTATGTCCACAGTTTCTCTGGAACCTCACTCAACTTTAGCTTCCCTGTTAGTACCTCTGTATGATTCTTCATTCTCTGACACATATTACACAATTGTCCACATATTTTCATATGTCTTTTGTCACTTCTAGCCACCAGTGATTCCTTATCACCAACTCTGTCATCTTTTACCTTCTCCTATGTTTTACCACTGGTACATTATGGTACAACTGGATTATTTCCACTTTTAGCTTCTCATTCTTTCCTCTAGCTATTTTAATTAATGTTTGGTTTTCATTGTCCTTTTCTACTCCTACTTTCTAGTCTAGTCTACTACTAAGTCCATCTGTTTTTCCTGTTTTTGTTCCTAGTACATGTTTTAAGATGAAATCAAATCTTGATAGGTATAATGCTCAATAAGCTTGTTTTCTGTCCAATTTTTGTGCTTTCATGAAATATTCCAGGTTCTTATGGTCTGTCCAAACCTCAACCTTGAACTTGGTGCTCTTTAATAAATGTCTCTAGTTTTTGAGAGGAAAGCTATAGGCCTCCATCTCCTATATTTGTACTCTATAGATAATACCCCTTCAATCATATAATCAGACACATTAACTTTTATTCTCATTTTTTAAATCTAAATCCAGTGCTGTTAACACCAGTTCTTTTGTAAATCTCTCTTTTAACTCTCTCAATGCTTTCTCTTGCTTCTCTATCCAATTCCACTTCTTATCTTTCTTCACCAAATCATATAATGGTCTGGCTATTGCTTAATGAACTACCAATAATAATTGGTTAATCCTAAAAATTTCTATACATCTTTAACTCCTTTTAGAGTTGGCCAGTCTAATACTCCCTTTATCTTCACTTCTTCCATCTATCTTAATTCCCTCTTGTCCAATTACTACTCCTAAGAACTCTACCTTCTTAACCTTCTACTTGTATTTTTCTAGTTTTACATATAAATTATTCTCCACTAACCTTTTTACTACTTTTACTACCATCTTATTGTATTCTTTCTTCTCTTTCATTCCTATAATTACATTGTCAATGAAGCTTCTCACTTCCTCAGTATTGATCAAGTCCTATAAAATCTTGTTTATCATTGTTTGAAATATTGCTGGAGAGTTTGTAAGCCCAAAGAATATGACTGTAGGTTTAAACAACCCTTCTGAAGTCATGAACACTACCTTCTACTCATCCTCTTCCTTTATTTGTAGATTATTATATCCTTATTGTAAGTCTAATTTAGTAAATACTTTCTTGATACCAATAATTTCTACAATGTCTGAAATAAGAGGCAAAGGATAATTATTTTTAATCATCTATTCATTTAAATACTGATAGTCCTGAACCATATACTTTTTACTGTCCTTTTTCCCTACAAAAAATACTGGTGCTGTTTGAGGCAATTTTGAGGGTCTGATATATGATATGTAAGTCTGAGTAAACTTCACTTGACTCAGACACCAAGCAATGAGTGCTCAAGGCTGTGATACTTAATGTAATGTAAGAGTAAAGACATCACAGGGAAAAATGTAATTATTTAGGTAATCATGTATATGCTCAGTAATATTACCTTATAAGAAAGAAAGAAATATTGTCTGAAAAGAAGAGATTATATCAAAGAACCAGAACTAGATATGATAAGTGGTAATCCTCAGAATTACAATATATTTTTTTCTCAATTGCTCTTCTATGAACTTGTGTATATCTCCCTCTTCTTCTCTTGACAACAAATACACTTTCTCCTTTCTTAGTACAAATTCTTTCTTCAACTCAATTGCATGATTTTATACTTTCTTTGTTAGCATTCTCTCACTTACTTTCTTTCTGAAGACATAGATCCACTTGTGGAACCTTTGGGGAACCAATTTCTTGGCCTTTTCTTCAAATTTAGCTGCTTCCTCCTCTTTGTCTCAAATCTCCCACTCCTCTACCACTTTCTTCACTTTCATTGTTTTCTTCTTTTTTGGCTTTCTTTTCTTCTTTTCTTTATTATTTTACTCCTTTTTTTTCACTTTTTTCCTTCTTCTTTCTGTTTTTCTTTTTTCTTTTGTTTTTGTTATCTTGGCTTTCTCTACTTTAGTCTCCACTGTTTCCCATACTCTTCTAGGCACCTCATTATCTTCACTTTTCCTGTTTTTTAGTCAATTTCAGGATTGTAATAAACAAGCCATAGCATTCCCAAAATTACACTCCACTTCTGATTACAAATCACATTGATTTATGTTCTCTCTCTATGTACCTAGTAATAAATATTCACCTCTACTATATGCTTGATAGGTTTCTTCTGTTGGACATAATTCACATCTTATTATCTGAGATCCAGTAGGGCATCTCAGAATAGGTGATTATGCATTATCTGAGAATGCAGAAGACAGGTCAGAACAATCTTCAGCTTCAGCTTATATACTGTGCCTCTATTAGTTACACAGGTTGTATATTTTGGATTGGGACTTGGAAACTTAGAGAGTAGAAAACCACTGGAAAATAGTGAGGTGTGTTGTTGCTAATACTGGAAGAGGGATGCTAGTTTTAGTCAATTTTCAGAATAACTACTACAGTATAAACTACTGGATTATATACTAGTTAGTATACTTAGGATAGCTTTCTAGAATATAACTACTGAGTGAGTTACCCTAATTTCAAGTAATCCTTGAATGTTAGGGGATGGAGATTGTTATTCTAGACCAACAAGGACATCCAAGGTGAAATAGATGGGTGTGATCTACACTAGAAGAGGTTGGGAAGTACAGATGAGAGAATATGAGTTATCTATGGGTTAGAACAGGTGTGGTTGGAACACAGAATGTGATATTTCCTTGTTAAAAGAACCATTTATGTTTCTTACATATATTGGTCTTTCTATTTTCTTCAACTTAAATCTCTGCTTTCTAGCAAACTCTAAACTCATGATCAACCCAGTTTCTTTACTATCTAATAATGCCTCTACTGTTACTCCTTCTTGCATATCAATCCTTTCCAACCCAATATTCACCATTACTTCTCTCAGTATGTTCCTATTGTCTAGGTTGTAATAGAATATATTTCCTATTACATTAAAGAGCATTGCAAACATATTGTAATTAAAATCTAATCAAAGACTATTAGATTCTCTTACCCATTTAAATTACTTGAATTGTTCTGATTGTCCCTATACTTAAGTCTTCTTTCTCATCCACAATTATTCAATTTCTACAGTTTCTTGCCAAATGTCCAAATTCTCCACAATTATAACAGTTTCTCTCTTTGTTCATATTTATGGTGTATGGATTGTGTCTTGGCACAAACTCTGCCTACTGTTGCAGATACACCATGACCATATTTGTTCTCTCTACTCCTTTCATTGGAGCAGGCCCTGCCAGTACCTATTGTTAAATCTCCTATCTTTTAAACCAAACCTGGGCCTAAGGCAATTGTTGCTCTTATACCTTACCAGCAGTTGCTGGTGCATTTGTTCTTTAAGCTAGAGCTCTTATTTCTCTTTTTATTCTTAACCTTTTCTCTTCCCATCTACTTTCCCTCTAATGCTTATTTAAATTTGTTGCTCTCTTATACCACTGTTTAATACTTCTGGGGGGATGTTCTACTTCTATTAATTTTCTTCTTATATCTCTGTTCATTTCTCACTGGAATTCTTTCACCAATAGTCTTTTCTCATATCCACTTTCCCTTACTGCTCTCCTAAACTCCTACACAAACTCTTTCATTATCCTACTCCTTTGCTCTACTTTCTTTAACTCTGCCACCTTTATTGTTTTATTATCTCTTTCCCCAAATCCTTCCTTCAAATATGATAAAAACTTTCCTATTGTTGCATAGCTTAGACTTCTATTTTCCGAATCCTTCATAATACTTTTCTTCCAAATATCTGCCAATCCTCTCTGTACATAAGACAAAATCTACTGCATTTTTTTCTCTACTGCTATCTCCTTCATATGTACAACCTATATGCCATCAAAAACCCTGAAATCTTTCCTGCTTCTCCATTTGACCTAGTGTTAGGTCAGGAAACTACTGCTGCTTTTTCTTCTCCTAGTCCTGCTTAAGCTATCAGTGTTTGTAAGACAGCTATTTGCTTTTATTTCTGTTGGACTAACTGCTTTAAATTTATTGAGCTGTGTTGACTCATATTGTAATAAAAAGAGAGTAAATTAATTGGAGTAGGTGAAAGTGGTGGAGATGTAGGAAATGATGAAGTATATAGGGGTAGGGTGGAACTGGTGCTGGTTTTTCTCTCTAACTCATACTTAGAACTTAATTCAATCTTGGTAAGTGCTAGTAGGTCTTCTTCAAGTTCTACCTTACACTGTTTACTAACTACCTAAACTACTGACTACTGCTCTAATCAAATTGTAAACTATTTTGTTTTAAGAAAGATATTCTATACTAGACAGCATCTAAAGAGTTACTGCTATTTTCCTGCATAGACAAGTCATAAGAGAATACTGCAGCATAGAGCTACTGTTAAGGCAACTGGGTAGAAGAGCAAAGCACTTTAAATCTCCAGGAAATCCTAAGTCTATTATTCAAGAAATTACTAAAAATATATACTCATCTATCACAAATGAGTTACTCATTGGTTGTGATACTTGAACTTAGTGGTGTTTCAGAGGTTCAGTATAAGGAGATAATGATAATAGGTAATGAGTAGTATCAACAGGAATAATTGATGTTGTTAAGTCTAAGATCTAGCTTTCAGATACAAAGGTATATATACAAAAGAGTGATGGTCTGTGCACAAGCTTTTGCCATCACATGATCAAAACTTGTACCTGATGGGAGCTGTCATCTGTCATAGCAGCTGTTAGGCTAATTTTAGAAGGTAACTAATTATGTTACTACATTGATATGTTTGTATCTCTACCAATACTTATTGCTTTGAGACACATCATATATGTTTGAAAATGGATTGATGAGCACTTTCCAATGCAAGTTCAATCGTGCAAATCCGTTCAGCCATTCATGAGATATTAGCAGACAAAGCTTTTACAGCTACTGATGGCCTGATATCTTAGTCATTTGTTGTCACTTTTGTACATCCTTTATATGTATGGATAGCCCTTATTTGGGACTTTCCAGCATAACTTATTTAGTGAAAATCTGTCTACTAGTTGTGAAGATACAAGCTGAATAAAGTTTATGACACTCATCTCCAAAAAATCCTAAGAGAACAAAATGGGAATTTCTGAAGATAATGTTATATCCCAAACTCTGAAACATGTCCAAGACATATTTGACTTCAATACAACATCAAATCCCCACAGTTATTTGGCCTTATTTGTGCACAAAACTTTGTTGGTAGTTTGATACTTTATAATGGACTTAATTTCATTAAAAGTCTGCAGTTATTTGGCTTTATTTGAGTCAAAATCCATGGTCATATTCATCTGTTTCCATTGTCTAATTATCTCCTTCAAACTCCACAAATTTACTCAGACTTTATGCAGAGTTTTTCCCTCTCCAAATCTGAACTCCTAAGTAGTATTTCACTAATGAAATACTTGCTCAGAGATCTGTTTTAGTTACTCCTTTTGTTATTTTATGTATTTAAGGCTGGTGACCACTTTGTAATAGCTAGCCTGATAAT
>Ga0157358_1000590_pt1 | contig 15217 bp, 5 predicted proteins | sample AttcapACBM2_FD_111484 | JGI IMG/M metagenome (GOLD analysis project Ga0157358, IMG submission 111484) | Fungus gardens microbial communities from leaf cutter ant in Botucatu, State of São Paulo, Brazil - Atta capiguara ACBM2 | ecosystem: Host-associated > Fungi > Mycelium > Unclassified ...
CTAGAGCTTAGAACAAAAGCCTACTCTTGTATTAAGTGGCATAAGAGAACTCAGTAGAGTTTCTACTACAGTCTAGCCCTTCTTATATACCCTAGAGAGTAGTCTGTATACTCTTTTACCCTAATCTATCCTAAAGTATGACTAAGACCTTCCTTTTAACAGGTTTTATTATGTTCTGTGGTCATGTGACTGTGTGACTGTGACGTGGTGTCACGCTTTGTGACTATGTGACATCACATTTCCCACCCTACTTAGGTTTCTTTATAGAAACTACTACTAAATAATAGAAAAATAGGAAAAAATAAAATAAGACTAAGCCCTTGTTCTGAGGTTCTAACAGTATCTATGAAACAAATCAGACTTCAAATATGGAGCCTATTAGAATAGATTTAGCAGAGTATTGTGAAATATCTAGCTATCTGCTGTTCTAGCTTATATATGTACAAAGACCACTTGGTGTTAATAGAAATATATCATAATACTATTCTCTAGAGAACTATAGAGAAAGCAATGTCACCTACTCATTAATAGAATAGAAACACTAGAACTATACTAGAAAGTGATATCATCCACTCAAAAAAGACTAGCTACAAGAGATAGGCACTTAAGAGTAAGCTTAAATAGTAGAATAAAGCAAGAATACAACTCTATTCCAGATAACTATTCTAGATAGTATATCTAGTATATAATCTAGTAGTTTACACTGTATTAGCTTATCCTGAAAATTGACTAAAACTGACATCTTTTTCTGGTATTGGCAATGACACACCTTGGTACCCTCCAGTGGTTTTTACCCATTTAAGTTCTCCAAGTTCAGTTCTAAAATATATAACTAGTACAACTAGTAGAGATACAGTACACAAGCTGAAACCAAAGATTGTTCTGATCTATTTTCCACATTCTTAGATAACATACTAACTAATATATTTGGACCTCTGAGATATCTTATCAGATCTCAGATAATAATATATGAACTGAGTCTAATAACCATGAGGTAAATATGCTGTAAATATATACCTTGATATCATCCTTCTAGTTTTTTTCCCTAAGTTTTAGGTCTATAACATAATGTCATGTGATGTATCATGTCACCATGGTCACATACCTCTTCATTGTTCAAGAAATAAAAGAAAAAAAGATATTAAATCAAAGAAAATAGATAAAAATAAAATAAAATAAAAATAAAATATAAGAGTTCAAGCATACTATAATATTTAGCTTATGTACTGCACTATTTGTTTGCTAGGGTCATAACTTCAGGAAGATGAATAGAGTTCAAGAGAGTGAGTTCTGATAAGAAGTGTGTTACTATAAAATACTAAAGTTTAATGTTAAATAATATTTGATTATTAGACTAAATAATACAATATATCTACCAGTCCTTAAATACAAGTATGATTGAATTAGATGTCTCATAGTACAGCCCCAAGTGGAGATTTCAGTAATAAGACATAATAGAAGTTTGATAGAAGAACTCTATCATAGAAGACTAAAAGTACTTACAGGATTTTAATAGAAGATAAGTTATGGAATAACATTACCACAGAAGACAGTCTATTTTTGGGGTTGAACTTGTCATATAATACAATGTCACAAGCCCTACAAATTTTCTAAGTAACTCTCTATCTCCAAACATTTCTGAAATTCTATTTCTATAAATTTTATTAAGAAACTTTTGTTATTCTCTAGGTTAACACTACCCTAGTAATTGTTAACTAGCTCACATGATTTTCACTCTCATACATAATACTATTCATTCTATGGAGTTAGCATGACTTTTTGTTCTTCACATATTTTTTCAAGCATAATGTTTCTTTTTATATTATCTTTGACTGTGGTTTATAGTTTGTCTTAAACTTTTTCTATTCTTTAGATATAGCTCTAAACATGCATTTTTACTTTACTTCAGATTAATATCTTGAAGATAATAAAAAATAAAATATATAAACTAAACTCTGAAGTAATATCTTTATATATTATAACTACCAGTAAGACAACTAGTCTAAGCTTCTGCCTCTTGCAGAGTTTTCTTATAATAATGCTTCTAGTGCTACCATTGATATATCTCTGTGTTTTTCTAATAAGAGTTATTATTCTAGTATTTCAGTGTACTCTAAATATAATATTACTTTCTCCCAAACCTACAACTTTGCTATTAATCTCAATAAATTATAAGGTATCCTCAAGTTTGAGATCTTTATAGCCTAACAGTATTATCAAAAGTCTACTAATATATGGCAATATTTTGCATCTAATTTCAAAGCAGATAACATGAAATTATTGCCTAACCTAGTATTTTGTTATTTATTCTTTGTCTCCTAAAGTCTATATACTTTATATACCTAGTTTTCTATATCTTCATACTCAAACTAGTTATCTCCAATATATTTTCCAAAAGAATTTAATCTGCTCTAGTATAAGTCATCATTGATAGAGAATTTGGGTATGAAATCTTAACTGTGACTAAAGAAATAATAGTGTAGAAAATAACTAAGAAGATGTTATAGAAACATTTTCTAGGGAATAGAATAATCTAAAGTCTAGATAATAAGTGTTAGAAGTAAAGATAGTAGACTTTATTTATTTTGTTTTTCTTTCTTATCTTTATTTTCTTTTCCATTTATTTTCTTATTTTTAGATCTAAGATTAGGATTTAGCATGATATTACATGTAACTGTCACATATGTCACAGCCACATACACAATCACATGACACATAAAAGAATATAGGAGATTTTAGAAGAATGATATTATATAGTATATTAATGATATATTAACCTCATGTAGTATATATAATCTTGAGAATAGGTTAGTGGTAGTCTTTTACAGACTATTAAGCTATTGTATATAAGATAGACACTCTTACTAGAAACTTTATTGAGTTTTCTTATATTAACCTAATATAAGATTCTTTTTTTACTCTTATACTTAAGTTTAAGTCACAATATTAAAACTCAATATTATTCTTAGGACTGCTTAACATAGAGCCCTCTCTACACTTTTCTCTTTACTCTCTTATTATTCTTAACAAAGAACAACACCATCTTTAGTCAAGCAAAATTGCTAGGCTCTAGATATACTAGCTATACAAGAAAAGCTTAGTCATGTATAGTATACCAAATCCATGTATTATAAGTATATCAATCTTATATAAATGTGTTCATTATCTTTTTAATTATTAGTTTTGTACTATTGGTTCTTTTATAACCAATATATATAAGAGAAAAGCAAGTGTTCTTAAAATCTTATTTAGAGTAGAACAGTCTTCTTAGACCAAAATCATCTACACTTTCCTTAAGATAGTAGTTGATAACTTAAATAGTCAATAAATAGTATAAAGTAAGATAAAAAAATCTACTAGCACTTATAGGTATTACTTCAAGTTTGGAATATGAGTTTGAGAGTGAGGCTAATACCAGCTTCTTTCCTTTACCATTGTACACATCTTTATTTCCCACACTACCACCACCATCTTTTACACCCTTACCAATTGATTTTCCTTCTCATTATAATATAAATTAACACAACCAACTAAAGCAGTTATAGCTCTTAATAATGTAACAAGAAGAATAAATATTGGTGATGCAGGCATAGTTAGTAGCAATGGTAGTAAGAGTAAGAGAGGAGAGAGGAGAAGAGATAGTAGCTCCAAGACCTATAATGTTACAACTTAAACTTTAAGTAAAAGAAGAACTTTGTATTGGTTAATATAAGAGAACTCAGTAGAGTTCCTAGTATAGGTATATCTACTCTATATATCTCTGGTGTATGGTCTGTGTATACTTTATATTTAGCTTATCCTAAATGTTATGAGTTATATAAATAAGAGTCATCATCTTATATAATATATAATACTATCTTTCTAATAATATAACATTGTGACCATGACTATGACATGTGTGACCAACCTGTGATAGTTGTTATGTCTTGTCACATTACTGTGACCAGCATGATAATTATACATAATATTACATTGTTTTCTCTTTACTAAGTCTAAAAATAAGAAAAGAATTAAAATAGAAGAATTAAAATAGAAAATAAGAAAGACTTAGATAAGAAAAGAGAAACAAGAAAGAAACAAGTCCACTATCTTTGATTCTGACACAAAATTGGGCATTAAGCAGAGATAGCTGAGCTTTTATGCAAATGTATAGTAATTCTAGAGAAAAATAGAAGTTTTTTTAATGAAATTGATGGATGAGAAGTTATTTGAGAGATCTGTAGGACTTGTGGGGCTGAGATTTAAATTATAATTATATACAAGTGATACAAGACTTATAAGTTTGATATCATCCCAGTAATTGTTGACTAGCTTACCAAGCAAGTGATTTTTATTTCTGCTTATAACACTATAATCTCTGTGAAGCTAGCATAACCCTTTATTTTTTATGTGTTTTTTTCCAAGTATAGCATTTCTTTTCATGTTACCTCTAACTATAATTTAAAGTTTATCTCAAACTTTTTCTATTCTTTAGATATAGCTCTAGACATGTATCTTCATTTCACTTTAGGTTACTATACTAAAGATGATAAACAAATAAAATATACAAACCAAACCTTGGAGCAATACTTCTGTATATATTATAACTATCAGCAAGACAACTGGTTTGAACTCCTGTTTCTTGTGGAGTTTTTCTATAATAACACTCCCAATGCTACTACTGGATTCTTTCCATTCTTTGCTGATAAGAGTTATAATTCTAGTATTTTAGTGTACTCTAAACATAATATTACTTTCTCTTGAGCCTATGACTTTGCTATCAATTAGGATATAGAAATACTAAGAACAAATCTAAGTGGCTTCCTACTACTGAACTCACTTATATTGTAAACTTGATTGCTGATTTCTACAATGCTTACTTTACTAAGTCCAAGTCTCTCTTTTTGTCATAATTACTTTGCTACAAAGTTCAAACTCTGATCTTTACATACTTCTGATAGGATTTTCCCTTTCTTCTCTCTATTTTCTTGTCTTATATAGTAAACAAAAAAACAAACTAATTAACAAGAAGTATAAAACAGTGTTTGCACCAACTCTTCTTCTATATTCTTTTCTTTAGACCTAATATCTATGGACTTCTTTTAGTAGCTTCTGTTTACTGCCTTCTCTACTTCTTTCTTCTCATTTCCTTTCTCACTCTCTTCCAGCTTAATTCTCCATCTATTCTTGAAGTTTTTTTTGCAGACCTGACAGTTTAGTTATTATAGTCCTTTGTTTTTGTATCAAGTTCTGTAAAAACTTCTCAACTCTACACTATTCTTTAACCAAGTCTCAAAGTGTTTTTTCAATTATTGTTTAATAGTGATCAACTTTACATAGATCAACTGTTATAAAGGAGAAATTCAGCAAAAAGATGAAATAAATTTTAAATTTGTTACTTACCTGCTATAATACACTATATATATATACTCCTATCTAGCTCACACATATTGGTTACAAGAGTTCTATCTATCTATCTTCACTATATCATTCTTGCAAACTCTCTTCAGTTGTTTTTTCTTTGTTTTCTTCAAAAGTCATAGATATATTCCAAAACATTAAACCTCTTTGCCAAGACCTCTGCCTAAAGTCTTACCAGCTCCTTCTTTTACTGCTGATATGCTTTTTCTTTAGTATGTTTCCTCTTCTTGTTCTTATATTACCTCTATTTGGCCTTTTTTTGCTCTGGCCTTTACTGCCAGTTAAGTCTTTCCAGCAGTCCTTTGCCCATATTATATCTTCATTACCTTTTTTAAGCAGGCTATAATAGTTTGTCCTTCAACATACCAATATACACTTTTTTCTTTTTGCTATACTAGAATCTCAGCTTTTAGATCCAAGAGGATTAGAGACATAGTTGAAGAGTTGTAAGAGAACATGATAGTAGGAAAAGAAGAAGCAAATTTTTTCTTTTGTATTAACTTATAAAATGATTTCTCTAGGTAAACTCAATAGAACTTCTAAGACTTAATCCTAAGAAAGAAGTGCTATCATATATCAAGGTTTAATACTACAAATAACACATTCTTTATAGTAATGTTATCTCTTATCAAACTCTATGAGTACTCAGTTTTTTATAGCAGAGATTACTCATATTCCAAACCTTATGTATAGTCAATATTTCTCTATGAATCAATTTGATCAGACATCTACTCAGTTTGAAGCTAGGCTCAAATACTAACTTTATTTATTGTGGATAATTGTCAAACTATGTAGTAATAGCACTACTTGAATTTCCAAGTATTTTAGACACTTATCTCTATATTTAAGAACTAATAGATACTCTGTAAATCTCCATTCCGATAATTAATTGTAGTCTTCATTACTTTTAACTTCAGTATTAAGTTAACACACTTTCTTCTATCAGAACTCTTTCTATTGAACTCTGTTTCAGTATTTAAAGTTGCAACCAAGTGATATGCAGATAGCATAGTATATAAACTGAAGCCAAGGTTATTCAGAAAAGCCTGCAACACTATAAAGTTTGATAAGTTCTTATACTTATCAAACTTCAGCTAACCCTATAGATTTTCATCTCTAAATCTAATATGAAGTATAAAAGGACCTGCCTCTTTTTCATAGCTAGTTCAAAACCCTATAGAAAGCTTACAATATTTACTATCCAATCAGAATCCTACAGAAAGTCCACAGTGTTTGATAACTATTAAGAACTTTACTACAAGTTTATAGTACTGCTATTCCATGTTCCAACTACAACCATCATCATTGTTCCATACTTCCTACCCTTTTAAATTATATTTTATATTTTTTATCAGTGTTTCTAGCTATCTGATTACTGTCATTCTCTGCTTACATCAGTACTGTTCTGCTAGATTAGAATAGACTATAGAATACTTATAATAGTTACTGTTTTTAGAAGACCTTCTTAGATTCTTTCTAAGGTATGCCTTATTCTGTCACTTCTATAAAAAATATAATCTAGATCCTTTCTGAAGATTGTAACTCTATATACTTCACAGACTTTACTTAGTTATTTTAATAATAGAACAGAATATCTCTCTCTAAGATCTTAAATACATTAATTGGTTTGGTAGTCTCAAATTGTCTGTCTTTATGTCTTGACCTTTCTTACTATCTCTCACTTCTTGACCAATATCTGTTTCCAGCAACCATCTCATAATTCTAGTTAATACTGACAAAGCTCTGAGGCTTCTTTAGTACTATTTATAAAAAATAGCTGAATATCTATATACCTTGAAGCATTCTTGTAAACCAACTCTGAGACTTGCAAGCTTTGGTATCTAATTTTACCTCTCTGACCTTATCTTTATACTTATAGATGTACCTTGTCTACTATTGCCCTCAAGACTCTTATCTTCCACCAGCACTTTAGTATTTAGAAACTTATTTTACTACTCCCAATCTCATATCTTACCTCTACCAAACTTTAGCAGTGATTAACAAACAGGACAAGCTTTTCTAAATGCCTGTTCTTTATATATTTAATGATCTGAGAACTAGTTCTCATATAACTAAGATAAAGTTCTCTAGATTCTTTTGTTAGTTGAATCTTCAAGTGGTCTAAAAGTATCTTTTGTTAAGAATCTACTACCAGTACTTTCCCTATTATCATATAGCCTGAGTTTGAGCAGCTCTTTTATAAGCATTTCTTCCCAATTAATACTATTACTAAAGCTATTAACAAATTAGAGAGAATAACATATTACCAAGAAAGCCATACTATAAAAGACTATCTAGATGAGTTCCAAATCTCTAAAGCTAGCTCATTAATTCCCATACCAGAGTAGTTAAGTTTCATTATAAACTTTGAGTAGTAATCTAAAACCAGATTCCTACTAATGAAGAGACACAAAGATACATACCTTCTATATAATTTAAGGCTACTTAGAGAATAAATCAAGTTAGACAAACTAACAAGATATTCTAGTCAACTCAGTAGTCCACTGCCATTATTACAACTTAAACTTCAAAGTATTAAGATAAAAAAGTGTCATACATAGTTCATACTGGAAAACAAAAGCCTACAGGGTTGGATCAGAAATATACTGAGTATAGAAACTTTATACAAAGAGCTTAGTAATGTGAACTTTCCAAAACAACCTTAAATTTAGCTTATATACTATATCATCTATCTATTGTATAGTCACAACTTCAGAAGATGAATCAAAGTCCAAGAGAATAAGTACTGATATAACTACTAGTCTTATATACAAGGAGATTTAATAAAAGAACTCCACTGTGAAAGGCCAAGTTAGATAGGATTATATCTGCTATTGAAGATTGAGTACACTAAAAGTTTGAGAATAATTGTATCACTACTATAGTAATGTGTTACAGAAAGTGTGGTCATTATAAAAGACAGGATTTTATTGAAATTGAAGAAGAGATTACTACTATGGAAAACAATCTTTAGAATAGTTAGATTTAGCATATGTATACAACAAAAGAAACTTTGTATTAGATTAATACAAAAAAACACAATAGAGTTTCTAGTACAAAGTGTTTATATATACTAGCTAGTTAGTCTGTACAAGACTATTACTAACCTACTCTAAAGGTTATATGTTATTTATAAAGTCAACATGTAGTAAATATACTATATAATATTATTATTCCAAATCTTTTATATTCTTCTATGTATTACATAATTATATGACTAATATATAATCACATATAACATCACATTATATCTTTAACTTTAAGTTCAAAATATGAAAATAAATTAAAATTAAAATTAAAATAATAAAATAAAATCAAGTCCACCACTTCCAACTCTAATATTACTCTCCCTTCAAGATTTCTCCTCTAGAGAAACTAACTTTCATTTTCACCAATTCCTCTTTAATTTCTTCAATATCTTGTCTTCTTACTTTTATACTCAGTCTTTTCTTGAATTTTACTACTAATTTCTTTATATGCTCCAGATCTTTTTTTTATGTATCATGCTCTGCCATAAACACCTCCTATTGCACCAAGTATTTGACCACTCCTCTTATTTTTATTTTATTTAATATTTTATCAATTTTCAATATCTTACTGAAATTCATAACTAGATAAATTCTTATCAAAGTTGGCAGTCTTAGTTTAACTGTATTAGTAGACCTCTTCAATAATATATAGACCAACATATCAGTCTACTAGTTTTTTTACTAGCCTTTCTTTGAATACTAAATCTTTTATACTTAGTATTACTTTATCTTCTTTCTTCCATTCTTCAGCTTTTATTCTTCTTTTATCCACTTGTCTCTTCATTTCCTCCTGAACTTTTCTTAACACTGCTTCTGCTTCCTTTTGAACTTTTTTCATTCTCTTTGCAAACTCCATTGTTTTCTCCACCTTTCCTTTCCTTCTAATATTTGTTTTTATCTTCAACTCTCTTCTATAATTTACTATAAACAGAGACATCTTAGTTGCTGAATACATCTTGTTGTTTACTACAAACTCTGCTATCACTAACCATTCTAGCTGATTCTTTTGTCTGTAATCCACAAAAAACTATAAATATTGTTCTAGTTCTTGGTTTATTCATTCAGTCTAACTATCTATCTATAGATGAAATAATGTTGACAACTTTGTTTTGATTCCCAATATTTTATTCAACTCCTTTGTTAAATCTACTGCAAACTGTGATCCCCTATCCAAAATCACATTCTCTGGTAACCCATGTAGCTTCTACACATTATCTCTAAACAACTTTGTTAGACTTTCTGCTGACATCTCCTTTGTTATTGCTATAAAATGAGCTATCTTGAACAACCTATTCCACACTACTAAGATCATATCTTTCCTCACTACTAATAGTAACTTCATGATAAAGTTAACTATTCATGGTTTCTCTAGCACCTCTTAGTTTTTCTGCCAGTGTTTCTATATGGTTTTTTATTCTTTAGTACATATCCCAAACTCTAAAACATGTCCGAGACATGTTTGACTTCAATACGACATCAAATTCCCGCGGTTATTTGGTCTTATTTGTGTCCAAAACTCTGTTGGTAGTTTGGTACTTTATAATAGACTTAATTCCACCAAAATTCTGTGGTTATTCCGCTTTATTTGAGTCAAAATCTGCAGTCATATTCATCTGTATTCATTGCCTAATTATCTTCTTCAAACTCTGCAAATTTACTTGGACTTTATGTAGAGTTTTCCCCTCTCCAAATCTGAACTCCTATGTAGTGTTTCACTAATAAAACACTTGCTTGGAGATCTGTTTTAGTTACTCCTTTTGTTATTTTATGTATTTAAGGCTAGTGATCCCTTTGTAATAGCTAGCCTGATAATTGACTAAAGTTGACACTAAATCTCCAGTGTCAATGGTGATGTGCTTTACCTCTCTCCTTACAACTTCTTACAAGATCATTCTCTGAAATTGCAACCATGGGGCTTGTAGGAGGCACAACACATAAGTTGAGGCCAAGGTCGTTCTGACAAGTCTGCATCACCAAGCTCATCACATGAATTTTCTACATTCTGTGCATGTCCAAGCCAACTCCATGAACTTTTATCCTCAAGTGCAAACTGCACCTAATAATATCACATTCATCTACATGCTTTCCTACATCCTTTGTTACTTTTAGCCACTAATAGTTTTGTATCACCAATTTTATTATCTTCTATCTTTCTTCATGTTTAGCCATTGGTATATTATGGTGCAATCAAATATTCTCTATTCTCAATTCCTTATTCTTTGATACATAGACCTTCTCTTCCTTTAATACCAACTCTTTATCTATCTGCCATTTATCACCTCTCAATACTCTTACTTCTACCTTCTTCATCTCCTCTACTACTTTTACTACTTCTTCATCTTTACTTCTAGTCTTTATCATTTTTTCTATTATATCTACTTATTTTATTAATTTTTGATTTTTATATATGATGATATCAGAGGCATAGCTATAGCATGTCTACCTTGTGGTTAAGGTATAATGAACTTATAAATGATACATAGATTTTAGAGTAGGCATTGTAGTATAAAGCATGGACTAGCATATATTAGTATATATAGACCATATCTGAATAGTTGTAGATAAAGTGCCAATAAAAGTTGGCAAACCCTAAAATATATTGTAGTAGAAGGTTCTCCATCAAGTTTCTCTTGTAAATTCCAATATAAGAATAATGAAAATATACTGGTTCTACTTTAAGTTTGTATACATCTTTACTATCATAGTATTAGTTACTACAACATCTGATAGATATCTATCATAGCAACCAGTTAAGCTAACAAGAAAAATCAATAACAAAAGTAGCAAGAGAACTTCATCATTAGAATAGTCAAAAAAATGATAAGCTATTTTCTTTCTATGGTAAAATCTATATCCTAGATATTCTGAACCTTTATATTAGAGAAACTAGTGAGGTTTAGTAGACTTTTATAATCTTTAGGAAAACATAAGCTCTATTGACTATAGATTATAATGATACAGCTTATCTTCAGGAAAACCTAAGAGAATAGAGTAAGGTTTCTAAAGGTAAGAGATATCTTAATAATATATACTCTTACTATATATTCCAAACTCCCAGATTAGCTTACTTTATGAGAAATAATAAAGACAGCATAGCTAGTGGCATCCCTAATAGAAACATTTAGAATATGAGTCTGGAAAGAAAGAAGGGTTACTACTAGTAACAGAAGAGAATGGGCAACAATAATAGACAGAATTGCAATTAGTAGAGGTCTACAGTAGAAAGTAGTAGAGTCTACTAGGCAAGCTCCACAGTATTAGTAGCAACATTTGGTATTCTGAGATCAAAGAGAACTCTATAGACTTTGGCAACAGTATTAATGTTGAAAGAACAGGTCTTCTTATACTCTAGCTCTAACAAAGCATAGTTTCCCTCCACTATAATTTAAAAATTGCTAAACACACAAGTTAATAGAAAATACTAGAGTTGGTGTTCTAAAGTTACTAATAGTCTCAAATATATAAATATTTAAGTTAGTATGTTGGCACTTATAACCTTTGCTTGCAAACCAAGCCTATCTAGCATCTACTCCTTATCTACTATATATATCAAATATAAGATAGAAAACAATAAATATAGACTTTATTGTAGAACTCCCAGAATTCACAGAGTTTGATGCTATGATGACTATACTATGATAGACTCCATGTTAAAGAAAACACACTTTATTCTCACTCATATAATAATCACTATGGAGAGAACCATAAGGCTATTCTTGCACTATGTGTAGAAATTTTATATTCTTTTCATACATGTTGTTTCAGACAAAGGTCTGCAGTTTTCCATACTATTTACCAAGAAAGAAACTCTACCAACTACTTGGAGTTGAGATTACCTCTTCTACAGTCTAACATATAAATAGACAGAACATATAAATCAAGAGTTAGATCAGTACTTCTAGACCTTTATAAACAAAAAAAGAGTAACTGGTACAATCTTTTGCTACTAGTATAGTTTCAGTACAACAACTATGTATACATCTCTATTCAGCAACCTCTATTTCTTCCTAATACAAGATACCTATCATCAATAAGAGTCAAGCTATACTAGTAAGAGTCAAAGTTGAAAAGTGTTTAGTATTTTGAAGTTCACAGAGCATATAAAGTCTGTACTCAAAGAAACTAAGTCTACTATTCATAAATTTCACAATGACATGATTTACTTCTATAATCAATAGCATACTTGTAAGAAATAATAAGCTCAGTTACTTAAAGTAGCATAAGAACTATAGTATATTTAGTACCTGTAAGAAACAGTAAGCTACATAAAAATGTTAGCTTAATGTGTAAATATATCTAAGAGTGTGTCCATATCTCAATTACTCAAAGCAACATGAGAACTGAGAGACACAAAAGACTACAGCACTAGTATATATATAAAAAGTGGTATCCAAGATCCAAGCAGTGGCCAAAGCAATGGTGAAAGCAAGGTGGTCTAAGCATCCAGGTTTTGAACATTCATACTATGCATCCTTCAACAAAGTTGTCCAATTGCTACTTTAAACCTTACATAGTAGAAAAACAAGTTGGACCTATATTATACTGTCTAAGACTTTCTCTCACACTATAAATACTCAAACCAACAACATCTGAACCTTATTCTTATTGATGGAGAAGAAAAGTGGTAAATCAAGAAGATTCTTGATAGTTGCTGATACTATAAAATATTAGTACTTGATCAAATAAAAGAGATTTGGTATAGAAGAAAACTTCTAGGAGAATGCTTTAAACTAGATCAAGTAGTTAAGTTTTGCCATCTTGACTTCCAAGCTCTGCAATTTGTTCAAGTAGCTAACTTTCAAAGCATTAACTTCAGATCCATCCCTCTTACTTCAAAACACAACAATCTAGAAGAAGAGGTAAATGTAAGAGAATCCATTGCCTTACAGTGTTCCAAGCCCCAAATACTGCTAATACCTATCAACAACTTTGCAGAGTTTTCCACTTTGCTCAAACTAAGTAAAGTGCCATTGTTCAAGTAATTGTTGTCCTATGTCCCTGGCTATTTCTGAATAATATTAATATTCTAAATATTTCCATCAGGGTTCCTAACCATTTGGCTACAATTATTATCTGGTTGTGCTAGCATTATTCTGTCAAATTAAAATGTAGTCTGGAGTATATATGATAGCTACTACCTTAAGAAGACCTTATTTTATTCTCTTAGATGTCTCTTAAAGCTTACAGTGATAACAATGAGTATATCTCATTGAAATCAATATCTTCAATCTGAGAGAACCTCTTAACTACCACATAAGCTTTATAGTACTTAATTTGACTATCAACATTCAATTTTATCTTAAACATCCACTTATAGTCAACTATCTTCTGACTTCTAGGCCTAGAGATGTTTTGTGAACAAATTGCTTCATTTCTTCAGCACAAGCTACTCTTCACTAAGCTCTATCAGAATGAGATACAACTTTTGTATATATGAGTAGGTTTAGATTGATATTTGTAATTTTTGCTGACTTATTATTCATTACTCTGGTAACTTCAATGAAAATAATTTTCTCTATTCTCTTTTCAATAGTACTAGGCATAATAGCTTGTGACTTTCAAGAGAACTTATTATATTTGTAAGAATTATGATAATTATCATCATCATCATGTATAGGTTGGTGCTTAACTTTGGTGAGCCTGTGGACTCTAGGTGGTGGACTCAAAGTGACTGTAGAAATAATGTATTAAAAGCAGAAGTTCTAGGTCTTTCAACAAGCTTAGTGGAAGAATCCTTAGAGGTGGTGTGAGACAAGTTCTCACCTGGAACAATAGTTCCATCTTTGTTTTTTAATACTGTCTAATACTTCAGACTTGAATCAGTATTTACATTTATGTCTATTTCATCATCACTATCATCATCATTGAGAATTCTAATATAAACTTCACTAGATCTAACTTATTTTCTCTCAAAAAAAAATCACATTATGACTGATATCAATATTTCTAAGTTACAGTAATAAACTATGTAGGCTTTTTTATTCTCAGATAAATGTGATAGTGAGCTTGAAGCCTATATAGGGATAGTAGTGAGACTTCCCAGTTAATGTGCCATGATTAATAACTTAATTTAAAACATGGGCAGTATAGATAATTACATATCCCTAGAAAATAAGAGATATGTTACTGTTTAGTATTATGATGTGAGAAGTACTGATGAATGTGTAGTTAACATGTTTAGCTATACCATTTTCATGGAGTATATTAGGATTAGTAAATTCATGATGAATACCTTTTGACTTTAAGTATTTTGTGAAGTGTTCAAAGGAGTATTCATTACCATTGTCACTTTAGAAATAGTTTACCCTTTCATCTGTCTCAATCTCAGCATACTTGATCAATGCTATTAGTTTCTTCTCAGCCTTATCCTTGATCTTTAAATATATTGTAAGTGACTATCAATAAATATGATGAAGTAGCAGTGATCTTCTTGAGTGGTTTTTGTTATGGCAACCACTAGACACAAAGTCCAATAATTATACAAGCAAGTAAAGCTTTCAGTAGGCTATCAATGTAGGGATCACAAGAGAACTTGACAAGGAGTCTCTGCTGTATTAGAATCCTATTTATACAAACTACACCTGGTCCATACTACTAATAATTAAACCTGCCCTTATGTCCATACTTCATCCTTATGTCCACCTCATATCTTACTCAAGGCTATCATGTTGCATCCATGTGCTCTGACATCATCTTTCAGATCCTTCTACCATGTTTTAGACCTATGATGTCACATCATGTGACATGTCATGTGACTGAAATATCATGTGCCTCTTCATCATCCAAAA
>Ga0157358_1000591_pt1 | contig 15200 bp, 16 predicted proteins | sample AttcapACBM2_FD_111484 | JGI IMG/M metagenome (GOLD analysis project Ga0157358, IMG submission 111484) | Fungus gardens microbial communities from leaf cutter ant in Botucatu, State of São Paulo, Brazil - Atta capiguara ACBM2 | ecosystem: Host-associated > Fungi > Mycelium > Unclassified ...
GAGAGAAGGATATGAAAGGTGCTCATGTAAAGAGTCAACAGCTTGAGTTGTTGGCACTGACGATGTCCCCGTAATAAGGTTGTCCAGAGTCTCGTCGCCGTTCGGGTCCATGCAGGTGAACTGAAGTGGGTGCGAATCTGAATCTAACTGCTCAGAACTATGGAAGCAGACATGTCCAATATACTATGAGGCATTAATGGGGTAGTGGTAACCTGGATCGTTGCCATTTGTGGGATTCGATCCGCCGGGGGTTCGATTCCCTCTTAATGCAGTAATTTTTCCTTATCTCAGTACTTGGTTATAATCTAGTACTTCCAAAGTTGAAAAGGTGATCTACAAACTTGCCATTGGCAAAAGCGGTCAAAAACTAAAACCAAAAATAAATAAATAAACAAGTTAGTAAAGCATTTTATAACAAGAAATTGGTTTATAAATGGTTTTATGATAAATATAACTGATTCCTTCTTAACTTTAAAAATTTCTTGTTTTTCAAATAGAATTTTAGTTTCAAGTTCACTTAATAGCTTTATTTTAAACTATTGGTTGCTAAGTAGTCAAATTAATATTTTACACTACACTATATTACAACATTGAATTAGAGCTCTAACTTTTGTCATAAAGAGTCTTGTGAAGATTATATATGCTAATATTATTGTTTTAGTATTTTTTACTTTAGATGATTCTTATTATATAATGTATCATATGACTTTTTGATTATATATCTCTTCATTGTCCATAAAAAATTGAAAATTGAAAATAAATTAAAATCAAAAGAAAAAATAAAATAAAATTGAATCTAAAAAATTTGCAAGTATACTATAACAGTCTTCTCTTTAAGATTCTATCTTCAAAGAAAGAGCAAGTTCCTTCTATTTGTCATAGTATGCTTAAACTCTTATATTTTATTTTGATTTTTCTTTTTCTTTTTCTTTTTCTTTTATCTCTTGGATGATAAAGAGGCATGTGATCATAGTCACATGATGTGATGTCATAAATCTGAAACATAGTAGAAGAAACTAGAATAATAATGTCAAGAGCATGGCTATAGCATGTTTGTTTTGTGAGAATAATATAGTAGACTCATAGATGATATATATAGTTTAGGGTAGGACTTGTAATAGTAGTATATATAGTATAGGAATACATTGGGGACTCCTTGTTGAGTTTTCTTATAATTCCTACAAGATTCTTACAACTTAAGACTATTCTAATATACTATTAATTATTGGTTACTACAATACTGTTATATTTCTAAGCTTGGCTCACATTGCAACTTAAGCAAAGACTTGAGTAAGGATAGAGATAATGATCAATTAGTAAAGCATAAGAATATAAGATTGTATCTACAACTATATATACCTATTAATTATAAAAAAAGAAAAAGAAAGATAATAAGAAAAGTATAAGAAACCTTTTACTACTATATGAGGTTTTGACTAATATTATATGAAAGAAACATAAGACACAATGAATATGAGCTATAAGATAGAACAGACTTTACATATGCCCAAAGTATGTTAGTTATGAGGCAAACATCATGGAATATAAAGTATTACTGATTATAATAATACTTCTATTTTAATGTTTATGTTCTCATAAACTCTTTAGTTATTTCATCTTTAACTATATATGTTGCTATCAATTTCTTGGTAGGTCTGGTGATTAGTGTTATGTTTATTGTGTAAGATATAAAGAATGGTGTGTGTAGTAGTTTTCTTATGTATTATAGCTGGTAATCCTTGTTAACTTATATCTATATTATGTTTTTGTTCTAAAAAATATATAGTGATTTCATTTCTATATTGTATACTCTTTTCTCTACCAGGTTGGATATATTTATAATGGATAGGTAATAAGAATAACATTATATATGTTAGATATTATAACTCAAGTCTCAGAGTTAAGACAAAAGCAGAACCTTGTATAGAGTTTACATAAGAGAACTTAATAAATAGTATTTTTAGTTGTTTATCTTATAAATACTAAGTTAATAGTTTATACTAGGCTATATTTAACCTATTCTGAAGGCCATACATTCTATATAAAGCCAATATGTAGCAATTATGCTGTTATAATATCACTTAATTATTATATCATAACCTGGCCATATCTGTTCCAACCTATTTGTACTCTCAAACTTCTTCCAGTACAAATTAATATTCTTTATTCTAAGTTAATCACTTCTTAAACATTCTTGCTGAACTTCTAATAACTCTATGGATTTTCACTCTTATATCTAAGAACTATCTAGACCTAGAATATTGTAGCAACCACTAACCAAGATAGTCAATAGCATACTAAGTAATCTTATATCACAAGAGTTTTATGAGAATTATAAAAGAACTCAACAAGGAGTTTCCAATGTATTGCTATCCTATTTATACTAATAGTACATGGTCTATGCTAATGATAAATAATCCTATATAAGTGTATCATATGTATACTATAAGATGAACATGCTTTATCCATTATATGACTGCAGTTATATATCTCTTTATCATTCAAGAAATGAAAAGAAAAAGAAAAATCAAATCAAAGAAAATAGATAAAATATAAATAAAATATAAGGGTTCAAGTGCACTACAACACAAAGTAACTCACTTACATTTTTTATTCTCTAGATAACTACCTTAGATAAAGTACTTAGTATAAGCCAGTAGTTATACTATAAATCTTTATTCTGAAAACTGACACACTTTTTCAGTATTGGTAATAACACATCTCACTATCTTCTGGTAGACTTGTTCCCTACAAGACCTTAAGTATGACTTCCAAAATATGTGACCAGTGTGACTAGTAAATATACAGCATATAAGCTAAAGCCAAAGATTGTTTAATATCTATATTTTATATATCTAGATAATATATACTTACTTATCTATTGTTATGAACTTAAGATCTTAGAGTTGATCAAAGGAAAGAACCTTGTATTATGGTTAATACAAGAGAACTTGATAGAGAACTCTATACAGAATTGTCTATCTTATATAATATGTATAATATACTATATAATAATATTCTTTTAGAATCTTTTACTATCTTCTAATATGACATGTGATTTGTACAACTGTGATCTATGATATCATACCAAACCCTAACCCTAGTTCCCAAAATAAAAGAAAATTGAAAAAAAGAAATTGAAAATACAGAGTTTACTATCTTCAATTCTGACATCTATTTTTTGAGGACTTATTACAGGTTTTGAATAACAAGATATGAACTGTGTCTAACAGTATTTTTAGGATTACCATTTACAGTCACATATTTTTTGCTATAGATCTCCTACATCTCTATCTATAATAATATTCTTTTATCACTTCTCTTAGAGTTATTTCTGCTTGTTTTCTCTCTTTCAGTAAAAGTATTAGATTCCACTGGACTCTCCTTGCTTCTTGGTTTGGATACTCTAACCCACCCAAATATAATCTATTGATTGTTAGTATTGAGTCTATGTTATGATCACTATCTTATATTTAATAGATGTTTATCTTACATATAACATGACTTGAACATATGTAGGGTTTGTTTCACTTCATGACTCATAACTACTATGCTTTGTGTATAACTTATGTTGTATCAGTCAGTACCTTATGTAGTAGTAGAGACTTTTACATATTTTCCTTATGTTTTCCTCAAGAACACTTTTTTCTTTGCTTATATAGTTGTAGATATAATTCTGTATTTTTATGCTTTATCAATTAATTATTGTCTCATCTCTTACTCAAGTCTTTGCCTAAGTTGCAACTTGAGCCAAGCTTAGGATTATAACATTTAGTAAAATATCATCAGACTCATCTTGCAAAAAGAGAATATATTATGATTAGGCTTCTGGAATGTTATAATAGTTAGACTATTGAAGAAATATCAAGACAATATTATGGTCAGACCACTAAATAGACAAGATGGATAGAACCAAGTAGGAAGCCACTGGTATTGAGATACTAGAAGAAATATTAGGATTATTGAGAATTACTAAAAAAGATGACTTGAAAGAAAATACAACAATAGAGATAACATTGAGCAATATGTTGAGAGCATAGATACTAGCACCAGCAAAAACTGTACTAGAGACAATAACATAAAAGAGTATAGTCTTAGATCTAAGATGGTTTGATAGAGATTAGATGAAATTTAAAGACTGGTGGAGGGATATAAGACTATTCCTCAAGAGTAATATAGTTATAGTAACAGATAATAAGATAATGAGATCACTATAATACTAGTCTGACTTAAAGGGAGAACAGCTGGTATTTATGTCTAGAAGAAGATTAACCAGATAGAAGACTATAGTAATATCCAGAATTGGAACAATTTTGTAGAAGAAATCAAAATAATATTTAGCAACAAGAGAAAAGCAGCAAATGCTAATAGAGAATCAAAACATTTAAACAAGGAAAGAAGCACATCACTAACTTTATAATTGAGTTTGAAACATTAGCTATAAAGGCTAAAACTAATAACATCCATGTAATATTTGTACTAAAGAAGAATATCAGGAGTGACATTATTAAAACCATATTAGAATATCTACCCATAGCAGTACCAACATAACTCAAGGAGTGAAAGACAGCAATCACATTAGTTGGACAAGAATATGAATTTACAAAGAGAAAACAAGACTATAGAATGGGAGGATTGCTTATAAATATTAGAAAGGCCAAATATAACTATGACAAAGATAGAAAGCCTAGGTACTTCAACTATAATGTATATATATATATAATAAAAGACTGTAAAAAGCCAAAGAAAGAAAAAAAGACTAGAAATTCAATCAAGTAGGATGTCAAGATTGTAAGAAGTATTAGTTCTTTATTATTTTCTTTTCTTATTTTTATTTTCTTTTTGATTTATTTTCATATTTTCAATTTTTAGAACTCTAGGGTCAGGATTAGAAGTGATTGGTCACACTGTCAAATCAGTCACATCTGATGGTGTGGTCACAACATTGATCATGAGACTTAAGAGAAGAAAGTAGAAGGTTCTGGAACAAAATGACATCATATAATATAGACACCACATGTTGACCTTATGCTTTATACATGGTTATTTAGGGTAGGGTGCACAGTACTTAGCATGGACCATCTGTAGGAGTATATAAGGTAGACTATTTTGTAAAAGAGCTCCTTATTGAGTTCTCTTGTGTTACCCTATATAAGGTTCTGCTCTTAAGTCCACTCTAAGACTTTTGAGTTATAATATAGGACACCTTACAAAGAACTGCAGATCAGAACAGAAATAAAGAACAAGAGTATACAGAATAAATCAGAGAACAAAGACAAGGAAGATAATGACAAAAAAGCAGGTTTTGTTGAAGGTTTAGAGTAAGTATGGTATGACAAATCTTTATATATAGTAATTTCTCAAAGAATTAATATATTACTCCACAAAGAAGAGATAACAAAGAGAGGAAACTCAACATGTATACAAATGTGAAAACATGAAATGAAAATGAATTACAGCTTAAGGCACTGGTTGACTCAGAATATACCTATACTAGTATAGGTAAACAATTAGTAAAAAAGAATAGATTAAGGTAGCACCACTACCCAGGCTATTTAATACTTTCAATATAGATAGAACCAGAAGTAGAAATTACAGAGTAACTTGGTTTGCACTGTTAGAATTAGAAATCAATGGACACATAGAAAATATCAATGTAGTAGTAATTTAAATGGTATAGATATATTCTTAGGATACAACTGGTTGGTCAAATATAATCTAAAATTCAATTGAATATCACATACTTACCTAAATACATCCAATTCATCTGACTCCATCATAGATAATATATCTCTAGTATCCAATTTGCTTCAGATATCTGTAAAAGAGGATTTCTTCCTAGTCTACTCATTCTTTTCTAGTATAAATCTATCTGGTTTCTTTTCATGTTTCATCACTCCATTACTGATCAGATAGTTCCTTATAATTTACATGAAACTTTGGACTCCATTTCTGAGAACTTGAATATATCTAGAGTAGTTACATATCTCCTCTAATCTTTGAATAGTCTTAGTACTAGTATTTAAAATATATAGATACTCTATAGTTCCTTATTCTGAAAATCAACTAAAACTATTATCAACTTCCAGTATAAGAGATAACATATCTCTTATCTTCCAGTAGACTTATCCACTAGTCATGTTCTGAGTATCTTATCTGAAATATATAACTAGTACAACTTGTAGAGATGTAACACATAAGGTAAAGCTGAAGATAATTCTAACTCTTGTGTTTCACATTTTCAGATACTGTACAAATAACTTATTTGGAACCTCTAAAAAATTATTATCAGATCTTAGATAATAAAATGTGAACCACATCTAACACTGGAACAAAGAAACAATATGGTTTACAAGATATTCAAAGGAATGCAAGATACAGTACTAGCACACTTCATCCAAATCCAAAAACAGAAGAATTATGCCAACAAAAGAAATAGATAAAGAATATTAGGAAATAAGAAAATAATTAGATTCACCTAATATTATATAATAAGTACACTCATTTCAAAGTCTGTTTTCCACAATAGTTGTTAGAGTTATGAATGATAAACTTGGTTCTATTCATTTTCTTTCTCTTTTATTTTTCTTTTATTTTATTTTTGGATTTTATTTACTTTTCTTTATTTTGGACTTAGGTGAAGGGTATGATATGATGTCACTTGTGACAGTCACACAATCATGTGACACAGAAAAGAATATAGAAGGTTCTGGAACAAATAATATTATATAACATAGTAATAATATATTAGTTTTATAAAGTATACATAGACTTTAGAATAGATTAGTTATAGTGTGTACACAGACTATGGTCTGTAGTACATAAGGTAGAATAGTTTGTACTTAGAACTCTATTGAGTTCTCTTATATTATTCAATATAAGAGCTGTCTTTTACCTTTATGCAAAAACTTAAGTTATAACAATAGTCTTATTTTCACAACATGTCCTCTGTTGTGGCATTATAATCAATCCTGAATCTCTTGAGTACTCAGTTTTTCATGATGGAAATACTTTTATCAAAATTAGTTTTCCATAGTGGAATTCTTCTATTAATTTCTTTTAGTATATATAAGACTAGTAGTTATACTGTAATTTACTAGTCTAATAATTAATAATTCAAGTTCAGCTTGATCTCTAGTATTTTTGGTAGTACACTAATATTAGTACTTACTTTTTTCAGACTTTGTACCATCTCCTGAAGTTGTGACCATGCAGCAGACAGATAGTGCTATTAAAATTGAAAACAATAGACTTAGTCTATCTTATTCTCCTTTCTCATTTTCATTTTCATTTATTATTTATTTTAAACAAGGGGTTAGAGATCAGCATAATGTTACAAACTGTTACACATCTGTTACACATGTCACCATTGCTGTCACATGATCATGTGTCACACAGAAGGATATAGAAAGTTTTAAGATAATGATGTCATATAATATGTTTACTATATATTGACCTTATGGATAATACATGGCTTTTAGAATAGGTTAGATAAGATCTTGCACAAACCAGCTGGCTAGTGTATATAAGATAAACACTTTATACTAGGAACTCTATTAAGTTCTCTTATGTAAATCCTATACAAGATTTTTTTCTTGACTAAACTTTAAGTCTTAAATTATAATATTGGAACTTGATTCCATTTTCTAAGACTGTTTAACACCAGACCCTCTCTTACTCTTACTTTCTATCCTCAACCAAGGGCAACATCACTCTTAGTCAAGAAGAATTAGCTAGGCAGTGGAAGTTTAACAGTATATTAAAGTTTACTAGTATATTGTAGGTATAATAACCTTGTGTGGATGTGTTCTTTACCTTTTCAGACTATCAGCTCTGTGCTATTGACCCTCTTGTAGTCAGTATATATAGGAGAATAGCAAGTATTCTTAAAATCTTGTCTAGAGTAAAATAGTCTTTTTAGACCAAAATTATTTACTTTTTTCTTAAAGCAGTAGTTAGTAGTTGAAGTAGCTAGTATAAAGTGTAAGGTGGGACAAGAAGAGAGTCTACTAACACTTACAGAGATTATTTCAAGTTCAGAATATAAGTTTGAGAGTAAGGCTAGCACTAGCTTCTTTCTACTACTACTTTATACTTCTTCACCACTAATACTACTACCCCTAACATCATCATCAATTGATTCTTTCTTCTTTTACAACAATATGAGTTAACACAACTTCAACCAGCTGGTGCTTCAAATAAGACAGTAGTAGGAGCAGATTGTAATATTATAGATATCAGTAGTGGTATAGACAAGGAGGAGAGAAAGAGTTTCAAGGTCTGGAATAGGACATTAGGCAAAGCCACTATTATTTAATAGAGAGGCAAGTCAGGTATCAGATTTTGTGATGGCCTGCAAATTATATATCAGGATAAAGATAAGAGAAGAAGAGGTAGAAGAACAAGTGCAGTGGGTACTGACCTATATGCAAGTAGAATAAGCAGATATATGGAAAGAGAACTTATTAGAAGAAATGGAAGCAAAGGAAGTTCAGTTTGTATCAGTAGGAGATTTTTTGTCAGAATTAAAGAGGAAATTTGGAGGAGGAGATAATGTGTTGACTAAGATAGCTAAGCTCAAAAGAGGAGAGCAAGAAGAAAAGGTAATGGAGGAATTTGTTCAAGAGTTCAGAAAAGTAGCTAAGGAAAGTAGATATGAGAGAAGAGCATTAGTAGAGAAGTTTAAGAGAAAAATGAATAAGATAATTAGAATAAAACTCATAGAGGCAGAAAGATCTCCAAGGAGTATTAATTAGTAGTACAAATGAGTCACTAATCTAGACAGACATTGGAGAGAGAGTTGAAAGAAGGAGAAAAAATTAAGAGGAAAGAAGAAAGAAGGAACTCAGGGGTAGAGACAGGTGGAAATGGTAAATAGCCAAGAGAGATTTAGACTATGATTAGCTCTATCTTAGGTCTGGAAAAGAAAGCAGGAAGAATAATGGATATCAACAAGGCCTGCTCCAATAGAAGAAATGGAGAGAATGAATACAGTGGTAGTTAGGAACCTCCTACAAGGACAAGGAGAAAGGAGAGAAGGAGTAAGAAGAGACACTTATATGATGGATGTGAATAAGGGGGGAAACTGTTATAATTGTGGGAAATTTGACTATATGGCAAGGTATTATAGAAGTTGTGGAATAGTGGGCCAAAGAAGAAAGATTGAATACAGGAACAATATCAATCATAGAGGCAATTTAAAAGAGAAGGTGTGGTTCACACCAGGGTGGAAGTCCACAAAATGGACTTGGAGATGTATAGACTTGTGGAATGACCTTGGCTTCAGCTTATGTGCTGTGCTGTCTGTCTGCTACATAGTTACAACTTTAGATGATAGGGAGAAGTCCAAGATGGAAGTGAGTGCTGATTTGATGTGTTGCTGTTGAACACTGGAGATCAAGTTCAATAAGAATTATCTTTGTTGATTATCAGACTAGCAAATTACAGTATAACTACTAGTCTGATATACAGATGGATATTATAGGAGATGCTTGGGGTTTCAGTGGTAAAGCTTCTATTATCCCAAGTGGAGATTTCAGTGTTGAGACACTGACAGGAGTAACCCTATTATGGAAGACTGAGTCAAATAGGAGTATCTTTGCTGTGGAAGACAGAATACCTAGATGGTTGTAATACCACCTTAAGGTGTGTTGTGAGAAAGGTGGCTGCCATGGAAGGTGGGCTTGTATAATTAGGAAACAATATCACTGCAGGAATGTAACTTCTGGATGGGTAGACTTGCATATGATAAGGCAATTTATTAGAGAAGGAGAGTCTAATAGTTCTCAACTAGGCTCTTATAACAAGTTCAATGTACTAGCTAGTCAAGTAATGTAAGCTGGTGTTCAGAACCTAGAGGGATCTGAAATTAAGAAAGATAGATAGACAATTTTGAGAGAAGAAAGATCAAAGAAAATGGAGAAAAAGAAAAAAAAAAGATTAGTAGAAGATAGAGAAGAATTATTGAAGGAGGTGACAGTAAAAATTGGGTTGGAGAGGATAGATACATAGAAGAGGATTATAGTGGAGGCTCTGTTAGATAGTGGGGTGACAGGATTAGTAATGAGCTTAGAATTCACAAGAAAACAAGAGTTTAAGTTGAAGAAAATAGAAAGACCTATTGAATTATTCCATCCACAAACAAATGGCCAGAATAAACAAATGAACTAGAAACTGGAACAATATTCATGGTTCTTTGTTGATCATAGGCAAAAGGACTGGTCAGAGTAGGTTAGCAATAGTAGAGTTTGCACAAGACATATTCAGCAACTAAATTATCTCTGTTTATGACAAATTATGGTAGAGAATTGAGGATGGAAGCAAATATTAGGAGAAAAGAAAAAGTGGAGAAAGCAATGGAGTTGGTAGAAAGGATGAAAAAAGTGTAGGAAGAAACAGGAGTGGTGTTAAGGAAAGCATAGGAAAAGATGAAGCAACAAGCAAACAAGGGGAAGAAGAGAGCTACAGAATGGAAGAAAGATGATAAGGTAATGCTGAGTACAAAATATTTGGTATTCAAAGAAAGGCTAGCAAAAAAACTAGTGAACTGATATATTAGTCTATATATTATTCAAGAAGTGATATCTACTAATATGGTCAAATTAAGACTGCTAACTTCAATGAGGATTCATCCAGTTGTGAATACTAGTTGAGTAGTATGGTATAGAGAGCAAGTAGAAGAAGTGAAACCAGTTGAGATGAATGAAGTTAAAGAATAGGAGGTAGAAGAAATACTAAACAAAAGAAAAATAAGGGAAATTACAAAATACTTGGTATGATAGAAGGAGTTTGTGGCAAAACATGATATATGGGAAAAAGAAAAGGACTTGGAAAATACAAAGAAAGCAGTAGCAACATTTAAGGAGAGGCTTAGTGTAGAAGTAAGGAGGCAAGAGAAATTAGTGTTACAACTCAAAGATCTTAGAGTGGATCAATGAATAAAACCTTGTATTGGGGTTAACATAAGAGAACTTGATAGAGAGCTCTGTATATGATCATTTACCTTATATATCTAAAACTAATGATCTGTGCTCTACTACATTAGCCTACCCTAAATAACCATGTGTATAACATACTGTATAATGTTATCTTTCCAGAACCTTCTACTATCTTCTATTATAACACATGATTGTGTGATAGTGTAACCATAATAGTATTATGTGAATGTGACTGATGTATGACACTGAGTCATGCCAAACTCTAATCCTGGCTCCTAAAATAAAAATAAGAGAGAAGTTGAAAATAAATAGAGTCTACTATTTTCAACTCTAACAATTAGATCTAGTAAAAGAATAAGGCTTTAGGAGAGGGAAGTTACTAGAGAAGTATATGGCAAAAATATTATATGTTACAATTAACTCAGAGTTAAGTCAATAAAAGAACCTTGTATAAAGATTACACAAGAGAACTTAATGGAGTTTCTAAGTACAAGTTGTCTACCTTATATATACTTGGCTGCTGGTCCACACTATACTAACCTAGCCTACCCTAAAGAAACATATGGTATAACATCATTATTCTGAAACCTTTTATAATGCTTTATATGACATATAATTGTATGACTATGATTTGTGACAGTCATGTACAATATCACACTAAACTCCAATCCTAAGTTTGAAAATAGAAAAATAAAATAAAAATGAGAAAAGAAAAGAAGAACAGATAAAGTCCACCATTTTAAACTCTGACATTACTTTCTTTTCAAGATTTCTTCTCCAGAGAAACTGACTTTTATTTTTGCTAGTTCCTCTTCAACTTCTTTAAATATTCTTTCTTAAACTGCCTATTATCCCATCCATATAGCATCTTTACTATGTACTTTCCTAGTAATTCTTCTCTTTTAAAGTCTTTTTCTTCTACCATATCTAACTTCTCTTACCTTTTTACTTCTATATTCAGTCTTCCTTCAAACTTTGTTACCACTTCCTTTGTATTCTCCTCCTTTTTCCACATATCATGCTCTACTGTAAATCTGTTCCATTGTACTAGATACTTCACAACTTCTCTTATTTTTCTTTTATTTAAAAGTTTTTTCATCTTCCATTCTTCAACTCTATCCATCTCCACTGGTTTTACTTCTTCTACCTTTTATTCCTCTACTTGCTCTCTATATCACACTACTTGATTAAGATTCACCACCAGATAAATTCTCAATGAAGTTGGCAGTTGTAATTTAACTGCATTAGTAGAAACTACTTTGTCAATAGTATATAGACCAATATATTAGTCCACTAATTTCTTTGCTAGTCTTTTCTTGAATACCAAATATTTTATACTCAACATCATTTTATTGCCCTTCTTCTATTCTTCTACTTCTTTTCTCCCTCTATCTGCCTGTTACTTCATTTCTTTCTTTCTTTTCTTTCTAATATCTACTTCCATCCTCAACTTTCTTCTATAATTCATCATAAATAGAGACACTTCAGTTGCTAAATATATCTTGTTGTTTACTGCAAACTCAATTGTTGCTAGCTATTCTTTTACCTATGATTGATAAAGAACTATAAATATTGTTCTGGTTCTTGATTCATTCATTCTATCTGACTATTAGTTCATGAATAAAATGATGTTGATAACTTTGTCCCAATTCCCAACATTTTGTTTAGCTTCTTCATCAACTCTGCTACAAACTGTAGCCCTTGATTTGAAATTTTTTGCTACTAATAGTAACTTTGTAATAAAATCTACCATTAGGTATGTCCATAGCTTCTCTAGTATCTTACTCAACTTCAACTTCCCTGCTGGTATCTTTATATGATTCTTTATCCTTTGACATATATTACAACCATTTATATACTTTCTTATATTTCTTGTTACTTTAGATCACTAGTAATTCCTTGTCACTAATTCTGTTATCTTCCATCTTTTACCATGTTCTGCTATTGGTACATTATGGTGTAACCAGATTATTTCTAATTTTAGCTCCTCATTCTTTGGCATATATACATTTTCCTCTTTTAATATCAAATCTTCTTTTACTTGCCATTCATCCCCTCACAATACTTTAACTTTTGCTTTCTTTATCTCTTCTACTACTTTAACTACTTCTTTATTTTTTTATTTAGCTATTTTAATTTTTTCTAGTATTTCTACTTCATATTGTTGTGACAACCACTAGTCAAGACAACTAATAGATCACTAAGTAAACTTATAAGCTGAGTATCTTGTGAAAATTACAAGAGAACTTAACAAGGAGTTTCTAATATATTCCTGCACTATTTATACAATAAATAGATGGTCTGTGCTAACAATAAATACCCTACCCTAAAGTCTATGTATTATTTATGAGTATACAATGTATACACTATAAAATAAACATATTATTAACATATATCTTAATGTTATCCTTCTAGCTTCTTTTTCCAGATTCTAGGCTTATGACATTATGTCATGTGATGCATCATTCAAAAATAAAAATAAAAATAGATAAAAAGAAAAGAAAATCAAAATAAATTGTTAGTATTCAAGTATACTATAACAATACACTTTTCTTAAGGTTTTATCTTTGGAGAAACTTGTCTCCCCTTTCTCTTCCATCTTGCCCAATTTCTTTCTAACTTCTTCAAATACTTATCTTCAAACTTCCCATTGTTTCACCCAAACAAAATCCTTGTCATATACTTCTCTAGTAATTTACTCCTTCTAAGTATCTCTGCTTCCAGATTTTATGCTCTTTTCTTCTCCTTCTTCTTTCTCATCTATACTCTTCTTATCTCTTCTTTTTTGATCTCTTTCAAGAACTTTTCCACTAAATTTATTGTATTTCTCAAATTTTCTAATTCTTCCTAAGTATCTTTCTCTACTGTATATCCTTTCCATCTGACTAAGTACTTTGGCTTCTCCCTCACATCTCTTCTATTCAATATTTTTTCAACTTCATACTTCTTTTCTCTGTCTATCTCCACTGGAAGAGGTGAGATTTTCTTCTATTTCTTTATCTGTTTTTAGTACAATGCTATCCTGCTCACATTGACTACCAAATGGATTTTTATTGACACTGGTAACTCCAACTCTACTATATTCTCTGATATGATTTTCTTTATTGTATATAGCTTCACAAATTTCTTTATCAACTTCTTTGTCTCTCTATTTCTTATCTGCCATGTCAAATTCTTTGTACTTAATAACACTTTATCTTCTACCTTATACTCCACTGCCTCCTTTCTATTCTTATCTGTGTATTTTTTCATTTCCTCCTGTGATTTTTTTAACACTACTTTTGCTTTCTTATGTATCTCCTTTATCTCTTTTACAAACTCTTCTGCTTTCATATGCTCCTACTTTTTTCTAATCTTAAAGTCCATCTTTGGTTCTTTTCTATAATTAACTTTAAACAGTGACAACTTCATAGATATATGTACTTTGTTGTTAAAGACAAACTCTACAGTTGCCAACCATTCTGATCAATTTCCTTGTCTATAATCAATGTATATTCTCAAGTACTGTTCTAACTCTTGATTTGTCCTCTCTGTCTGTCCATCTATCTGCAAATGAAAAGCTATCAATAGCTTTATTTCTATCCCTAACATCTTATTCAACTCCTTTATTAACCCTGCTGCAAACTGTGGCCCCCTATTCAAAATCACATTCTCTAGCAATCTATGTAACTTCCATATATTATCTCTAAACAATCTCACTAACTCTTTCACTGTTATTTTTTCTGTTGTCACTATAAAATGTGACATTTTTGAAAACTTATTACATACTACCAAAATTGAATTGTAATTCCTTGATACTGATAACTTCATAATAAAGTCTGCTGATATATATTGCTATGGTTTTTCTAGCATTACACTTGGTCTTAATTTTCCTGCTGGTATCTCTACCCTATTCTTCATTTTATAACACTGATTGTACTCTTCTACATATTGCTTTACCTTCTTAGTAACTCCTCTACTAATAATTTCTAGTGACCAATTCTACTGTCTTCTACTGTTCTCCATATCCTACTATTGGCATATCATAACGTAGCCAAATAATCTTCAATCTTAACTCCTTATTCTTTAGAACATATACTTTTTTTTCTTTTAACACCAAGTCATTCTCAATCTGCTACTCATCATTTCTTAATACTTAACCCTTTCCTTTTTCATTCCTTTTGATACATTTACTACTTCATTGTCTTTTGTTTCTGATTTTTTAATTTTTTCCATACTTTCTTCTTTTCTCTCCTCAATAAACAACTGTCTCTTTTCCATTAC
>Ga0157358_1000592_pt1 | contig 15194 bp, 9 predicted proteins | sample AttcapACBM2_FD_111484 | JGI IMG/M metagenome (GOLD analysis project Ga0157358, IMG submission 111484) | Fungus gardens microbial communities from leaf cutter ant in Botucatu, State of São Paulo, Brazil - Atta capiguara ACBM2 | ecosystem: Host-associated > Fungi > Mycelium > Unclassified ...
AAAATGGGAGTTAGGGTTTTGGTGTGACATTACTGTCACACTGTCACAGTAGTGGCCACAGGTCACAAGATGATAATAATAGAAGGAGATAGAAGGTTCTGAAAGAATGATATCATACAACATGTATAATATATGTTAATCTTGAGACAAACACATGATCATTTAGGGTAGGCTTAAGTAGTAGTAGCACAAACCATGGGGATTTAGTATATAAGGTAGACAGTCCAGTACAAGAGTTTTCTATTGAGTTCTCTTGTGTTAACTCCAATACAAGGTTCTATTCATTGATCAACTCTAAGATCTTTGAGTTATAATACTAAAGATAATAGATTTATTTTATTTTCATTTCATTTTTATTTATTTTTTATTTTTGGACTTAGAGTTAGGGATAGTATAATGTCACACATGTCACATGTCACAGTCACAAAAGAACATAAAAGATTCTAAAATAATGATATTATACCATATACTAACAGTATATAGTACACATGTTTCTTTAGGGTAGGCTAGTTAGTGTAGCATGAACTATTCGCCAAGTGTATATAAGATAGACACTTTGTAACTAGAACTCCATTAATATCTTTTTTGTAAACCTTATACAAGGTTTTTTTATTGACTTAACTCTAAGTCTTTAATCATAACACTCTAAGACTTAGGTTGTAATAGCATGAGTAATAATAGTATTAGATATTGGTTGACCAAGTATCTTGAGTATATAAACCTTATAACAAATATCATTTAACTAAGGTTCTATAGACATTTAATTTGAAAATGAGATATAAAAGATTTTTTAAAAATATGTTAGAATAACTGAGTGTCTCTTTATCATATACTATTCCCAAGATAGGAAAAAATATACTGGTTAATGAGACTACAGACCATAGCTTCAATAATGGGGTGTATAGTGCTAACAATGAGATTCCTGCCCTAAATGACATGTCTACTCCACAAGATAAAGCTAATAAAAATACTTATATGTGTCCTACTCCAGATATTGAAAATACTATGATCTCTTATAATAATAACCAACCAGTTGAATCAAATACTTGAGATGGCAAAGTCTATCCTATTAAATTTCTTGATATTAATTCCAAGAATATATCTACTTTACTCTTACATATAGCATACTTTATCAAGAACAGAAATTTCAAGTGCAACATAAAAACAACATTCTACAACTTGAAGCTTTTGGTCAGGCTACCTGGCAATTTATTTCTTCTATCTACAAACTAGGATGAGATTCACTTAAAGCTGATGATAATAGGATATTTAGACAAAATATAGCATCAAAATTTACTTCCAAAATTACTATTCACAAACCTATCAAAAGAATCAAATCTTTGGAAAAGAATAAGCAAGCAGAAGTTACTAGAATTCCTTCCTCTATCCCATCTAGGCTATCCAAAGAAATATTAGAGAAGTCAAAATTCATTAAGAAGAAAGATAATAAAACAAAAAAATAGCCAAACCTAAGAATAAACAATCATACACTAAAGCATCAGCCTCAAAAGTTGATGATATTTTCAAGCTTAAATAAAACTTTTCAAATTTTTTAGCCAAGAAAATTGAAAATATTCATAATTTGATTAATGGTTCTGGAAAGATAAAGCCCAGAATCAACATGACTATGAGAGATCTCTTCAGAAAGCAAATTATCATTTCTATAAGTAACAATAACAAATCAAAGCTCATTACCACATCCAGCTTGCATATTACTAATTTAAACAAAGTACTCAAAAATATCAAGTCAGATGTTATAGTAGACTTTGTTTAAGTTGATCAACATAGCATTATTATAACAACAAATAAGGTCACTTTGCTATAAGATCTTCAAATGATCAAAAACTACATTAAAAATATTGATAATACGGATTTTAATAACATTTTAACTTCTTAACTCTCTCAGTTCAAATTCTATTTAAAAATAATAGATATTCCTTACTTGATGGAAAATACTAATATACCTATCAACTCTAGTATGGTTGAGACCATCTTAAAGAACAATCACATTTTCAATAACATATTTCTTGCTTCAAAGCCTCAAATCATCAAAGCATTGCCTAAATTAAATATAGTAATTGTATGGCTGGATATATTGGATATCCAAAGTGATATCAATGCTAAATGTCTAATAAATAGGTGTTTCAATATAAAAAGCTATATTGCTACCATTCAAGGTATATACATAAACCTTAGAGTCTCCTAATACAAAAATTGCTGGAAGTGGAAATATACCACCTTCACTTGCAAAGCTCAGGGCTCGAAATATATCAAATGCAATGGACTGTACAAAACTGAACACTATCAACACTTTACTTAGTGCTGCAAGGCAAATTTCAAGATAAACCTACCTTAATTAGAAATCAAACAAGATGAACTATCTTTACATACTTTTAAAAGTGTCTAAACTGTAAAGATGACTACTAAGCCAATTTCAACAAATACTTATTCTAGAAGCATAGATTCAACAAGAAATGGCACTCAAAGAAATATCAAGAATTCTAAGAAATCAGAAAGTAGTTAACTTACTTAGCCATAAGTAGTGTTTAAGCATGATTATTAAAAATATCAAGTTTTTTCACAATATATTCAAAAGAAAAAGCTTCTCATTGACATGATTTTGGAATCCAATAAGGAGTTGGACATTATTTTCATTCAAGAACCCTCTTAGTCATTTATTTGTTTAATCTCCAGTTTTTTAAGTGAAGGAGAAGAGAGGTTAGTAGGTACTTCCAATTATCCTGACTGAATTACTTTTTCCAGAACACCCTTAAACAATAATGACTCTCCTAGGATCATTTGTTATATCAATATTTGACTTTTTCACCTGTATTTTTCTCTATGAAAGAATATTCAGGAGCATTGTTAAGAAAACAAAACAATTGTTCTTTGATAATAAAATTCAAGAAATAACATTAAAAAACTAAAGACCTTGGGAACTCATAAATTGGGTCAAGAAGCAAAAACTCCTGTCTATTGAAGCTCTATGGTATAACAGACAACCTTGTATAAAGTTTAACAATATATGGCAAGTACCTCATCAATTATGGTACAAAATTAACATATCAATTCTGATATTTTGAATAAATTCCCATCTAGGCCTATATCAGTATAGGCCCTGTTTTTGACTGAAGAATCCAAAAGTGCTATCACCAAGTTCAATAACATATCAACATTTAGTTCAGATAGGGTGTCTTGAAAACATCTCAAAGCAATCATCAAAGATGACATGTGTTTAAACAATTTCATCAACATTGCTAATACATGTATCAATCTAGGTTATTAGCTATTGTACTTCAAAATTTTATCATCAATCATTATTCCTAAGCCTAATATAGCTTCTTATGATTCACTTAAGATATTTTGACTTATTGTTCTATTGAATATGCTTGAAAAACTCATTGAAAAAGTCATTGGGAAAAGACTTCAATTCTAAGCAATTTCAAATAATTTTGTTCATCCTAATCAACTAGATGAATTGAAACAAGAGTGAACTACTGATGCAGACACATTTTTAACTCACTTGATTTAATCAAGTTGGGTTAAAAATCTTCAAAAAAGTATACTAGCATTCAATATTGCTCAGTTCTTTCTCTTGTTAAATCACTGACTTCTTCCATTAATTTTGAATAAAGCCAGGTTTAATCCAAGAATTTCATCATTCTTCTCCAACTATTTAGTAGGCAGAAAAACCCAATACTTATGGAACAATTTTTCTTCTTCATTTTTCAATACTAACATAAGTGTAGGACAAAGCTTAGCCTTATTTCCTATTTTATTGGTTCTATACCCTTCTCCTATTTATCATATTTTCAAAAGAAGAGCTAAAAATCTAAAAATTTCAGTTTCTCTTATATCTTTTATAGATGATAGTCTTTTTATATTACAAGAAACAACATTGGAAAAGTTGAATTCTCATCTTTTCTATAGCTACAATGTTATTTCTTCTCTTCTTAATCAGTTCAGTCTTATTATTGAACATAGAAAAACTGAAGTTTTTCATTTTTCTAGATCACATGGAGTTTTAAATTCTCCTTTCTTAGACCTTAATTGCCTTGGAGGTTCCACCCTTTACTCCAAAGATACTTAGCATTATCTTGGATTTATCTTTGATAGAAAGCTCTTATTTTGACAACACATCAAGTTTTACTCTAACAAAGCTCTGTCAACTGTTAAGTGTATAAAAATGCTTGGTAATTTCATGTATGGACTGCTTCCTCAGCAAAAGTGTCTTCTCTATAGAACTTGTATACTTCCTATTGCTCTCTGTGAATTTTCTCTGTGACACTACAACAATGTGCTACTAGCATATCCTTTCAAGGAGCTCAGAAAAATACAAAAAAGAGCTGCTTTATGGATATTAGAGGCTTTTTACACTTCTCTGACCTTGAGAATCAAAGCAATAGCTATATTAGTTCCCATTCACTTACATCTTCAAAAACTCAGTGGATGACATCAACTTAGAATATCTACTCTTCCTAACAATTATGCTATTAAGTCCTTTTTCAAAAGAAGACATGTAGAAAACACTAGTTCTTATTGTCTATCACTAGAGAATTTAACTTCTAAGCAACAACTCAAGATCAAGAGTTCTGTTATACATATCAACAATTGTCTTAATGGAGTTTTTTCTGCTTTTGATTCTCTTAATAATGAATTTTCTCTAGATTTTCATTTAATTGACATTTTTTCTAGTTGCTTTTCTTTCCATCATGCAAATCATAGAAACAAAAAAAGCAAGGTCACCCACATTTGTAGACTTGATGAATGTATCTTCAAAGCTTCAACTGATTTCAAATCTGTTGTTATAATTTCAGACACTAGTATTAAGAACAATGTCACTACATTCATCACATATGTTCACTCATTCTCAAATTCTATCAAGAAAATAATTCATCATACAGCCAACATTATACTTACAGGAGCCAAACTATTCACTATTAGATGTGGTATTAACCAGGCCATTCAAGTCTCAGGTGTTTCTCATATTATTGTCATTATGGATGCCATATATGTAGCTCATCAATTTATTCTTACCAATATCAATCAATAGCCATATCAAAAGAACTTAAGGAATTCTTTATTAAGAATCCCTCAAATTCTATTAATTTGTGGGATTGCCCAAGTAATGATAAATGGCCTATTCACTTCATAGTCAATAAAGAGACAAAAAACTTCAACCTCATACCATTATTTTTGTTACAATTGGTACCTCAAGAATGCAGCATGGAGATGGGTTCAGGGTATAGTGCTATGATCAGCTACATCAAAGTAGTATCAGTCAGTGTCTCATGTAGTAGATGCTCTATCCTTGTTTACTCCTTCCTGTCTCCTCATATATTATGACTCACTTACTTCATGGACTACATATTGTAACCTCAAGGACTACTAGTATATATAGCATAGAATACTCTCTTGTATCTTCACACTTTACCACTTATAAATCTCCCTTAACTTCTTCTCAAGTCTTTGCCTAAGTGCAATCTGAGCTCTAGCTTAAGGTTATAACAATTTTTATGTAAATCATCTTAGAACTTTGAAAGAAAGAACAAATGCAATAATAACTCAAAAATTGGAAAATCATGTTTCAAGTGTCCAATACTAAAGGAAGATATTTTCTTGATGATGATATCCATTCTATAGAACTTTCATACACCAAAGGAGGTTTATGGATCAAGTATTTTAGGCACTTGAACTTCCTATGTATACAAGTTACAAGAGCCATTGTTAATTATGCTCCTATAAGAGAATATCATTTTTATTTCTTTCTAAACAAGAACTTCAGTTGTGTTATGTGTGGTTTACACTGGGGGTGAAAGTCTACAAGATAAACTCAGAGATATGCAGACTTGTAGAATGACCTTGGCTTTAGCTTATGTGCTGTGCTATTTGTCTGCTATGTGGTTGTGATTTCAGAAAACAGGAAGAAGTCCGAAATGGGAGTGAGTACTGATTTGGTGTGTTGCTGTTGAACACCAGAGATCAAGTTCAATAAGAAGTTATCTTTGTCAATTATCAGACTAGTGAATTATAGTATAACTACTAGTCTTATATGTGAGTTCCTACTATAGAAGATGCTTAGGGTTTCAGTGGTATAGCCCCTATTACCCCAAGCAGAGATTTCAGTGTTGAAACACTGACAGGAGTAACTCCATCATGGAAGACTGAGTCAAATAGGAGTATCTCTGCCATGGAAGATAGAATGCCCAGATGGTTGCAATACTGCTATAAGACATGTTGTAATAAAGGTGGCTGCCATGAAAGGTGGGCTTGTATAATTGGGAGATGATATCACTGTAGAGATGTAATTTCCAGATGGGTGGACATGCATATGACAAGTTGTCCATATGAGATCTATCTAGTTAAGACAAGATACTATATTTTTTATGAGTACAGGAGGTTCAACAATTATTGGAATCCAAAGTGAGATATTATTGGTCACTTTGTGTTTTTTCTAGAGTTTAACAAGAATGTATTCTCTTTTGAAGAAAGCAGCACATAGCAGAGTAACCTTTGTTTGTGTAATAGTGATTACATTTGTTTTCTTATTTTTTTTCTTTTCCTCCTATTCTTTTTCTCTTCCTTATCTTTTACATGTTGTTTACCCATATGTAACATAGTTACAAAGTAGCTATCACAGTCTGTCAATACACTCTATATAATAAATTGTTGATTTTTTTAAAAAAAACCTCATTATCTGAGATCTGATAATAAGCTCTCAAAAGTCTAATTAGCAAACATGTATTATCTATTTGAGTATAACACCACTGTAGAGAACATGTTGTGAAATTAAGGCCATTGTGAAAGATATGCTTTTATTAGAATTTGAATGGAACAACACTGCTACATAAAATAGGCTTTTGGTTAAGTGGACTTGGTATATAACAACAAGATATACAACTGTATTCTAACTCTTCTCTTCATAATGGCAATTTAGTTTGTTCCAAATATTGATAGCTCATATTGTATATAAGATACCATTCAAAGATTTATCTTTCAAGGTTAGTGTAAGCTGAGCCTTAGCCTCCATAATTTCAGTTATTGATTTTCAGTAGATTTGTGACCTTATCAGTATTTATAATAGATGTAAGGCATTTGTCTGTGCCATCTACAATCTCCATCAGTCCTCTAAGTCTAGGAATAGTAGAGATTTAGAACTTTTATATCTAGAAGTTGCTACTACCATTTTCAAGTGATAAGATGTTATATAGTAAGCACATTTGACACATCTGAGTATATCACAGATAATGATTACCTAAGCTCTGTTCCACCCAAAACATTTGTAGAAGTAGATATTTTTCTTCTAGTTGACACACTACTTCTAGTATAGATTAACCTAGCTCTATTCCATGTTGAATCACTCCATTACTGACTACATGGCTTCTTATGATGTCCATGGAACTCCAGACCTGATTTCCAAGGACTTTAGAGTACCCATAGTAGTTACCTGTCTTCTCTGATTCTCAAATAGACTTAGTACTAGTATTTAAGATAAGTAAATACTCTGTAATTTTTTAGCTTGAAAATCATTTAGTGTAGTATATTATACTGAGTACTTATGCTCAGAAGTCTGACTTCCATAATGGTTTATTCCTTGTTACATTTTCCATCTGGAATATGACTATTACAATAAGCAGAGATACAGCTTATCCACTCAATGCTTCTTTCTCTCATACCACTATCTTGTATAGTAGCATCCAATAAAGATTTAGCAAATACATTAGTTTCTTTTACTACAGACATTCCAAGCAACTCAAGAACACTATCTACAATAATACAAATAGATATTGAAACAGATATATTTAGAAGTAGGTTGACTTCTACTAGTCCTAACAGTTCTAGGAAATTCTTTATATCATCCATGGCCTATACAAACAGAGTTCAAACTCTAGCTAGTAGTCTGGCATAGACAAATCAAGTTGAAGATGAAAGGTCTCAAAATCTTTTCCTCTCCTATGCAACTGTTAAGAAGGGAAGAATAATTCTACTAACCTAGTACTAATAGTAGAACCTACTCATATTCTCCATGATGTGGCATCTAATAAGACAAACACTACTCATGACCTTGAACCAACAGTCATTTCATATACTGTTAATCAGCCTGCAGATTCTCAGTTATGAAATGGTAATTTCTGTTCTATCTCTATTTTTGATATAAATGAATACTTGGAAGGTAATACCAAAAATATTATATACTCACTTCACAGAATTATGGTCTTTGTTAGACAATACAAATTAGAAGATAGGACTGCTAAAGACATTCTTCAAATTTCAGAATTCAGCTTTGTGGCATAGAACTTCTTCTCAGCCATTTATGAATCTGGCTGGAATAAATTGGTAGCTAAAATTTTTTAGAGAATGTGTTTCTGTGCAATTTAACAGGAAATTTCCAAACAACTTAGTTTCAAAAGAAGAAAGCAAAGATAAAGACAAACAAGCTAGTATCTCCAGGATCTCTTTACCTATTTCCCCTCAGTCCAACAAAAGTGTCTGGCCAAGTTTAAATTCTTCAAAGATAATCAGAAGTCAAAACTGAATAGTCAAAGCAACAAACCTTTATATGCCTAGGCTTCTAAGAGTAATGTCCAGAATTTTTTAAAGATCAAGAATGTGTTTCCAAAACTTTGTATAGATAAAATTTCAGAAATTCACAACATCATCAACAAGTCTAATCAGAAAGATAAACCCAAACTTAATATAATCACAAAAGGCCTCTTCAGAAAACAGGTTATCATCTCAATGGAAACAAACAATGTAGGAAGAGTAATAGTATAATCAAATGCATATATTGTTAATATTAACAGACTTCTCAAAGGTATCAAATCAAAAGTTTCAGTTAATTTTATCTGATTTATTATTAAAGGTATTATTGTTATAACTAATAAGATAGCTACAATATCAGACTTGAATATCATAGAAAAGTATGTAAAGAGCTTGAATGATGTAGATTTAAGCAATATTATAAGCCCTAGGCTTTCCCAATCAAAGTTCCAGCTAAGATTTTTAGGTATTCCATTGAATTTGTTGTGTTGAGGATACTAATCTCCCTATCATTGCAGATATTATTGAGAAGATCATTAAAACCATCTATATCTTTAATGATGTTGTTCTAGCATCTTGCCTATATATTATCAAAGTGTCTCCCAAATCAGACATGGCTGTCATATGAGTTGACATTTGAGATTCCCAAAATGGTACAAAAGCTAAGATGCTTATAAATAAATACTTCAACATTGGTCAACATATTGCCACTATAAGAAAAACTAACATGAATTCTAGTGTTCCACAATACAAAAACTACTGGAAATAAGGACATACTACATTTGCATGTCAAACACATGGGTCTAAATATTAAAAATACAATAGACCACACAAACTCAAACACTATAGATATGGTATAGTACTATAAAGCTAACTCTAAGACAAACTCCCTATGACTCAAAACTCCAAAGAGAGAACTGTATACTCATATGTTCAAATGTGTTAACTATAAAGATGACCATTAAGTAGATAGTACTAACTGTCTGTTTTGGAAGCATAGGTTCAATAAGGAATAGCATAGCAAAAAAACACAAGAGCTCCAAGAAATCAAAGCTAACTCAATTTGCTCATCTATGGGCAGGAGTAAACAATGATTCTAAAATCTCTTAGTATTTTTTTACAGAACATTTGCAAAAAAACTTTTCACCAATACTATTTTAGAAAATAACAAAAATTTCAACATTTTATTTATACAAGAACCATCTTGGTTGGTCATTTATCAGATCTCAAGTCTCATTTCAGAGGAGAAAGAAGATATTATTGGTGCTTCTCACTATCTTTCCTAGATCATGTTTGTAAGATCAGCTAATTCTAACAGCAACTATCCAAGAGTCATTACATATATCAATATCAAACTAATCAGTCTTTGCTTTTCACTAAAGAAAGATATTTTCAACTATCATGATATTAATTTAATATCCTTCTTTAATCAAGATACTATGTGCTTTATCATGAATGTCTATTCAGATAATCATCAAAATGCCTTAAAGTATCTAAAGGATACTGAGGTTAATTTGAACAATGTTCTAATCATGACAGGAGACTTCAACATCAGAGATAATGACTAGGATTCATCTTATTCTCATTATTTGTCTCATATGAACATCTTGCTTGAAGTAGCTGACAGCTTTGGTCTTGACTTATCTATATCTATTAACATAGGTTCCATTTGATTTTCAGATAATTCTCAAGATTTGAATTTAGTACTGGACCCTATATTTCTCAAAACAGGGTCAAAGAAATTTAATAACCACTTAATTCTTCCAGACCTTCAAAGCCTATCAGATTATATACCTCTATTGGTATCCATTATTGTGGAGAAAGAATTTATTCAAGAGAAGAAATAATCCATTGTTAGAAACAGTAATAAAGAGCAAGAATTTGTCAATGAGCTCATATGTAGGTTAGAGTCTATGGAGACAACTAACATTATCAATTACAAGCAACTTAAACATATCATTTAAGAATTTGCTTTTTTTATAAAAGATCTTTGAAACAAATTTCTAAACTGATCAATGTCACCAAAAGATTGAAAGCTTGGTGGAATAAAGAATACAATAGAGATTTTGCCACATATCATATGTTCAAAAGTAAAACCAATTGGATGAAGTATAGGAAAACAGTCAAAATGGCAAAAAAACTCTTTTTTGACAACAAAATTCAAGAAATTATGTTGTTCAACAAGAGACCATGGGATATTATGAATTGGGTAAAAATTGCAAATTACTAGCTACAGAGACCACCAAGTTCAATGGTCTTCTATACAATCATTTAGATGATCTGTGGAATGTATTATACTAATTATACAATTCTGCTCAAAACTATCACATTGACTTCTATATTCTTGATAAATTTTCTTCATATCAATAAGTAGAGTAGCCTTTTATTTCTTATACAGAACTCAAAAATGCTGTCAATAAATACAGTAGTTTGTCTACTTCAGACTCAGACCATATTTTGTGGACCCATTTTCAAGAAATACTAAACAATGACAAATGTTGTTTTAACATTGTCAATATAGTGAATGCATATATCAACATCAGCTACTGGCCCACTCACTTCAAGAAGTTGACATCTATCGTCATTCTGAAATCAAATAAACCTTTGTATAATACTCTAAAAGTATTCTAACTTATTATTCTCCTCAATATACTAGGAAAATTCATTGAAAAAGTAATAAGCAGTAGACTTCAATTCAACTTTATTGTATCCAACTTTATTTATTCAAGCCAATTGGAAGGCATTAAGCAATGAATGCCAGTACCTTCTTAACTTATGTTATATGCATAAGATAGGTGAAGGGTCTTCATACAAGTACTCTTGTATTCAACATAGTACAGTTCTTCTCTTCCTTGAATTATTATCTACTTTCAATGATTCTAACCAAAGTGGGCTTTGACTCTAACATTTTCTTTTCTAATTACTTAATTAACAGAAAAACCCAATATATTTGGAGCAATTTCATTCCTCTCTTTTTTAATGCTGATGTTGGTATTAGGCAAGGCTTTGCTCTTTCATCCATTTTATCTATACTTTATATTGCTCTGATTTTTCACATTCTAGGAGAAAAGATCTTTTTGATAAATCAAATACAAATATTCTTTGTAGTTATAATATTATTTCTCCTCTCTTCAAATAATTCAGACTTTTCATTGAACATGATAAGTCTGAGGTTTTTCATTTTTCTAGATTGACAAAGAACTTTAACCCTCCTTCTTTAGATCTGAGATTTTTAAGAGGTATTATTCTTAGACTAAAGAACACCTGGCAATACTTAGGATTTTTCTTTAACAGAAAACTTTCATTTCAATACTATACTTACTACTATGCTAACAAAGTGTTATTTACTATCAAGAACATGAAAATACTTGGAAATTTGACAAGAGGATTATCACCAGTGCATAAATAACTTTTATTCTATACATGTCTACTCTCTATTGTGTCATATAGCTTCTAGCTCTAGTATTTCAAAGAAGTACCATTATACCATTCTCTAAATGATCTAAAGAATATGCAAAGAAGAGCAGTCCTTTGGATTACAAGTGCTTTTTGCACATCATCATCATGGGAAATTGAGGCTATTGTTAGTCTTATTCTTATTCATCTTTATCTTGACAAGATTAGTGATGAACATCATTGCAGAATGTCATCTCTTTCTAGACAACATGTTATTAATTCCCTTTTAAATAAATATCATTCTAAGAAAGCCAAACTTTGTTGTATGGCAACCTCTTAACTTATGTCCAAATAGCAATCAAGAGTTCTATAGTAGACACTAACAATTATTTGAATGAAGTTTTTCCTTCTTTCAATAGTTTAAACAAGGAACTTTCTCCAGGTTTTTATCTGGTTGATTGTTTCTCCAATTGTTTCTCTTTTCTAGCAGTAAACCAAAAAGACCCCAAATCATTAACTGCCTATTAGAACAAACTGGACAACATCTACAAAGATTCTGTTGTTAATTAAGACATGATACTTATTATAGCAAATGTGAGTATTAAAAACAATATTGTCATCTCAATTTCTTATACTTATAGAGAACAAAAAATTATTGCCAAAATGACTCATTATGTAACCAACATCAACTTTACTAAAGCAAAACTCTTTTCTATCAGATACAAGATCAACCATGCCATTTACTTACTTAATGTCAATTGTATTATCATTATTACAGACATTATTCTAGCAGCCAGATAGATCATTGATATGTTGATTTATCTATACCAATTATACTTCATTGTGATATCAAAGGATCTAAAGAAATTCTTCAATAAAGACCTCAATGTTATAGTGCACTTGGATACTAATATTTTTCTTTTTCTTTTATTTATGTTTCTTGATTTAATATTTCTTTTCTTTTAATTTTCTTTTGATTTTCTTTTTCTTTTCTTTGATGATGAAGAGGCACATGACTGCAGTCACATGACATATCACATGATGTGAGATCATAGGTCTAGACTAGATAAGAGTAGACTAGAAAAATAATATCAAGAAGCATATTAATAGCATGTCTACCTTATAGATAATGCATGGACTTTAGAGTAGGGTTAATTACTAGTAGCATGGACCATCTGTAATTTATATGAATAGAATAGCAATTTAGCAGAGACTTCTTATCAAGTTCTCTTGTGATTCCTACAATGATATCCATCTTTGAGATTTATTGCTTGTATCTCTATTGGTCTTTGTGACTAGTGGTTGCCACAACACCAAATAACATTATCAAATTTTGGGATTGTCCAGATAGTATTAAGTAGTCTCCACATATGCTAGTCAACAAAAAAACAAAACATTTCTAAATCAACTCTATTTTTCCAAGCAAATCATTATGAGAGTTTAGTAGAAAAGAAGAATATGATTCTATCATTCAAAAATGGCCAATAGTATTACAAGCATCAAAGTTCAAAGAGAGAAAATTCCTTGAGTTAAATGATGATGATAGCTCTCCAATCAATCCTATTTACTTTAAGGATAGAGCCTGGCTGAAACATTTTGGCTCTTTAAATTCATTATGTGCTTGAGTTACCAGATTGGTTACAAATCATGTACCAATCAGTGAATATAGGCTTAGGTTCTTTGGAAAAGATTCCAAAGAACCTATTACATGTCCTTGCAATGATTATTCCATCGAGACAAGAAGACATATTCTATTTAAATGTCCATAGTATAGAAAGCCTTGGAATCCAAAAAAGTCTTTGAAGGATATATTAACTTTCCTAGAATTTAGTCCTGGAGTATTCTGCTTTCAGGAGTACATAACATAAAGAAAAGCTTTTTTTTGTCAGGCATGGTTCATACCAGGATAGAAGTCTGCAGAATGGACTTGGAGATGAGTGGACTTGTGGAATGACCTTGGCTTTAGCTTATGTGCTGCACCACCTGTCTGCTACATAGTTGCAACTTCAGATGATAGGAAGAAGTCTGAGATAGGAGTGAGTGCTGATTTGGTGTGTTGCTATTGAATACCAAAGATTGAGTTCAATAAGAATTATCTTCGTTGATTATCAGACTAGTGAATTACAGTGTAACTACTAGTCTTATATACAAATGGATAGTTTAGGAGATGCTCAGGGTTTCAGTGGTAAAGCTCCTATTACTCCAAGCAGAGGTTTCAGTATTGAGATACTGACAGGAGTAACTCCATTATAAAAGACCAAGTTGAATAGGAGTATCTCTGTTGTGGAAGACAGAATACCTGGAGGGTTGCAGCACTGCCATAAGACATGTTGTGAGAAAGGTGGCCACTGTGGAAGGTAGGCTTGTATAATTTGGAGATGATATCACTGCAGGGATGTAATTTCCAGACAGTTGGACTTGTATATGACAAAATTGTTGATTAAAAAAAAACAGCTCATCTACTGAAGCTAAGGTTACCCCAGAATTACATCCACATGTGTCGGAGAATGTTCCCATGCTCTTCCGATGTCTTCCACAAATTTTCCCACGGATGGTTTCTTCTTCTGGGCTCCCTAACATATAGCCAGTTAGAGCTACCAATCTGGGATAATCCAGTGAAAGTAGATATTGTAGGAATGAAAGACTTTAGTGAAGGTAATTTGATAAATATAAATGAGTGTGCAGCTTGAGTTTTTGTTAGATATTATAGGCAGGTAGGGCCTATAACATTTTGAGAATGAGTGTTAGGGAGTCAAAAAACAATATATTATGTAATGTACACAACACATTTGGGGTCCCGGCGATGCAGAGAGGTTCAATTCCCTACTCAAAGATGCATGTGACCGGACTGGTGCAATAGGAAGACCTTTGGGCCAAAGAAATACACCTGTACTGGGACAGAAACCTCAGTGCTGATGGCCTGGGTTGAGAGTTGCGAATTGATTTGTCGTTAGGACTGGGATGGCAGGACCTAGCTTCGGGGTACTGGTCTAGGAATGTTCTCATTACTTCTGGGTAAAAGGTTACATATAATACATATATTCTCTTATGTGTCACGTGAATTACCCACCGTGTTCAAACTTGGCAGTTTGAATCATCACTCAAACAGATTTATTCTGTTTTGCCTGTGTCTAATAGTACAACATACCCCTATGTGCATTCGCCTGTAAGTCTCACAAGGGGTATTCTATGAACTACTTGCTGATGAGCAAACCAAGAAATGCTTATGATGACTCAAGGGACTTTGCAATCTCCTC